>Ga0182024_10002932_pt1 | contig 41551 bp, 27 predicted proteins | sample P32metaG_FD_120480 | JGI IMG/M metagenome (GOLD analysis project Ga0182024, IMG submission 120480) | Permafrost microbial communities from Stordalen Mire, Sweden - P3-2 metaG (Illumina Assembly) | ecosystem: Environmental > Terrestrial > Soil > Wetlands > Permafrost | place: Sweden: Stordalen...
CGCACGCTTGCGCGCGAATTGGCGAAGGAATTCGAACGCGGCGGTGCTTTGCTGTGTCTTCTCGATCATGATCCGGAGTTCGCGAGCGTTTGACCTATCAGCATTTCGAGCGGAACGAAGCCCTGTTTTTCTTCTGCTCCATCAATGACCAACGAAGTAACATCGGGAGCCGCCTGGTAGATCGCCGCTTCCACGATTTCCTTGAGAGCCGGCCCATGGCCGTTCGCCTTCAGGTTCAATCGAACTGCGCCGTCGTCTATGCCGAGCAATTCGACCGTCGCGCTGCGAGACCGCATCTGCCGATTTGCTTTCTCGATCGCTTGGTCAATGCGCTCCTCAAAGCTCAAGGGATGAAGCCCGTAGAGCACGAGCAGGCTTGACACCATATCGTCGCGCCCCAGGCTTCCGAGGAGAGACTGGCCCGATTCGCCCGCGCCGCGCAGGATTTCCAGGATGCGCTCCAGGCCAGTCCCGTGCAACTCCATTACGAGTTGCACCAATTCCCGCGCGGCCGTCCGCACATTTGGATCGCCGGCCGCTTCGATTTGTCGAATGACCACCTCGATCGATTCGAGCCGCTGCTGGAATTCTGGTGTACCGGTCATGATCCTCCCTAAGCTTCGAGCCCAAACATCGGCGAATGGCGCGTCTCAAGAATCTTACCTTCACCGTCGTACATATGCACGCCGCACGGCAGACACGGGTCGAAGCTGCGAACCGCGCGCATGATATCGATACCCTTGAAGTTCTCGCGCCCGTTCTCTTCAAAGATCGGCGTGTTCTGCACCGCGTCCTCATAAGGACCCGGGGTGCCGTACGTATCCCGCGGATTCGCGTTCCAGGGCGTCGGCGGATACGGATGATAGTTGGCGATCTTTCCGCCCTTGATCACGACGTGATGCGATAGTACACCGCGCACCGCTTCGTGGAATCCGCAGCCGATGGCCTCGTCCGGAACCTTGAAGTCGGTCCAGGTCTTGGTGCGGCCGGCGTGCAGTTCCTTCATAGCCTGCTCCGCGAAATGCAGCGCGGCAGCAGCGGCGTAAACCTGGAAGTAGGTCCGGGCGCGATCGCGCTCGATCGCGTTGCTCCACTTCGGAATCTTCCATTCAAATTCGACTTCCGGCTTCGACGCCGTCTTCGGTAAATACATTTTCACGCTGTGCCCGGTCGCCTTGATATAGCCACAATCGACGATCCCCGCGAGTGCGGTCGCCCATAGGCGCGCAATCGGACCGCCTCCGGTGTCGAGCGCCAGATGGTCTCCGGTGCGCTTGTCGAACCAGCGCGGAGACATAACCCAGGTGTACTTATCGTCGAAGTTGCGCTTCTGCGGACGTGGAATCGTCGTCTGATTCCATGGATGCCTCTGATCCACCGGATTGCCGAGCGGATCGTGCGAGACGAATGTCTGGCTCTGTTGCCAGTCGTCGTAGTAAGAGCTGCCCAGCAGAATGCGGATGTTCAAGTTGATGTCGACCAAGTCGGTCGTGACCAGCTCGCCATCGACCACTACGCCGGGCGTCACAAACATCCCGCGGCCCCACTTGGTCATGTTTTTGTAGGTGTAATCGCAGACGTCGGGATTGTTAAACGAGCCCCAGCATCCCAGCAGGATGCGCCTGCGGCCGACTTCTTCGTAGCCCGGCAGAGCTTCGTACATGAAATCGAACAGATCGTCGTGGAAGGGCAGGACCTTCTTCATGAACTCGACGTACTTCATCAGGCGCACGATGTAATCGGTGAAAAGCTGCACCGTTGGCACTGTTCCGACGCCGCCCGGATAGAGCGTCGAAGGATGCACGTGGCGGCCCTCCATCAGGCAGAACATCTCGCGCGTCATGCGGCTCATTTGCAGAGCTTCGAGATAAAACGCGCCGGTGAACGGGTTGAGCGACTTCATGATGTCGCCGATCGTCTTATAACCGTGCTGTTCGGCGTGCGGCGCGGGAGTCTTCTCGGCCTTCGCCCAAAGCGACGGATTGGTTTCCTTCACCATCTGCTCGCAGAAGTCGACGCCGACCAGATTGTCCTGGAAGATGTTGTGGTCGAACATATACTCGGCTGCCTCGCCGAGGTTGACGATCCATTCCGCGATCGCGGGCGGCTTTATTCCGAAGGCCATGTTCTGGGCATAGGTCGCGCAGGTCGCGTGATTATCGCCGCAGATCCCGCAGATGCGGCTGGTGATGAAGTGGGCGTCGCGAGGATCTTTCCCCTTCATGAAAATGCTGTAGCCGCGAAAAATCGACGAAGTGCTGTGGCACTCCGCGACCGTGCGGTTTTCAAAGTCGATCTTGGTGAAAATGCCGAGGCTGCCGACGATCCTGGTGATGGGATCCCAGTTCATCTCGACCAGATTGCCCTTCTTGCCGGAGGTCTTCACATTGGGTGCTGTAATGGTGCTCATGTCTCAAAAATTCCTTTCGACTTAGAAAGTGCTTGGACGATATCCGGTGGTCAGTTCTGCGCGCGGATGCCGCCACTTCGGTTCCTTGTTCACCGTGTCGTTGGTGAACGAGCGCAGCGCGCGGATCGCGCGGCCGTATACGGAGACGACGCCCGAGGAAAGCTTGCCTCCCGGCGGCTCGTCCATGAAGGGCATGAATTTATCCGGGAACCCGGGCATCGTACAGCCGATGCAAATGCCGCCGACGTTGGGGCATCCCCCGATGCCCGCCATCCATCCCCTCTTCGGGACATTGCAGTTCACGACCGGACCCCAGCAGCCGAGCTTCACGATACACTTCGGCGAGCCGTAGGTCTCGGCGAAATCGCCCTGCTCATAATAACCGGCGCGATCGCATCCTTCGTGCACTGTTTTTCCGAACAACCATTGCGGACGCAATTGATCGTCGAGAGGAATCATCGGCGCGAGCCCGGACACCTGATAGAGCAGATACAGAATCGTCTCCATGAAATTATCCGGCTGCACCGGACAGCCAGGCACGTTGACAATCGGAAGACCGGCTTTCGACTTCCAGTCCCATCCCAGGTAATCGGCGACGCCCATGCAGCCCGTGGGATTGCCTTCCATCGCGTGGATTCCGCCATATGCCGAACAGGTGCCCGCGGTGACGATCGCCAACGCCTTGGGCGCCAAACGGTCCAGCCACTCGCAGGTTGTGATCGGCTGCTTGGTGTGAGGATCTGTTCCCAACGCGGCCCAATAACCCTCTTTCTTGATCTTCTCGTTGGGGATCGACCCTTCCACCACGAGCACGAAGGGATCGAGCTTGCCTTCCGCGGCCAGGTACCAATATTTCAGGAACTCGTCGCCGTTCTCATAAGCGATCACGGGATTGTGGACATAAACTTTTGGCAGACCCGGAATAGCGCCCAGAATAACGTCCTCAATACTGGGCTGTGTGGCCGCGGTGATGGATACGGAATCGCCGTCGCATCCGAGTCCTGCGGTCATCCACACAACGTGGACTTCGGCGACTGGTGAGGGTTTCTGTGTCTTCCGGCCATAAGGCACGGTGGCACTATCAGTGGGGGGCATGCTCATATCTCCTTCCGTCGAACGGAGCCGTCAGATGATTGAGACTTCTTTTTCGAATTCGTTTCGCCGGTTTCACCGGCGCTTCTATTGAACCCGGAAACCGCAACTTACTCAAGCGGGGGCGTGCCTATATTCGGCATCGGGGTTTACCCGATAAAGCCGACCACAGCCGGATGGCTTACAGCGACTTGTTTCCGACGTTCCACTGGATGGCCCGCTGCACTAATTCGCGGCCATTTTTGAGCAGCAGCTTATCTTTGATGTGCGCCTGATAAGACTCCACGGTCTTGATGCTGAGGTGAAGCTGGTCGGCGATTTGGCGCGTTCCATGTCCATCGCCGATCAGCCTGAACACTTCCAGTTCGCGATCCGTCAGGTCGGCGACGGGAGAGCTCTGCTGAGTCGGAGAGCCGCCCACAAACCGGTGGAGCATCTTATTCGCCATCCGTTCGCTCAAATAAATCTCGCCGCCAAGAATCCGCCGAATGGCCACCAGCACCTGTTCCGTCGCTTGCTGCTTCATGATGTAGCCATTGGCTCCGGCACGAAGGCCGCGCTCGGCGTACAGAAGTTCGTCCATCATGGAAAGAATCAGCACGGGCAGATTCGGATCGCGCGCACGAATGCTTTTGAGGAGATCCAAACCGTCGGGACCGCTGAGCGATATGTCCACGACGACTAAGTCGGGCTTCAGCTCTTCGATCAGGCGCAGAGCGGAACCGGCCTCCTCGGCGTCTCCACAGACCACAAGATCCGGTTCGCGATTGATGAGCAGCGCCAGTCCCTGGCGGACGATGGGATGATCGTCCACGATAAAAACTGTGCGCTTTGCGGTGTGCGCGAGATCAGTTGGCATTGGAGGCATCGAGTAGATGATCGGCGATGGGGAAAGAGCACTTCACAACAGTTCCGCTTAAAGAGGATTGCACACTCAGCGATCCGCCGATCATTTTGGCCCGGTAGCTCATGATGCGCATCCCGAGGCCGGATTCACTCCTGGGAACCACATCGAAACCGCAGCCGTCGTCGCGGATCGTCAGGACGCCGCCGCCCTTCACCACCGCGAGACCGATCGTGATGTTTTTCGCATGCCCGTGCTTGACCGCGTTGGTAACCGCCTCCTGCGCCAGACGATGAAGGTGATCCGCCAGCGCCTCGTCGTGAACCACAATGGGATCGTCGCACTCCAGGCGGCAGGCGACGTGAAATAATTCGCTCACTTCGCTCGCGTAGTGTTCCAGGGCGAACATCAGACCGTGCGCTTCAGAAACCACCGGCAACAGTCCGCGCGCCAGTTCGCGCGTCATCTTGATCGACTCGTTAACCAACTTTACGATCTTCGCTGCCTCCGCGGCGTCGACGGCCGATGTTTCCGCTAAGCGGTCCGCGAGAACCTTTCCCATGAACGCGACTCCGGTCAGGTGCTGGCCGAGGCCGTCATGCAGATCCTGACCGATTCTGCGCCGCTCGGTTTCGCTGATTTCAAGAATCATTTTCTCCAGGCGCTTGCGCTCGCTGATATCGCGAATCGCGCTCGAAATCAACACGCCTTCTTCGGTCTCGAGCGGGCTGAGGCTGATCTCGACAGGAAATTCGTGCCCATCCTTATGTAAACCGTAAAGCTCGACGCCGGCGCCCATGGGTCGCACGCGAGGCGCGGAGATAAAGTTTTCGCGATGCGCAGGATGCTTGCCGCGCAAACGCTCCGGCACTAATTTCTCGATCTCCTCGCCCAGAATTTCCTGCCGGCGATAGCCGAACAGTTTCTCAACCTGCGCGTTCACCAGGACAATCTTCCCGCTCTGATTGACCACCACCACAGCATCGGGCGCCGCTTCGAGCAGCCCCCTGAACTTCGCATCCGCACGCCTCTGCTCCGTGACGTCGATTCCAGAGGCGATGATATAGGTCGGCGTTTGTTTGGTGCCTGGCAGCACCGCGGCTGACCATGCGAGTATTCTCTGTTTGCCCTCCCGCGTAACCCATCGGCTTTCGTATTCAGTGCGCGAAGTGTTGTCGCGAATCTGGTGGAACAACTTTCTGAACTCGGCGGCTTCCTCAGGGACGACGAATAAATCCCATACGAATTTTGCCACCGATTCCTCGACCGAATAGCCCGTCATCTGCTCGCACGCTCGATTAAAGCGCACGATCCGCCCGTCCCGGTCGAGCACGATGATCAGCGCGCCCACGGTATTAAAAATCGCCGAGACAACGTTGCGCTCTTCCTGCAACTCCTCCTGGACTTGTTTGAGTTCCGTGATGTCGAACCCAACGCCGTGTATGAACCAAGGCTCGCCGTCATCTCTGCGGACAAGCCGGGCCTCGCAATGAAACCAAACCACCCGTCCATCCCGAGCTATGACGCGATACGACGATCTGAGCGGCGTCCCTGAAAGGAACATTTCCGCGGCTTCGTTGCTCCAGCGAATCTTGTCATCCGGATGAACCTGCCGATACCAGCGCACCGGATCTTCCAGCCATTCTTTTTGGGTGAATCCCAGCGAAGCCTCGATCTGCGGACTCACGTAAGCCTCGCCGATGCCCTGATCCAGATATGCCATGAACACAACCGCGGGAATCTGATCGAGCAGCACGCGATATCGCGCCTCGAGTGTCGGCTCAGGGCCACGCCCGGAATCCTTAGGATGCGGCGCGGCCTGAAAAAATACATCGGCCAGACTTGCTAAAATCTCTTCCGCCTCGCCTATGCCGAGATCAAGAGTTGGAGTGAGGTCCACGCCAGCTTGGCTCCTTATTCAACGAGGCCTGGGTAAACCGCCGCAGCGCATGGATCGCGCGGCCGTACGTCATCACCGCTTTCGAAGAAAGGAGCGAACCCGGCGGCTGATTCATGAACGGCATAAATTTGTCCGGAAACCCCGGCATCGTGCAGCCGATGCAGATTCCGCCGACGTTTGGGCACCCGCCGATTCCCGACATCCAGCCTCTCTTGCCTACGTTGCATTGGACCACCGGCCCCCAGCATCCCAGCTTGACGATGCAGGTCCGCGATCCATACTCCTCCGCGAACTCCGCCTGCTCATAGTATCCACCCCGATCGCAGCCTTCATGCACAGTCTGGCCGAACAGCCATGTCGGCCGCAGAGCCTCGTCGAGAGGAATCATCGGCGCCCGTCCCGCCGCCATCTGGAGCAAGTAAAGCAGCGTCTCCATGAAGTTGTCGGGCTGAATCGGACATCCGGGAATGCAAACCAGCGGTATGCCTTCTTTAGATTTCCAATTCCATCCAAGATAGTCGGCGAGCCCCATCGCTCCCGTCGGATTCCCTTCCATCGCGTGAATCCCGCCGTAGGTGGCGCACGTCCCGACCGCCATCACAGCCCATGCCTTGGGCGCAAGCCGATCGATCCAATCGCAGGTGAGGATAGGCTGAAGAGTCTCCTGATCGGTGCCGAAGGTGGCCCAATAGCCTTCGGCCTTATTTTTCTCGTCCGGTATCGATCCCTCAATCACCAGAATAAAGGGAGCCAGTTCGCCTTTCGCCGCCCGATGAAAACGAGCCATGAATTCCTCGCCATTTTCCTTAGCCAGGAAGGCATTCAGAAAATTGACCTTCGGAATCCACGGTAAATTGCCCAGAACAATATCTTCAATACTCGGCTGGGTCGCCGCAGTCATCGCGATCGTGTCACCGTCGCAGCTCAGACCGGCATTAATCCACAAAACATCAATTTCGGCGATCGGCGGCCCCATTCCTTACCCACCGAAAATTCTACTCCTTTTGTAGGGCAGGTCCCGACCTGCCCGCAGCCGAAGGCGCAATTAGTGCCGCGTTACCACCACGCTCCGCCATCCCGAATTTCCCGCCGCATCGTAAGCCCGGATCGTGACCACGTTCGAGCCCACCAGCAGCGGAATCGATGTCGACCAGTTCGTCGTCCCGCTCGCCGTCCCCGATTGCCCCATATTTGTCGACCATGCGACCGACGTCACCCCCACGTTATCGCTCGCCGTGCCGCCAAACGCGATTGTCGCCGATGTAGTGGAAATCGTCGTCCCTCCGGGCGATGAGATCGTCAATGTCGGAGGCGTTGTGTCGGTTCCCGATCCGCTGCCGCTCGTGGGAGGAGCCGTCCTCGTCACCGTCACCACCTGCGATACATGGCTCGACCCGGCCGTCGCGGTCACCGTGATCGTGTTCACTCCCATCGCCAGTGCGATATTCGATATCGTCCACGCTCCTGTGGTACCCGTCGCGCTGCCCGATACCGCAACCGAAGAGGACGCCGTCGACCACGTCACCGAAATCGCTCCCGACCCGCCTGAAGCGGCGCCTGACAGGCTGACCGTCGCAGCCGTTGTCGTCGCCGCGATTGCGTTGGCCGTAAGAGTCAACGGACCAGCGGTAGGCGAAGTTGGAGCCGGCGCAGGTGCAGGCGCAGGCGTTCCCGCGCCGGCCTGAGCTGCATACATCGTCTGGATCGCCGCAATATCGCCGGCTGCGAGCCCGGTCACCTGCTTGTAATAGGGATACATCACATCGTTCGGATTATCCGAATGGCCAAGGCCCAGCGCATGACCTAGCTCATGTAAGGTCACGCTGAACAAGTCCGTATTCGTCCCAATGTGCCAGCTCTCGGAATCGTCCAGATGCATGTCGCCCGCGATCGGCTCCGGATTCGGATTCGCCGGATAGAACGTGTGCGCCAAGACTCCACCAGGTCCATCAAAAGGATAAGCATCGCCATGCGCATAAGTGGCCCACAGAATATTCACCGTCTGATTCGCCGTCGCACTCGACCCGGGTGCCCATGTGACCTGCACCGCACTCGACCATTGCGCCATCGCCCGTGCAATCTCCGCCTTCGCGGCCAGCGCGTTCAACTGACTGGTCACGTTGCTGTAGTAATAAAACACCGTCGCCGCTCCCAGACCCGGCCCGTCCCATCCATAGCCGTACGTCGGAATCGACTGCGTTGTCGCGCCATTGGTTGTCAACGCGCCCACACACGGACGCACCGCCAATCCCTGGACAAGATCGTTCGAGGCGGGAAAGATGTACGACACAGCGTCCAACTCAGCCAGCTTCTTAACCAGCGATGCGTCGCTCGTCGAGATCATGAGCACATGCGGCCCAAGATCGGGATTGTCGCTTAACACCGCGCCGCTGTTGAGAAGCACTCCCCGAGCGTCGTCAAGATTCACATCCGGATAAAACTCCACCAGCAGATGACCGTTCGTGCTCGAAGAGACCAGCACACTGATTTTATCCGCCGCCTCAATTGGAGCCGCGTAACGAATGCCGAGCCCGCCGAGCCTCACCGGTCCCGCCACCGAAACCAGCACGCCGTCCTCCGGAACATCGGCCAGAACGGTAACTCCGCGAGAAGTTAGCTCACTAATATGTTGCGCCGTCGGCGTGCGGTTGAATTGCACCAGCAAATGTCCGCTGCCGGAAGGGCTCGATCCCTGCGCTTCCATGACGACCTGAGCCGGATCCGTCTCGATCCGATGCGTCTTGAGAATCAAAGAAGTCTGCGCTGAGGCGACCCCGGAGATAAGAAGTGCGGCCAAAAATGACCGGCGAATATTAGTAACCACGCTTTTCTCATCGAGCAGCAATGAGAAACCTGCGGTACCAATACCACTGAGAGTACTTAGGGTAAATTACTTAGGTCTAATGGAACGCGTAATGATGTCGATATGAATGGTGGCGCAAGCTTCAGCTTGCAGCGTCGGCTTCAGCCGACGTGTTTTTATGAAGCCGGCGAGCCGACGCTCTTCTCCCCCGCCACGGAGCCCGACGCGACCTGGCTTCGCTTGGTGACTATCGGCAGCGTAAAGTAAAACGTAGACCCGCCATCCGGCACGGACTCAACCCAGATTCGCCCGCCATGTGTCTCGACAATCCGCTGACAGATCGCAAGACCGATCCCAGTCCCAGGATACGCCGTCCCGTGTAGTCGCTTGAAAACGCCAAACACCTGTTCTGCGTACTCCCGCTTTATGCCGATCCCATTGTCCTTCACCGCGAAGAGCCATTCTTTCTCTCCGCGCTCGCCCCAGGCTTCGATGTAAGGTGCGCTCTTACTCCGGTACTTAATCGCATTTCCAATGAGATTCTGAAAGAGCTGCACCAGCCCGATCTGGTCTGCCCGTACCGATGGAAGATCATGCCAATGAACCCGCGCGCCATTCTCGTCAATAGAGAGCTGGAGATTCAGGAGAACCTCTTTCATCACTTCTGCGCAATCTACCTCAGCGGCGGGTCCAAGAGTAGCGCCCGCCTGCGAATAGGTCAGCAGGTCTTTGAGCAATCTCTCAAGGCGCAACGCCCCACTCACCACCACTGAGATGAACTGGTCTGCTGCTTCATCCAGCTTGCCCGCATAACTTTCCTGTAACATCTGGCTATACAGCACAACCATCCGCAGCGGCTCCTGGAGGTCATGACTGGTTGCATAGGCAAATTGATTTAGATCGTCGTTGGATTGCCGCAGCGCCTGGTTCGACTCCTGCAACTCGCGCGTTCTTTCCGCGACCCTTTGTTCGAGAGATGCGTTCAACTCGCGAATCTCATTGTCGACGCGCTTTCGCTCCGTTATGTCGCGAATCGCGGAAATGATCAGCAGCCCTTCCTCGGTCTGAAGCGGCCGAAGGCTAATCTCGACCGGAAATTCGGCGGAGCTTTTCCGGCGGGCGCGATGTTCATTAGGGGAACCGCTCGAGCAGGAAAGGGAATTAAGCTGCCAGTCCGGCACTACCATGCGGATGTCCCGATCGATCAGTTGATCGCGAGAGTATTCAGTCAGTATTTCAGCCTGCGAGTTAACAAGGCTGATCCGTCCAGCTTCTGAGCTGATAATGATCGCATCAGGCGCCGCCTCGAGTAAGGATCGGAACTTTTGCTCCGCCTTCGCAAGCACTTCCGCTTGGCGGCGAAGGAGCGCGGCGTGACGGCTAAGCTCCACAAAGACACTGACCTTGGATCTCAGGATCTCCGGAACGATAGGCTTCAGCAGAAAGTCTACGGCCCCCATATCGTATCCGCGAAACAAATGGTCGTCGCTCTTATACGCAGTTAGAAAGAGAATCGGAGTGTGCAGGGATCGTTTCCGCGCTCGGATGAGCTCCGCCGTCTGAAAACCGTCCATCTCCGGCATCTTCACGTCCAGAAGGATGAGCGCGAAGTCGGATTCCAGTAGATGCCTCAGCGCCTCTTTCCCGGAGCGCGCCGTGACTACCTCCTGCCCCAGCCCCTCCAGCGCGGCCTCGATCGAGATCAAATTCTCAGCGGAGTCATCGACCAGGAGGATCTTCTCCCGAGTGATTGGATGAACCGACTGGTTCGCAATCCCCACTGCCTCTGTCATGTATAGTCTCCAAGAGTTGACACGCTACATTCCCGCCACTTGAACACTTTCCTTGCTAACCGAGACGCGAAGTACCGAAAAGAACTGATCGAGATCGACAGGCTTCGTAATATAATCGGATGCCCCCGCCTCAATGCACTTGGCACGGTCGCCCTTCATAGCCTTCGCGGTTAGCGCGACGATCGGAAGCGACTTGAAGCGCGGCACCTGGCGAATCGCTCTCATCGTCTCATAGCCGTCCATCTCCGGCATCATGATATCCATTAGAACGACATCGATGTCGGGTGTCTTCTCCAATAGCTCGATCGCGGCACGGCCATTTTCCGCGTGAAAAACCTTGAGGTGATGATCTTCGAGCAAACTTGTGAGCGCGAAAATATTGCGAACATCGTCGTCCACAATAAGGACACTCTTACCCGACAACGTCAGATCGGTTTCGCGCAGGTGTTCCAGAATTTCCATCTGATCGGGCCGGAGCTCGCCTTCCGCACGGTGTAGCAGCAGCACGGATTCGTCGAGTACCTGCTCCCGGGTCTTAACTCGCCTGACCACTCCCGCGCGATTTGCTTCCCGCAGAAGGATTTCTTCGCGAGAAGTCAGATCGCGCGAGCTTAACAAGATAATCGGGGGCACCACGACGCCGACGCTCGCTTGAATATCCGCCACCAGTACCATCGTCTCAAGTTCCTTCGCCTCCGAGTGGATCACGATCCCGTCAACCACCGCGTCCCGCAGGAGGACCAATGCGTCCGCTCCCGAATTCGCAGTCATGATTTCCACGTCGGGTGCTCCAAGTTCTATCTCCAGAGACTCACCCTGCGAGCGCCCGCAAACGAGTAGAAGCTTCTTCACCCTCTTTCGAACGGAATGCTCAATAGCAGCGAAGGCCCCTGACAGCGAATCGCCAACGACGCCCTTTTCCAGATAGCTCATTGCTCCAAGCGCAATCCCTCGCCGTCGATTCTCGTCTCCCGAGATGATGTGAATGGGAATGTGACGAGTGGCGGGATCGTGCTTCAGACGATCGAGTATCGTCCAACCGGCCATATCGGGCAGCGAAATGTCGAGAGTAATTGCGCCAGGCTGAAACTCGCGAGCAAGAAACATGGCGCTGCTGCCTCGCAAGGCGACCAGCGCTTTAAGCCCATGCTCATGCGCAAGATCGACCAGTATCCGCGCAAATGTGGGGTCGTCTTCCACAACTAATAAAACCGAGTCTCCCGGCTGAATTACGATACGATCGTCGTCAAGTACAAGATCTTCCACCAACTCCTGATCTGTGCCCGGCGGCGGCGCGAGTATCATATCTACTTCCTCATTGTCCGGCAAAGCGGCCTGCTCCAGGAGAACAGGCGTTGCTTTGAGAGCCTCACTCTTGAGCGGCTGCGCATGCGCGATATAGGTCTGGGGCAGATAGAGCGTAAACGTGCTGCCTGCGCCTGGAGTGCTCTGCAACCGAATCTCACCGCCCAGCAGTCGCGCCAGTTCGCGGCTGATCGAAAGACCTAACCCGGTACCGCCATACTTGCGGCTGGTAGTACCGTCAGCTTGCTGGAACGCTTCAAATATAATCCGCTGCTTGTCGCTTTGAATTCCGATCCCTGTGTCCGAAACAGAAAATCCGATGACGGAAGCCGCACGCGACAGCGTCATATGGTGGGAGCTCCAACCACTCGGTGCTTTGTCGATCACCAGCTTCACGGAGCCATGCTCGGTAAACTTCAGCGCGTTCGACAGTAAGTTCTTGAGTACCTGTTGCAATCGTTTCGCGTCCGTCTGGATCGTCTCCGAATGCAGCGTGCTGCCAAGGTCAATGTTAAAATCGAGTCCCTTGCCGTCGGCTACGTGCCGGAATGTCTTCGCGCAGTAATCTTGTAATTCGGTGAACCGCACACCACCCACCTCGACATCCATCTTTCCAGACTCGATCTTGCTGAGATCGAGGATGTCGCTGATCAGCGCGAGCAGATCGGTTCCCGACGTGTGGATCGTCTCGGCAAACTTAACTTGTTTGGGCGTTAGGTTGCGATCGGAATTCTCCGACAACATGCGGGCTAGAATGAGAAGGTTATTGAGGGGCGTCCGCAGCTCATGACTCATATTGGCCAGAAACTCACTCTTGTACTTGGAGGTCAGCGCAAGCTGTTCGGCCTTTTCCTCCAGCGCCTTCTTCGCTTGCTCGACTTCTAGATTCTTGGTCTCGACTTCCGTTTTCTGCTCGGCAAGGAGTTGCGCCTTTTCCTGTAGCTCCGCATTCGTCGTCTGCAGTTGCAGCTGCTGGCTCTGTAGTTCCTCGGCCAGCGCTTGGCTTTGTTGTAAGAGCTGCTCAGTCCGCATCGTCGCGGCAATCGTGTTCAATACAATTCCGATCGATTGCGTCAGCTTATCGAGAAACTCCAAATGGACATCGCTGAATTGCCCGAACGACGCTAATTCAATTGCCGCCCTCACATCGCCTTCAAATAGCACCGGCAAGACTACGATACTGACCGGAGAGGCGGCGCCAAGGCTGGAGTTAATTCGCACATAGCCAGCCGGAACGTTGGTTGAAAGAATACGCTGCTTTTCGCGCGCACACTGCCCCACTAAGCCTTGACCGATTCGAAGTAGCTTGGGCACCTCGTCCCGATCGTCAACTGCATAACCCGCCATCAATTTAAGTACGGGCGTCTCATCAACGGAATCGGTGATATAGAACGTTCCATGTTGAGCACCGATCAGTGGCGTTAGCTCCGAAAGGAGGAGCTCGGAAACAGCGAGCAAATCGCGCTGCCCTTGCATCATTCCCGTAAACTTAGCAATGTTGGTCTTCAACCAATCCTGTTCGTTGTTCTTACGAGTTGTCGCCGCAAGATTCACAATCATCTCATTGATGTTGTCTTTGAGCGCCGCAACCTCGCCCATCGCCTCCACCGCGATCGATCGCGTAAGGTCGCCCTTCGTTACCGCCGTGGCTACTTCGGCAATTGCACGAACCTGGGTAGTTAGATTCGCGGCGAGTTGGTTCACATTGTCTGTCAGATCCCGCCAGATTCCCGCGGCGCCTGGCACACGAGCCTGGCCCCCCAGGGCGCCCTCGATACCAACCTCGCGGGCGACGGTCGTCACCTGATCGGCGAATGTTGCAAGTGTATCGATCATCCCATTGATGGTGTCCGCCAGCTCCGCGATTTCGCCTTTCGTTTCGAGAATCAGCTTGCGCTTCAAGTCGCCGTTTGCCACGGCCGTGACTACCTTCGCGATACCCCGGACCTGCGTGGTAAGGTTAGCCGCCATGAAGTTAACGTTATCGGTCAGATCCTTCCATGTACCCGCGACCCCCTTCACTTCCGCCTGCCCGCCGAGCTTGCCATCGGTGCCAACCTCGCGCGCCACACGCGTAACTTCACTGGCGAAGGAATTAAGCTGATCCACCATCGTGTTGATCGTGTCTTTCAACTCCAGAATTTCGCCCTGCACGTCCACCGTGATCTTTCGAGAAAGGTTTCCGTTAGCGACTGCAGTTGTCACCTGTGCAATATTGCGGACCTGCGCGGTAAGATTGCCGGCCATCGAGTTGACGCTGTCGGTCAAATCCTTCCACGTGCCCGCAACGCCGCGAACTTCGGCTTGCCCGCCGAGCTTGCCTTCAGTACCCACTTCGCGAGCCACACGCGTCACTTCGGATGCAAATGAGCTAAGCTGATCCACCATGGTGTTAATGGTATTCTTCAGCTCCAGAATCTCGCCCCGGACATCGACTGTGATTTTTCTCGATAGGTCGCCCTTAGCGACCGCCGTGGTAACCTCCGCGATGTTACGAACCTGGTTAGTCAGGTTGCCCGCCATGAAATTGACGTTGTCCGTCAAATCCTTCCATGTGCCCGCAACTCCCTTCACCTCCGCCTGACCGCCAAGCTTGCCCTCAGTCCCGACTTCGCGCGCAACGCGTGTAACTTCGGATGCGAACGAGCTAAGCTGATCCACCATGGTGTTGATCGTATTTTTCAGCGCCAGAATTTCGCCGCGCGCATCGACAGTGATCTTGGTAGTCAAATCGCCGCGAGCTACTGCGGTGGTTACTCCCGCGATGTTACGCACCTGATTGGTCAGATTACTGGCCATGTAATTGACGCTATCCGTCAAATCCTTCCACGTGCCGGCAACCCCCCGAACATCGGCTTGTCCGCCGAGCTTTCCCTCGGTTCCAACCTCGCGCGCCATGCGAGTGACCTCCGAGGCGAACGCATTGAGCTGATCGACCATCGTATTAATCGTGTTCTTCAGCTCCAGAATCTCGCCGCGCGCATCGACCGTAATTTTCGTGGACAGATCGCCCTTGGCTACCGCAGTAGTCACCTGAGCAATATTGCGCACCTGCGAAGTCAGGTTGCCTCCCATGAAGTTAACGCTGTCAGTGAGGTCCTTCCAGACTCCGCCGACGCCCTTTACATCGGCCTGACCTCCAAGCTTTCCTTCCGTTCCCACTTCGCGCGCCACGCGTGTAACTTCTCCCGCGAATGCGTTCAACTGGTCGACCATCGTATTGATCGTATTCTTCAATTCCAGAATTTCGCCGCGCACATCGACCGTGATTTTGCGCGACAAATCACCCTTGGCGACCGCCGTCGTAACTTCGGCAATATTTCGCACTTGACTGGTAAGGTTGCTCGCCATCGAGTTCACCGAATCGGTGAGATCTTTCCATGTACCCGCCACTCCGTGCACGTCCGCCTGGCCGCCGAGCTTGCCCTCGGTCCCGACCTCTCGCGCAACACGCGTAACCTCTGAGGCAAATGAACTAAGCTGGTCCACCATCGTATTGATGGTGTTTTTCAACTCCAGAATCTCGCCGCGCACCTCCACCGTGATCTTGCGCGATAAATCTCCCGTCGCCACGGCCGTAGTAACCTCGGCGATATTTCGCACCTGATTGGTCAGGTTGCTCGCCATCGAGTTGACGCTATCGGTAAGATCCTTCCAAGTCCCGGCGACTCCTTTTACGACCGCCTGACCGCCCAACTTCCCTTCCGTCCCGACCTCGCGAGCAACACGCGTAACTTCGCCCGCAAACGCATTGAGCTGATCGACCATGATATTGATCGTATTCTTCAACTCAAGAATTTCCCCGCGAACGTCGACCGTAATCTTTCGCGACAAATCCCCATTGGCGACCGCCGTGGTCACCTCCGCAATATTGCGGACCTGCGCTGTTAGATTGCCCGCCATCGAATTGACCGAATCCGTCAGGTCCTTCCACACGCCGCCGACGCCCTTGACCTGCGCCTGACCACCGAGCTTGCCGTCGGTCCCGACTTCTCGAGCCACACGCGTAACCTCACTCGCGAACGAGTTAAGCTGATCTACCATGGTGTTAATAGTGTTCTTCAGCTCCAGAATCTCTCCGCGCACATCGACAGTGATTTTACGCGACAAATCGCCATTAGCGACCGCCGTAGTGACCTCCGCGATGTTACGTACCTGCGCCGTAAGGTTCCCGCCCATCGAATTGACGGAATCCGTCAGATCTTTCCAAACGCCTCCAACCCCTTTAACTTGCGCCTGTCCGCCGAGCTTCCCTTCAGTTCCCACTTCGCGAGCCACCCGCGTCACTTCCGATGCGAACGAGTTAAGCTGATCGACCATCGTATTAATGGTATTCTTCAGCTCCAGGATTTCCCCTCGCGCATCGACCGTAATCTTTGTCGACAAGTCACCCTTCGCGACCGCCGTGGTCACTCCAGCGATGTTACGGACCTGATTCGTAAGATTACCCGCCATGGAATTGACGCTCTCTGTCAAATCGCGCCACGTTCCCGCGATACCTTCCACTTCCGCCTGCCCGCCGAGCTTACCCTCCGTCCCCACCTCTCTCGCCACACGAGTCACTTCCGACGCAAAGGAGCTAAGCTGATCCACCATCGTGTTGATGGTGTTCTTCAACTCCAGTATTTCCCCGCGAACGCTCACCGTGATTTTTCGCGACAGATCGCCTCGCGCGACCGCCGTAGTTACTTCGGCGATGTTACGAACCTGTGCCGTTAAGTTCCCAGCCATGGAGTTGACTGAATCCGTCAAATCCTTCCATGTCCCGCCGACCCCAGGCACGTCCGCCTCGCCTCCCAGCAGCCCTTCGGTACCCACTTCGCGAGCCACGCGAGTCACTTCAGCCGCGAACGAGCTGAGCTGATCGACCATCGTGTTGATCGTATTCTTAAGCTGTAGGATTTCGCCGCGTGCATCGACGGTAATGCGTGTCGACAGATCGCCCTTAGCCACTGCCGTGGTCACTTCCGCGATGTTTCGAACTTGATTCGTTAGGTTGCCGGCCATTGAGTTGACCGAATCCGTCAGATCCTTCCACACGCCCGCCACGCCTTTAACTTCCGCCTGTCCGCCTAACTTGCCTTCCGTGCCGACTTCGCGAGCCACACGCGTAACTTCCGCCGCAAATGAGCTGAGCTGGTCAACCATCGTATTGATAGTATTTTTAAGTTCCAGAATCTCGCCTCGGGCATCCACAGTAATTTTGGTAGTTAGATCCCCCTTAGCTACCGCAGTGGTCACACCGGCGATATTTCGCACCTGATTCGTCAGGTTGCTCGCCATCGAGTTGACGCTCTCGGTAAGGTCCTTCCAGGTTCCCGCGACGCCTGTCACCACCGCTTGGCCGCCGAGTTTGCCCTCTGTTCCCACTTCGCGGGCGACGCGAGTCGCCTCCGACGCGAAGGAGTTCAACTGGTCCACCATAGTGTTGACGACCCGCGCCGTGTGTAAGAATTCGCCCCGCAGCGGCCGCCCGTCCACTTCTAGTGACATGGTTTGAGTCAGGTCGCCCTTAGCCACCGCTCCGATCACCCTCGCCACCTCCGTCGAAGGCTGCACCAGGTCGCCGATCAGGCCGTTCACCGAATCGATGCAATCCGCCCAGGCTCCAGTCGCCGATCCTATGGATGCCCTCTGCGAAATCTTCCCGTCTTTTCCCACCGCTCTGCTGATTCGATCGAACTCACTCACCATCCGCTGATTAAGCGCAAGAATGTCATTCAGAGTGTCGGCGATCTTGCCTTCCAGGCCTGATTGGTCCACTGGCATACGAACCGCTAGGTTGCCGTTCTTGAAAGCGATTAGCGTCTTCAACAGGAGGTTGGCTTCGTTCTTCCTCGGTGCTCTTTTGATGACGGGTATAGAACTCACAGCACGGTGCTCCTCTGGGCAGAGTTATCCAAAACCCTTTAGATTCCGAGACCTTGAAATCTGTTTCATGCCATATGGCAAGGTTTGGAGAAGATATTCGGGCCGCGGACTGCCGGATCACGCACCCCGGCGAGATCCGCCTTATCTTATTGTTTTAAAACTGGATCTTAGACCAGTTAGCTACGCGGTAACTTCGGAGCCGTTGCAAATCGCGATCAGGTCCGTCGCGAGTTGCTCGAATTCCCTGAGATTTGCCGGCTTGAGGCGGTACTCGACGCCCATCCCCCGGAGCTCTTCCACTTCTTTAGGGCTGGCGCCGTTGGTCGTCATAACCACGCGAATCTCACTCATTACCGGGTTTTGGCGAATCGCCCGCAGGATCTCCAAGCCATCGTGCTTTGGCAGATGGAGATCCAGCAGAATTACGCAAGGGTGCATCTCCTGACGGCCATTCCACCCATCGATCATTTGCAGCGCCCGCTCGCCGTCCCCCGTGATCTCGAGGTCAAAATTCTCGCCCCCCATCGCAATTAATGCACGACGAAGCAGAAAAACGTCGGATGAATTGTCTTCGATGATCAGAATCTTAGCCCGCGACACAAAAAAACTTCCTTTCGGAAACTCGTAAGATGCGAGCTTCGCGAAACATATTGCAATTATAGGGCCTCCAAGGAGCGTGAAACTCGACGCCCGCCCGGAGCTTTTTGAGGAGCTCCGCGCTCGATCGCAGCATCGTTTAATCCAATTCCTCGAAGCTGAACTTCTCTCTAAAATGACTGCTTTCTAAAATGCTTTTGCCGATACAATCGTTGTGGAGGTTCACGCGTTGGCCAGCGATCCTCGCAGCTACAAGGCTGATGAACATCCGGTTCGTTTCCCCATAGTCGGTATCGGCGCATCCGCGGGCGGATTGGAAGCATGTCTCGTGTTTCTGAAGGCGCTCCCGCCCCAAACGGGAATGGCTTTCATACTGGTCCAGCATCTCGAGCCCAATTATGAAAGCCAGTTGCCGGAGATCCTGTCCCGCGCAACGGCCATGCCGGTTGTTCCGGCCAAAGACGGCCTCCCGGTTGAGAAGGATCGTCTATACGTCATCCCTCCGAACGTGATGCTGACCATCAAGGACCGGGCCTTGCATCTCTTTCCCCGCGCGGAAAGCCCCAACCCGCATTATCCGATCGACCAATTCTTCGTCTCGCTGGCGGAGGATCAGGGAAGCCACGCCATCGGCGTGATCCTCTCCGGCAGTTCGTCGGATGGCGCACAAGGCCTGCGCGCCATCAAGTGCGCCGCGGGTACCACGTTTTGCCAGGATGAGGAGTCCGCTAAATATGAAGGGATGCCGCACAGCGCTATTGCCACCGGAGCGGTGGACTTCGTTCTCCCTCCGCAGGCGATCGCCGGGGAACTGGCGCGCATCGGTGCGCACCCTTATCTGGCGAGTCAGGACGTCGCCGCCGATCCAGGCGGCGGTTCCGCCGATGATTTCCCCTTCGAGCAAAACAAGGAGGAGTTTCGGAAAATCCTCTCTATGTTGCGAAGATCCACCGGCGTGGACTTCACGCAGTACAAGGAAAACACCATTCGCCGCCGCATCGCGCGCCGCATGCTCGTCAACAACTGCACCAGTCTGAGCGAATACTCCGCTTATATGGATCGTCATTCCTCTGAGGTGACCGATCTTTATCGCGATATTCTGATTAGCGTCACGCAATTCTTTCGTGAGCCGGAAACGTTCGCGTCCCTTGCGCGTATCGAGTCCAAACTTTTCCAAAATCGCGACCGTAATACTCCTTTTCGCGTCTGGTCCGCCGGATGCGCCACCGGCGAAGAGGCTTATTCCCTGGCAATCGTCATGGCGGAGCTGATGGACGCGGCCGGCCTCGCGACTCCCATTCAGTTGTTCGGGACCGATGTTAGCGAGATCGCGATCGATCGTGCGCGCGCCGGCGACTATCCCGATTCCATACAAAGCGACGTGTCGGCGGCGAGACTGACTAGGTTTTTTACCAGGACCGAAACCGGCTTTCGCATCTCGAAGCACATTCGGGAAACCTGCATCTTCGCCCGGCACGATCTGATCAAGGACCCTCCGTTTTCGCAGCTCGATCTGGTCAGTTGCCGGAATGTACTGATTTATCTCGACACCCCTGCGCAGCAGCGTATTTTGTCGGCGCTGCACTATAGCCTCAAGCCGGACGGGCTCCTGTTGTTGGGAAGTGCGGAAAGCGTCGGCAGCCGCGCCGATCTTTTCAACACCCTGGTCAACCCCGCAGACAACGAGAAGAAGATCTTTTCCAAGAAGCCTGGTTCCAGCCGTATTGCGATGACCATGCCGGACCCGAAGGGCTTCGAAGCCGTCATGGTCGATTGGAAAGCGAAGGAAGCGATGTCGGCGCCCACTCTCGCCGAGATTGAAACGCGCGCCACGCGAATCCTCCGCGACCTGTACGCTCCGCCCGGCGTCACCGTGAACGATTCCATGCAAATCGTGCACTTCCACGGGCGCACCAGTCCCTACCTGGAGCCTCCCACGGGTGAGGCGAGTCTGAACCTGTTGCGTGTGGCGCACCAAAGCATCCTGTTTCCCCTCCGCAAGGCCATTGATACCGCGGCGGAGCGGATGCAGCCGGTGGAGGAAACCGGCGTTCGGCTCGCGCGGGGCGGCGAAACCCGGGAAATTACGCTGCGTGTGATTCCGGTTTCCGAGGGCGAATCGCGCTACTTTCTCGTCCTGTTCGAGGAGGGCGCCCTCCGGCATGCCGCCATGGCGGGTCCGCATTTGGATGAAGCCGAATCCAGCGTTTTAGAGTATCAACTCACCCAGACCCGCCGTGAGCTCGATGAAACCCGGGAGTACCTCCGCAAGATCGTGGAGCAGCATGAGGTGACGATAGAAGAACTACGCGCGGCCCACGAAGAAGTTCAATCCTCCAATGAGGAAATGCAGAGCACTAATGAAGAACTTCGAACCGCGAAGGAGGAATTGCAATCCTCCAACGAGGAATTGCGCACCGTTAACGACGAGTTGCAGAACCGGAATGAGGAAATCGGAGCGGCCAATAACGACCTGAGCAATGTCTTGAATGCAGTAAGCATTCCCATTGTGATGGTCGGCATGGATTTTCGGATTCGTCGCTTTACCCCGGCCGCGGTGCGTCTGTTAAACACCGCTCCCACGGACCTCGGCCGCTCGATTGTCGACATGCACTACGCAATGGACCTGCCCGCCCTTCGGGGGATGTTGACGGAAGCGATTCAGACCTTGGCGGTCCAGCAAAGCAGGATCCAGACTCGCGACGGCCGGTGGTTTTCCTTGCAGGTGCGTCCCTACCGCACCATCGACGATCGCATCGATGGAGCGGTGATTACCTTCCTCGATATCGACGACTTGACGCGAGCCCTGGAGAGCGCCGAAGCCGCCCGCGATTTCGCCGAAGGAATGGTGGAAACGGTGCAGCACCCTCTGCTGGTGCTCGATCACGATTTTCGCATCCAGCGTGTCACCTCCGGTTTTTATAAGGATTTTCAGGTTACACCGAATGAGACCCTGGGGCAGTCCATCTTCGCCATCGGCAACGGCCAGTGGAATTTTGCGCAACTGCGAACGCGCCTCGAAGACGCTCTCATCCGCGACGTCTCCTTCCGCGACCTGAACATCGAGCATGAGTTTCCGAAGATCGGCCGGAGAACCATGCGCCTGAACGCGCAGCGCATCTCCGGGCGCGACCGCACCTCCCATACGCTTCTGCTGGCCATTGAAGATGTGACAGAGCGAAAAGAAGCCGCCGAAATCCAGTATCGGCGCATGTTCGAATCGGCGAGAGATGGGATCGTCGTGATAGATGGCGGCACCGGCCAGGTGATCGACGTGAATCCGTTCTTCCTGGAATTAACCCGGTACTCCCGTCAGGAAATTGTAGGGCAGGCATTCTGGGAAATACCCCCGTTCCGAAAAGCGGAAGAAGGAAGAACGCTGGTGCCGGAAACCAACGAGAAAGGAGTCGTCCAGTACGATTCTGTCAATTTGCAAGCGCATGATGGCAGGCAGCTCGTCACCGCCGTGATTGCAAATCGTTACCGGCTCAAGGACCAGTCCTTCATCCAGGTCAATATCCGGGATGTCACCCAGCGCCGCCAGGCCGAGGACGACCTGCGGCGCTCCAATCTCGATCTCCAGCAATTCGCGTTCGCCGCCTCTCACGATCTTCAGGAGCCTCTCAGAACCGTCATCAACCAGGTCGAACTTTTCCAAAGAGAATACAGCGGGAAACTCGGACCCGATGCCGACGAAATCATTCAGTTCATCACCGCGGCTACCGATCGGATGCGCCACATGGTGCTTGATTTACTGAATTACTCGCAAATTGCCCGCGCGTCGATCGTCATTTCCGCCACCAGCATGGAAGCGGTTCTTGCGACGGCCATGTCAAATTTACAGCTTGCCATTGCGAACTCTGATGCTCGGATCACCTTCGATCCTCTGCCAACGGTGTGGATGGATCATTCCCAGGCGGTGCAGCTTCTTCAGAATTTGATCGGAAATGCGGTGAAATATCGCAGCGCGGATCCACCCCGCATTCACTTATCCGCCCGGCAGGTTGGGAACGAGTGGATCATCGCGGTGAAAGACAACGGGCTCGGCATCGAACCCCGGTTTTACCAGCACATCTTCACTGTTTTTAAGAGATTACATGGCAAGGAGTATCCCGGAACGGGAATCGGCCTGGCCACCTGCAATCGAATCGCGGAACGCCATGGAGGGCGCATCTGGGTCGAATCGGAAGTCGGAAAGGGATCGACATTTTTCTTCAGCGTACCTATCCCTCCTGAAAGCGGCAGTTAAGCGGAATACAGTTTTGGCGTTGCGCGTGCTCTCCAAGGCAGCCACGCCCAATGGGAAGAAAAATCGTCATTGTCGAAGACAATCCCGCGGATGCCAAGACCCTGCGGGTCGCTCTCGCGCGCCGCGACCCCGACATCGAAACGACGGTGTTGGAAGATGGAGTGCGGGCGATCGAATATTTTACGGAAACGAAGACGGCCGACCTTGTATTGCTGGACCTCAATCTTCCGATCGTCAGCGGGTTCGAGGTGCTTGAGTTTTTAAAGTCCGACCCCCAACTCAAGAAACTTCCGGTGGTCGTGCTGTCCGGTTCCAGCAGCCAGCAGGAAATCGAGCGGTGTTACGCAGCCGGCGCGAATTCCTACATGTGCAAACCGACGGGTATTCAGCAGGTTTTCGATATGGCCGTGCAACTCATAACCTACTGGTTCGACCTCGCCAAACTCCCCAAAACGTTCGCCGATCACCGAACCGTGACGGGAATTTAAGGTCATTTAAGGCTTCCCAGAGCCCTCTAACGAACGATTTAAGGTCATTTAAGGTGGCGCAACGCTCGTTCGCGCCACCTTTTTGCACTACGCTTCTTCCAATTCTTCTTCTTCCTGACCGGTATTCTCGAGCACCGAACCCGAGACCTCCGTCAGCTTCGTATCGGCAGCTTTCTCTTCCTTGAGCGTTTCGTCGAGCAGCTTCACAGCGTCCTGGTTGCCCAGCTTTTCAGCCCACGCCTTCGCGGTCCCATAGGCCGAAATCTCATAGTGCTCAACCTTTTGCGCGGCCGCGATGATGGCCAGATCGCTCAGCGCACCTTCGTCGCTCGCCGCCTCCCCGCCTTCTTCAATCAGGCCGCGCATCGCCTTGCAGGCCTTGGCACGGGGCTTTTCGTCAAATTTTGCAAACACTTGCTCTAATCGAACGACGTGATTCTTGGTCTCTTCCAGATGATTGCGGATCGCGCTGGCGAGTTCCTCGGAGTCGGCGGACTTCGCCATCTTGGGCAGCGCTTTGACTAAATTCTTTTCAGCATCATATAGATCGCGGATGTGATCGATAAAAACTTCTTCCAAAGTATTAAGTTTCATTGGTGGACCTGCTTTCACCGATTGGATCGCCGCGAGGCGGAAGTGTTACGCTTCGACCACCACCGCATCTTTGACCGCCGCCTTGACCGCGTGCTTCACTGCATCTTTGACGCTATCTTCAAGTTCTTCAGGATTCAGCGCAAACTCGATGTTCTTGCCGCCCATTTCCTGAATGGCGGTTTCGATCATCGGTGCTACCGACCCCATATCCTTGACGACGGCTTTGGCCACCTTCTTTGCCATCTTGCTGGTCGGAGTCTCTTCGGTCTTGTCCTTTAGCTTCGCGTTTTCAGCGATTTTCCAGTCGTCGAGAAATGTTTTCACCAGGCTCTTAATCACCGGTTCGTCGTCAAAGATAATTCCGACTTCGCGGCGACGGTCGAGTTCCACCGTGCGCAGGCTCTGGCTCCCCATGAAGGCATGGGTGCCGTCACGGATAATCATTCGCGTGTGCAGCCGCATATCGTGCAACTTGCATACCTGGAGCGCGGTTGAATGGCGCGTAAAATGGCCCAGGAGTTTCACTTCCACACCGTTCTTGCTGCGCTCATCGAGCACCTTGATCATCGCCGGATCGCTGACGCAGGGATCGTAGATGTGAAGTTCCTTCTTGGCGCCTTTTATGAACTCGGTAAGAGAGCGCCGCGCATTGGCGGGGCTGACCACCAGCCAATCCAGGCCGGCGGTGTAGGTCTGCCGCTTCATGTCCATCTCGAACAATTTCGAGGCTTCTTCGACGGCGCTTTTGTTGGTAGTGATGACTCCGAAACTGCGGCTCTGCTCGATATCGAGGTAAGTGAAGTTGAACGCTAACAGAAACAATTCACTGCCGTCGATGATGAGATATTTCGCGTGATAGCGAACCAGATCGTCCGCGGTGCGGGCCACGGTTACACCCGCGCCCAGGAGCCGCGCTTCGAGATCGCGCAGGCGTTTTTCGCCTCCTTTATTGGTGTAGGCGATCAAGGCTCGCACCTGCACGCCGCGATTGACGGCATTGATCAGGGCGCGTTCAATCTCTTTTCGGTCGAAACGAAAAATCGCAATGTCTATGGTTTTTTTCGCGGAATTGATGGCATCGACCAGCGGGTTTACCCCAGCTCCGGGTTGGGTTAATAGTCTCACGTACTTTTACCTAGCAAGCCAATGGCAACTGGCAGTCCTCGTGCCTTTACAAACACCAGCATGCCGTAAGCCTGTTGAAGGAACAGTGTCCATATGCAGAATGATTTCAGCAAGATGAGGTTCTCGATCGCATTTCTCGGGGCGATGCTAATGGCCCCGGCGGCACCGGCGGACAAAGACAAAATTGCCGATACGGGTGTGAAAAGTGCGCAAGGGACACTCTGGAGCGACCCGGTCGACATCCAGTCCCGCAATTTGTTCTATGGTCCCGGAGGGAAACGACATCAGCCGAATGGAACCACCTTTTCCTTTGTCGACGAGGATATGGACGGCACCAACCCGAAATACAACGTGAAGGATTCCGACGGCGTGAAGTGGAAGATCAAACTAGGAGCCGAGGCGCGGCCGGAGACTGCGGCGACGCGGTTAGTTTGGGCGGTAGGCTATTCCGCCAACGAAGATTATTTCCTCCCCGATCTGCATGTTACCGGATTGCCCGCGCATCTTCATCGCGGAGGAAAATTGGTAGGCCCGGATGGCGAGATGAAGAACACCCGGCTGAAGAGGCATCTTAAAGGAGAAGAAAAGGTCGGAAGTTGGCCCTGGCGCGACGATCCGTTCACACGGACCCGCGAATGGAACGGACTGCGGGTCATGATGGCGGTCATCAGCAACTGGGATTTGAAGGACGAGAATAACGCCGTTTACGACGATGGGGCGAAGCGCGTTTACATGATCAGCGATTTGGGCGCGAGCTTCGGAACGACGGGTTATAATCCGCGACAGACGACTTCAAAAGGGAATTTGAAAGAGTATCAGCGATCGCACTTTATCACCAAGAAAACCCGTGAATACGTTGATTTCGGAGTTCCGTCGCGGCCGGCCTTGTTTGTATTTTTCAATCCGGCCGAGTTTTTCCCGCGCATGCATATGCGCTGGATCGCGAAGCGTATTCCGCGAAACGATGCTCGCTGGATGGGGCAAATGCTGGCTAAATTGTCCGCTTCGCAGATTCGAGATGCGTTCCGTGCGGCGGGGTATTCGCAGGAAGAGATTGAGGGATTTGCCAAGGTTGTCGAGAAGAGGATCGGGGAGTTGACGGCGTTGTGAAGAAGAAGCCCCAGGCTCACGCCAGGGGCTGGAATTGGATTTGATGCAGTTCTGCGTAGAGGCCTCCTTCTTTCAGCAGGTGTTCGTGGGTGCCGCTTTCTACTATCGTTCCGTCTTTTACTACGTAGATTTTGTTGGCGCGCTGGATGGTGGCCAGACGATGCGCGATTACTACCGATGTCCTGCCGGTCATCAGGCGATCCAGCGCTTCGAAAACTTGCTGCTCGGACGCGGCGTCCAGGCCGGAGCTTGGTTCGTCGAGGATCAGGAGCGGGGTGTTTCTGATGACCGCCCTGGCGATCGCGATGCGCTGGCGCTGGCCTCCGGAAAGAGTCACGCCGCGCTCTCCGACCATGGTGTCGTAGCCTTGTGGCATCTTTTCTATGAACTCATGGGCGTTGGCTAGTTTGGCGGCTTCGAGAATTTCCCGGCGGCTCGCGCCGGGTTTTCCATAGGCGATGTTGCGCCACACACTGGCATGGAACAGGACCGTTTCCTGCAGCACGAAGCTCACTTGATCGCGAACCGATTTTTGTTGCAGGCGGCGCACGTCGATTCCGTCGATCTTCACTACGCCCGACTCGGGGTCGTAAAAACGCGGAATCAGGCTGATAATGGTGCTTTTTCCGGCGCCTGTCGGGCCGACCAATGCGGCCACGGTGCCGGCCTCGATCTTGAAGCTGATGTCTTTGAGGATGGGTTGATCCGGCTCATAGCCGAAGGTGACGTGATCGAATTCGAGCTCGCCTTTGAGGTTTCTGGCTGGGCGCGCTCCTGGAAGATCCTTGACTTCGCGTTCCGATTGCAAAACCTCTTGTATACGCTCATAAGCGACGGAAGCCTTGGCGTAGGTGTCCGTCATCTTCGAAAGATCCTGCATCGGCTTATACATTTTTCCCAAGTACCAGATGAAGACGATTAGATCGCCTGCTTCGAGAGCGCCGTTCAGCACCATGCGCGCGCCAAACCACAGGACCAGGGCTGTGCCGACGCCCACGATGATCTCGACAAAGGGCGCGAGCCTGGATTTGAGAGCACGGGCGCGCAACGCGATCTCGACGCTTTCGAGGCTCTCTTCCTCGAGACGCTTCTGTTCGTAGTCTTCGCGGGCAAAGGCCTTGACGACGCGGATCGAGGTGAGGACCTCCTGCACGATGGAGACGATTTGCCCCTCCTTTTTCCGCACCTCCCGCGACGATTTGCGGATCAGGCGCGTATAGCGGAAGACCACCAGAAACAGCACGGGCGCGATCGAGAGCGCGATCAGGGTGAAGCGCCAGTTCATGACGAACATGATGGCGACCATGCCGACCAGGGTCATCAGATCGACCAGAACGCTCAGCAGGCCGGAGGTAACGAAGCTTTGCACCGTATCGATATCGCTGGTGACGCGGCTGATCAGATCGCCGGTCTGGCTCTCATCGTGAAAAGACAAAGAGAGACGCTGGATGTGCGCATAGAGAGTGCGCCGCAGGTCGTGCATCACCCATTGGCCCACGGTGGTGGTCGAGGATTTCTCAAAGTAAGAGAAGACCGCTCCGAGAATCGCAATCGCGAGTGCGCCGACTGCCGCGACTTTCAGGATGGCGAGCTTATCGGTGCCTGCCATCGAATGGACGAGGTTATTCAACAGATTGTTCAACTGGCCCGTGCTTTGTTTGGGCTTCAAAATGTCGTCAAAGACAAGCTTCAAAGGCCAGGGACCAGCCAGATCCACGATCGCCTCCCCCATTGCCGCGAACAGCGCGATCAGCAGAGTTCCAGTGTAGGGTTTCAGAAGTTTGAGGATGGTTAAATGAGGGCGGCTGTCGGACTCCACATTAATGAGAGTCCGGTGCGAACTTTGTGTTACGGAATGAGGGTGGCAGGGATCTATGAGTATGGTGACGCCGCTGGCTGCCCTCCTTCTCGTCGGAACGTCCCCTTTCTTTCAGGGCAACGTGAATCCTCAGACGGCCGCCTTGCAGGACTTCGAAAAACGCATCAGCGACTATGTAAACATGCAGAAGAACCTGGCGAAGGGAATCTCCGCGACGAAACCGACTAACGAACCTCAGCTCATCCTGGAGCGGCAGAAGGAACTCGCCCGGAAAATCCGGGAGGCGCGGAGCGGAGCGCAGCAAGGCGCCATTTTTTCGCCGGAGATCTCGAAGGAATTTCACCGGCTGCTCGCGATCGCGATGCAGGGTCCGAACAATGCCGATATTAAAAAAAGCCTGGCGCGTTCTGAGCCGGTGCGGTTACCGCTTCACGTGAATGAAGCGTATCCGGCAAACATTCCTCTGCAATCCACGCCGCCGACGATTTTGATGAACCTGCCGCGGCTTCCCGCGGAACTGGAGTATCGAATCGCGGGCCACGCGCTGGTGCTTCGCGACGCGGTGGCGAATCTCGTTGTCGATCTGATGCCGGACGCGATTTCCTGACCTCATGCGAAGATCCGTATTCTTACTTTTACTCTTCCGCGGCATTGCCGCCGCGGCTAAGGCCCTGCGTTCGGGCGTCGAGCAGCAGACGATCGGTCCCGTCGTCAAGCTTCCGCTGAAGACCGGTTCGGTGCGGGTTGCCATCATTGGAGACAGTGGAACGGGCGAGCATCCGCAAATCGAGGTGGCGCAGCAGATGGTGGCATTCCGAAAGGATTTTCCGTTCGATTTCGTGTTGATGCTGGGCGATAACATTTACGGCTCGAAGACGGCCGAGGATTTCAAGAAGAAATTCGAACATCCCTACGAGCCTCTGCTATCGGCAGGCGTGAAATTTTACGCTTCGCTGGGGAATCACGATCATACGTCGGAGCGGCTCTACAAGCCATTTAACATGGATGGCCAGCGCTATTATACGTTCAAGAATGCGAATGTTCAGTTCTTCGCGCTGGATAGCAACTATATGGATCCGGTGCAACTGGAGTGGCTCGAACGGCAGTTATCGGGCTCCGGGGCGACGTGGAAAATATGCTTCTTTCATCACCCTTTGTATTCGCACGGAAAATTTCACGGATCCGATCTCGACCTTCGCACGCGATTGGAACCGATGCTGGTGAAATACAAAGTCGACGTAGTGCTGAACGGCCATGAGCACGTTTACGAACGCGTGAAGCCGCAGCAGGGGATTTATTATTTCGTGCTGGGCAACTCGGGGGAGCTGCGGCCGCACAATCTGAATCCTTCGCCGGACACGGAGAAAGGCTTCGATACGGATCGAACGTTCGGTCTGTTTGAAATCGCGGGGGATCAGTTTAATTTTCAGATCATTTCGCGAGCGGGAGCGACGGTGGATTCGGGCACGATGGAGAAGCCGGGGAAGTGATATGCGGTTGGCCTTGTGCGTTGGCGGGAGAAGCCGCCTAAAAGGCGGCTGCCGGCAAAATTGCCTGCCCCACAAGACGACCTGAACGTTCAGTGTGGGAGTTGTGCGTTGATGGGAAACAGAGGTTTTGCATCTGAATCCAGTGACTAGCGGTCCTCCGAAGAATCGAATTGAGCTGTTTTTTGCCGATCTGGGTCCTGGATTGATTACCGGATGCGCCGATGACGACCCGTCGGGCATTTCCACCTATTCGGTCACCGGGGCGACGTTCGGATATGGGCTGCTGTGGACCGCTCTCATTTCTTTCCCGATGATGGTGGCGGTCCAGACGATGTGCGGGCGGCTGGGGATGGTGACTGGACGCGGCCTCTCCGGCGTGGTACGGCGGCGCTATTCGAAATGGGTGCTGTGGGGCGCGTGTTTGCTATTGATTGTCGCCAATGTGATTAATATTGCCGCGGATCTGGGGGGGATGGGCGACGCAACGCAGATGCTTACTGGCGTCAGCTCCCTGTTTTGGACGCCCGTCTACACGGCAGTGATTATCGGGTTCCTGTTCTGGTCGTCCTACCGGCAGATTGCGCGGATCTTCAAGTGGATTACGCTGGTGCTGCTCGCCTATGTCGCGACGGCATTCTTCGCACACGTCGACTGGCACCAGGCCTTGTTGGCGACGCTTTGGCCACATTTGGCGTGGTCCCGTGAGGCCCTGGCAGTGCTGGTGGGCGTCCTGGGGACGACGATCTCTCCTTATCTCTTCTATTGGCAGGCTTCGCAGGAGGTGGAAGAGGAACGCGCTCAGGGAACGGGACATCGAAAAGGGGCCAGCGATGAAGACCTGCGGCGGCTTCGGGTTGATGTGGTGACCGGGATGTTTGCGTCGAATTTCGTCATGTTTTTCATCATCCTGACCACCGCGGCGACGCTGCACACTCATGGCGTGGTGAAAATCGATACCGCTAAACAAGCTGCGGAGGCTCTTCGGCCGCTCGCCGGAAATGGCGCTTATCTATTGTTTACATTAGGGTTAATCGGTACGGGAATGTTGGGCGTTCCGGTGCTCGCCGGATCGTGCGCCTATGCAATTTCCGAAGCGGCGGCGTGGCGGGCCTCGCTCGAGAGAAAGCCGCGGAGCGCTAAAAGGTTCTACGGAGTGCTGGCGGCGGCGATGACGATCGGCCTGGCGATCAATTATGTCGGTTTGGACGCGGTAAAAATGCTGTTCTGGTCGGCGGTCGTGAACGGAGTGCTGGCGCCTCCGCTGATCCTGCTGGTTCTGCTGCTGACCAGCGATGCTAAGGTGATGGGGGATCGGGTGAGCTCCATGATCGAGCGGACGCTGGGGTGGATGACGTTCGCGATCATGGCGGCGGCTGCGCTGGGCCTGATCTTTACGTGATCGGGCGGTCGAAAAGCGCCTTTTCCGATTCCGGACAAAATGTTAGTAGATAGCGGAACGGCGGGGTTCGTTACAAATTTTTTCTTTTAAAACAATTTCTTGAAAGCGGTTGGGTCGTGTGGTAACACTGTATAGAGCTGATGTCTAATAGCCGCTTTTATACAATATCTTACGAATCTTGTCTTCCCGGAGACTGGCAGGAAGAAAGCTACTATTTGAAATGAATTTGTGCGAAACTCCTTCGCGGAGATTCGTCCTTTTAGCTCCACCTTCGGCTCGGATTCCAGCAGTTTTTAGCCGGACAGAGGCTGACTGGACCAATTATTGGAGGCTGCTCCACGAAATGCAGCGCCTTCGCGGCCGGGTGTATGTCGAGGACGGCGCTATCGATCCATCATGCCTGATTGATGGACGTCATCGGTCCGAGGCGGATTTCTCGAGCTGGCATCTGCTCGTGCTGAATGCGCAAGGGAGGACCTGCGGTTGTCTTCGTTTGCATGAACATCCCAAGCCGGTGGTGCTATCGGACCTCAACGTTGGCCGTTGCGCGCTGGCCACAAATCCGGCATGGGGTGACGCCTTGGCCGGGGCCTTGAAAGAAGAGCTATCGTTCTCGACGGATTCCAACCTTCGCTTCGCTGAGCTGGGAGGGTGGGCGCTGGGTGAGGAGATTCGGGGGACGACGGAAGCTCTTCGCTTCGCACTGGCGACTTACGCGTTCTGGCAGATGATGGGAGAGGCGGTATGTCTGACAACGGCGACATATCGTCATTGTTCGGCATCTATCCTGCGCCGGATCGGGGGGCGGCCGCTGACGCACCAGGGAGCCGATCTACCGGTATATTACGATCCCCAATACGCCTGTAAGATGGAGATTCTAAAGTTCTATTCCTGGGCTCCGAATCCCAGATATGCGGTCTGGATCAAGCAGATGCGAGAGGAATTGAGCAGCATTTGTGTGATTGCGAGACATCACGGAGATCAGGGATGGCTTTACGGGCAGGGTTTGAGCCGGCCTTTTCTGCGAGCACACGCGCAGGTCGCTTAAGGCAGAATTTACACCCGTGTGTAACTTTAGTAGGCACATAGCGCGTTTGTCAGGATGGCCAGATTACGTGGGGTGGCGTATAGGCATCCGCAAACCATTGGGATTCGGGTACCGCGACCTGGAGTAGGAATCCGTAGCTATCCTCCTCACAGGAAACGACCTTCGCCGGGACGCCCTCCCCTATGGTCTCAAACGAGATGGGGGCGCCTTCGGGAATCCGGATGCTGGTCTGGAGCAATGCTCCGTGGTCCCAGATCTCCAGCAGGATCGCGCAGTCGTGGGACGCTGCGCCGGAATCCGACGAGAAACCTACCTTAAGCACGTCTAAACACTGAACATGTTCGCCAGTTTGCAACGTATGCATGCACAACCTTACTGGCGTTTACTAAGGCAATTGGCCTTCCAATAACAAAACGGCAGAGGAACCTGTAAAACAGGGCCTCTGCCGGTGTGGAAAAACGTTCTTGGAGGATCAGCAGACTTAATTGGTCCGACGATTGCGGCGGGCCGCAAGGGCGATCAGGCCAGCACCCACCAGCATCATCGCCAGGGAGGACGGTTCAGGAGTTGATGCCTGCGCGGTCGCGGTGAAGCTGCCGGATTGAGAACTGGTAATCGATTTACTGGCGTCGCACTGGGCGGGCGACGTAACAGTATTGGTCCCGCAGAAGTAATTCTGAATGTCCGCCGGGGTCGGCAAAGAGCCGTCAGGAAGGTTGCCGGTGAGCAATTGCGTAAAGCCACCGCTGTAAAGGGATCCAGCGCCAAGACCACCTACGCCGGTGTCGCTGACCTTGCCGCTGACAAAGAGGCTTACCTGCGTGTGGTTGTTCGGCTCCAAGGTCAACAGAAGAGGCGAACCCGGGAAGACCACGCAAGACTGGGTGACCGCTAAGCCAAGGCAAGTCGCGTTCCCGAACGTTGAGATCCCGGTTAAGCTAAAGACCAGGTTCGCGTTGTTTGAGAACGTCATGAAGCTATTTTCCCCGACGCTAGCCGCCGTGATTGGGCTGTTCACGTCGATGCCTTCTGTGCTACTTAAGCAACCTGCGGTGCCGAGTACGCCTGAACAACCGGCAAAAGCTAGACTTGTGCTGGTTGCGACGTCGGAGTCACACGCTGGCGATAATGCCGGACAGAGGAAGTTGGTGCCACCAAGAGCGGCCGGGTCATTGTTGAAAATCACCGCACTGATCGTTGCGGTCACCGTTCCCGTAGAGCCGGTTGCAAGCGTTCCAACCACCGATGCCGACGCAGTCGACATCGATAGAAGAAAAGCGCAACCTAGTCCCAATACGGGTAATATACGAAGAATTCGGTTCACTTTATTTTGTCCTCCAACTAAGAAATCTATGGTCTGAGACCAGTTCCATGTACATTCTGCCGTTCGCCTGCGAATGGTAGTGCTTGGAAGATGCCGAGAAAGACACTGGCAAAATGCCGGTACCTAGTACTGGTGGCAAGCTAGGTTATTTAGTCCATCTCGATGGAATCCTCCCCACTTCTTAGGCAAATCTCCTATCGAATGTTAAGGTTCGACATTAGCTAAAGAGTGGCCGGATTTAGGTCGATCCCTATACTGCAGGTGGCAAATGGACGTAACTAGCAACGGAGAGCGAAAGTGAATCTGGTTCCTTGCGGGAATTCGGTTCAAGGGAACACCGTCGTGCTCGCGCCCGCCGACGCGTGGCTCCCGAAGTCGTTTACACGACTCGTTCAGAATCCGAGCCGGCATGCGAGTGTTTTGAGCGGCGTACAAAGGCTTCGCGGACGGGTGTATCTGGAAGATGGGGCGATTGAACGTTCCGATCTGACGCCGGATGGGAGATTTATCCAACCCCTCGACGATCAAGCCTGGCATCTGGTCCGGCTGGACACGAGCGGAGACGTTTGCGGGTGCGCGCGGTACGTGAACCATTCAGGGGATCTGCGTTTCTCAGAAACCAACGTCTCAAGAACTCCGATCAGCCGTTCCGTCGAATGGGCGGGTCGTCTAAGAACGGCGGTCGAATCCGAGATCGCGCTCGCGAACAGATTGCGGGTCGACTATGTTGAAGTGGGCGGTTGGGCGCTCGCACCGGAACTTCGTTGCACGAGCGAAGCGCTCAGGATCGCCTTGGGAACCTTCAGCATGGCGCGTCTGATGGGAGGATGCATCGGCATCACCACGGCGACGAAACGGCACTGTTCCGCGTCGATTTTGCGGCGAATCGGGGGGCAACCTCTGATGACGCAAGGAATTGAGATTCCTCACTATTTCGATTCGCGATTCGATTGCGAGATGGAAATTCTTCGCTTCGATTCGGCACGGCCGAATCCTCGGTTCGAGCGCTGGATCGAAGAATTAAAAGGCTATTTGTCCGGAGTTCCCGTGATCAAAGGGATGGTCTCAAGCGAGCAAAGCGTGGATCGGGATGCCGCGATGACCGCGGCGTAGACGAAATCGCTTTCGTGGAGTATATTAGTGACTGGCAGTCGGGGGCCATATTTTGAAGCTTGGTCTCTGCCTGTTTTATCGGCGGCCAAGTAGGAATGGGTTCCTATGTTGGACCAGTCGGTACTTCTCCAGTGGGAGCGAGTACTCGGGCCTGAGCACGTTGTAACAGAAGCGCGAAGGTTGAATGAGGCCGCGACTGCGACTTTTCGCTCCGATCAGCGCATACCTGCAATCCTTTATCCCCAGACGCGAAAGCAACTTCAGGAATGTCTCCGGATCGCGTCTGAAAACGCGGTGCCCATCTATCCCGTAAGTACAGGAAAAAATTGGGGATATGGATCAAGAGTTCCCGCATCCGCCGATTGCGTGCTGATCGATTTGAGCAGGATGAACCGCATCCTGGATTTCCATGAGAATCTGGCATACATAACCATCGAACCCGGCGTCACCCAGCAGCAGTTATGGGACTATCTTCGTGAGAAGGGTTCGAACCTCTGGATTGATGCGACCGGGTCAAGCCCCGCTTGCAGCTTCATTGGGAACACGGTCGAGCGAGGTTTCGGGCATACTCCCTATGGCGATCACGCGGCGAATGTCTGTGGGTTTGAAGTTGTTTTACCGAATGGAGATTGTGTCGAAACCGGGTTTTCACGATTTACGAACGCAGCGGCGGCACCCGTGTCCAGGTACGGCCTCGGTCCGAGCGTGGATGGTTTGTTCATGCAATCCAATTTCGGTGTGGTCACGCGAATGACGCTTTGGCTGATGCCGGCACCGGAGTATTTCCAGGCGTTTTTCTTCCGATGCGATCGCGATAACGGGTTAGCGGCGATTATCGACGCGCTGCGGCCCTTGCGGCTAAACGGCACACTCCGGAGCGCGGTTCACGTCGGCAACGATTACAAGGTTCTGGGAGGAATTCAGCAATATCCGTGGGATGCGACCGGCGGAGCGACGCCTTTGCAGCCGGCAATCATGCGGAAACTGCGGAAGCAGATGCACTTCGGCGCGTGGAACGGATCGGGTGGATTGTACGGGACGCGCGGGCAGGTCGCAGAAGCTCGGGCGTTGCTGCGGCGATCGCTTAAGGGCGCGGTCGACCAACTGCAATTTCTGGATGCCTCCCGGTTGGCATTGGCATCGCGCATGGCCGGCCCTTTCCATGCCCTTTCACGATGGGATTTGCGGCGTACATTGGAACTGGTGCGGCCGTTGTTCGGACTCATGCAAGGTGTTCCCACCGATCAACCTCTGGCGAGCACGTATTGGCGCAAGCGCACTCCGCCGCCGGCAAATATGGACCCCGATCGGGACGCCTGCGGACTGATGTGGTATTCGCCTGTAGCGCCCGCCGAAGGATCTCACGCAGTCGCGATTGCGGAGATAACGTCGAGCATTCTTCTGCGGCACGGCTTCGAACCGATGCTTTCTATCACGCTGAATACGGACCGCTCGATCATCTGCGTCATTTCACTGACCTACGATCGTGACGTTCCCGGCGAAGACGAACGCGCCCGCGAGTGCTGCGGCGAATTGGAGGCGGAGTTGGCCTCGAAGGGTTATTTACCGTACCGGCTCGGGATCCAATCGATGAACCAGATGAACGGTGGCGGCGCGCATGGCCGGCTGCTGTCGGCAATCAAGAAGTACGTTGACCCCGAAAACATACTTGCACCGGGACGCTACGCGAACGCAGGGATTGAGTCGAGGTCGGCCAGGGGGAATGAGCGATCTTGATTCGCCTCTCGACGGTTTCAAAAAACGACGATCAGGATTCAAGATGGACTGTGGAGATCTGTCACCCGCGGGTATGAGAATGGAGAGCGTGCGGACGGGGCGAAAGCCGAAACAGACCACTCTGTCCACGCGGCGAGGAGTGCGGTGGCGCCGTGGGACAGAGAGGTCAGTCCCGGTTTTCGCGTGCTTGTGCGTCATTGAGATCGTTGAGGACTTGCGCCGATGATTTTGCTCCGTCTGCTGAGCTGGCAGTATGCGCGCAAACATCTGCTACGCACCTTTCTGACGACCGCCGGAATCGTCCTTGGCACCGCCGTGTTTGTGGGCATGCACACGGCGAATCAGAGCGTGCTCGCGGCCTTTCATCAAACTGTGAATAAGATCGCCGGGGGCACGCAGTTGCAAGTTATGGCGGGCGATACGGGATTCGAAGAATCCGTCCTGGAGCGTGTGCAGGCAGTTCCCGAAGTAGACATCGCGGTGCCGGTGATTGAGGCCTCGGCGAATACCGAACTCCGGGGGCAAGGGAGTCTGCTGATCCTTGGCGTCGACATGACGGGTGATCGAACATTGCGCGACTACAGCATGGAATCGGCCGACGAAGCGATGATCGACGATCCTCTGGTATTTCTCGCCCAGCCGGACTCGGTGATCGTCACCGACACATTCGCGAAGCGGAACTCACTCGCGATCGACAGCAAATTGCCGATGCGCACGATGGAGGGGGAAAAGCAGTTCACGGTTCGCGGAATCATGAAATCGGGAGGATTAGCCAGTGCCTTCGGCGGCAATCTGGCGTTAATGGATATTTACGCCGCGCAAAAGACGTTCGGGCGCGGCAGGCACTTCGACCGTATCGATCTATCGGTCAAAGAAGGAGCGACGGTCGAGGATGTGCAGCGGAAATTGGAGGCTGTTCTGGGGCCCGGATTTCAGGTGGAGTCGCCATCGGCAAGAGGGGCGCAGTTTGAATCGCTCGCGCGGGTTTACTCGATCAGCGCCAATTTGACGAGCGCGTTCGCGCTTTTCATCGGGCTGTTTATCATCTTTAATACCTTTTCGATCGCGGTGGCGCAGAGGCGGCGCGAGATCGGCATATTAAGAATGTTGGGCGCGACGCAGGGGCAGATTCGCGGCATGTATCTGGGCGAAAGTGTGGTCATCGGAATTTTAGGATCGTGCGCCGGAATCGGATTAGGACTGTTGATCGCCCGAGGCATGGCGAGCTTCATCGGCGCCTACCTTGGCGAAGTGTACGGAGTGGCGCAGAGTACAGACGAGATTACGGCGAATCCTAAGCTGTTGCTGATCGCGCTGGGCATGGGGATCGCCACGAGCCTGCTCGCGGCGGTGATTCCAGCGCGCAACGCCGCGCGGGCCGATCCTGTGGTGGCGCTGCAAAAGGGGAAAGCGCAGCTCATTTCGAACGCCGAGAACCTGATGCGGCAAATGATCGCAACGGCCTTCCTGGTTGCGTCCGCTGTTTGTATAATTCTCCGGCCGGTGCACTACGCTATGTACATTGGATTCGGTCTGACGATCGTCACTGCTTTGCTGCTGGCACCCACGTTCTCGCTCTTCTTATCGAAACAACTGCGGCCTCTTCTCGCGGCAATGTTTCCAGTGGAAGGCGTGCTCGCGGCCGATAGCCTGACGCAGGCGCCGCGGCGTACATCGGGGGCTCTTTCGGCGTTGATGCTTTCGCTGGCCCTGGTAGTGGCCCTGGGGGGACTGGCACGCGCGAGCTTTCACGCCATTACGGACTGGCTGGACGTTGCGTTCAATCCGGATCTTTTTGTCACCACCTCAGAGCAGTTTACGTCGCGCAGTTTCCGCTTCCCCGCCTCGATGGAGAAGGAACTCGCCTCGGTTCCGGGAGTCGCGGAGGTGCAGGGTGTCCGCACGCCTCGCGTGGTGGTGGGTGGAACGTCCGTGATGCTCATCGCCATCGATGCCGAAAGCGCGGGACGCCGCGTTCCGCTTCCCGCCGTTGCCGGACGAAGCGACGAGATGTATAAAAGAGCGGCGGCCGGCAGAGGGGTGGTCGCCTCGGAAAATTTCGCGCTCCTCCAACACGTGAAGCTCGGCGATATGGTGGAAATTCCTTCGCCCCCGGGTATTTTGGTCACGCCGGTGGTGGGAATCATCCGCGATTATTCCGATCAGCAAGGCAGTTTACTGATGGACCGGAAGCTATACAGGGAACTGTGGCGCGACGATACGGTGAACGTATTCCGCCTCTACCTTAATAAAGGCGCCAACCCAGCCACGGTGAAAACCGCGATTCTGGCAAAATTAGGAGATCGGACGCGCCTGTTTGTATTGCAGAACAGCGAACTGCGGTCCTACATTTTGAAAATCGCGAATCAATGGTTCGGAATTGCCTATGTGCAAATTGCAGTGGCGGTGCTGGTGGCGATTCTTGGCATCATCAATACACTGACCGTATCGATCAGCGACCGCCGACGCGAGCTAGGCATCATTCAGGCCATCGGCGGACTACGGGGGCAGGTCCGGCGCATGATCTGGGTTGAGGCGGTTCTGATTGGCGCAATCGGACTCGTTCTCGGCCTGCTGCTTGGCGCCGCCGCTTTGTATTACGTGCGCGAAATCGGCGGACGCGATATCGCGGGTATACGACTGGCGTATGAATATCCATTTGGAATCGTGTCATTATTGATCCCGGCGATCCTGGGCGCAGCGTTTCTTTCCGCCCTCGCGCCGGCAGAAGCGGCCGTGCGCGCGAGGTTGGTGGAGGCTTTGGAGTATGAATAGAGCGTGTTTGCTGCTGTTCGCAACCGTCGCTTTACGGGGGCAGAGCGCTCAGGAGATCGCGCAAAGGGTTCAAGATCGGACGCGCTCGCAATCGGAACGCTATACGGGCACGCTTCAGGTATCGGATTCCAACAAGAAGATCACCGAAAAACGCTGGACTTTCGATCGAATCGGAACGCATGGGAACAGCAAGGCGATTCTTCGCTTCACCGCCCCGCCGGAAATAAAAGGAGTCGCGCTGTTAATTGTCAATCATCCGGACAGAGCGTCGGATCAATGGATGTGGACGCCGGCGCTGGAACGAGACCGGAGGATTGCGCTCCAGGACCGGTCTGCGAGATTCTTCGGAACGGATTTCAGTTTCGAGGATCTTGAAGAGAGGGACGTGGACCAGTTCGATTACAAACTACTGGGAGAGGAAATGTACGGAGACAACCCCTGCTGGCAGTTGGAATCGCGTCCAAAGCAAAAGAAAGCATCGCAATACACGTCTTCGAAGTTGTGGATTCGCAAGGAAACTTACGTGATCCTTCGTATCGATCATTACAAGAAAGACAAGTTAGTTCGACGAATCAACTATAGCGATATAGAGAAGATACAGGACATCTGGACGCCGAAGACGCTTGAAGTTGACGATATCGCGCGCAAAAGCCGCACGGTCATGCGGGTCGACAACCTTAAATACAACATGTCGATGCAGGATTCCGAATTCACGATTGAGGCGTTGCGGCATGCGCGCTGAAAAATTGTTGGGATGGCTGACGCTCGCGATTCCCGTTGTTTGCGGCCAAACATTTGATCAAAAGGGCTTCGTCGAAGCCGACCTGTTCGGATTTCCACAGACGGCGCCGAATGACAGCGGACGCTTTATCGGGGATGCGCTTTTTCGTTGGGATGCGAGCTATAAGCCGACTTCGTGGTTCACTTTATCCGGGGGCCTCGAAGTGCAGATGGATACGCACGGGCAAACCGAACGGTCGTTTCGTTTGGACCTAGACGATCGGGGTTTGCTTCGCCCCGCTTTCGCTCTTCGAAGTCTTCAGGTCACATTACACCGTGGACATTTTACCGCGGACATTGGAAAACAGTTCATTCATTGGGGCAAAGCCGACATTTTAAACCCGACAGATCGCTTCGCTCCACGCGACTATCTGAATGTTGTCGACAGCGGAGTCCTGGGTGTGTTAGGGGCGCGCGTGAATGTTGAATATCAGGGCACATCGGTCGATCTGATCTGGACGCCCCGGTTCACTCCGAGCCGCATACCTCTCATTGACCAGCGTTGGGCTTTGCTGCCACCGGACGCGCCGCCACGAATCGAGAATGCGGCAACAGTGTTTCCCGGCGGAGGAGAATACGGCGCTCGCGTGAATCACATTGGCCGCGGGTATGAAATTTCTGCCAGCATGTTCGAGGGATATAATCATCTTCCGCTCCTCATTCCGATTACCGATCCCGTGTCTCAGACCCTTTACGTTCAGCGGTTTTATCCAAAAATTCGCACGTTTGGAACGGATGCCGCGGTTCCCCTGCGCTATTTCACACTGAAGACCGAGGCGGCCTGGTTCGACTCTCGCGAAACCTCGGTAAACGCTCCTCGCTCGGATGGCTACGTCCTGTGGGTCGCGCAGCTTGAACGGCAGATTCGCCAGTGGGTGATCGCCGGCGGATATGCGGGCCAAAGCGTGTTTGATTATCGCTATCCTGTTTCATTCGATCCAGAGCGCGGGCTAACAAAAAGCTTGCTGGCGAAGGCGGTCTACAATCTTGACGCGCCGACCAGCGTTTCAATCGAGACGGCAATCAGACAGAATGGCCGAGGCACATGGACGACAGCCGAGTACTCGCGGCAACTGGCGAACCATTGGCGCCTGATTGGAGGAATTACGGTGATCGCGGGGAATCGCAACGACTTCCTCGGCGAGTATCATCGGAACTCGTTCGGCGTCTTGCGGATTCGTTATAGCTTTTAGGAAATGATTCCGTGGTCTATGGCGTACTTGGTCAGCGCCGCGGTGGTATGGAGATTCAGCTTCTCCATGATCGACGCCTTGTGAAATTGAGCCGTCTTCACGGAGATATTCAAGCTGACGGCTACTTCTTTGGCCGATCGCCCTTCCGAAACGAGACGCAACACTTGCCGCTGACGGTCGGTCAGTGGAGCAGAGCGCGGCTGAAGGAAGGTGGAGAGAACGTCGCTGGCGATCTGCAGGCTGACGTGCGTATTTCCTTTCAGAACGGTCCGGATTGCGTGAACGAGTTCCGAAGACGCGGAACGCTTCAACAAATAGCCGCGCGCACCGATGCCGAAGGCCTCGCGCACAAATTCCGGCGTTGCATGCATGCTCACGAAAATGACCTTGCACTTCGGAGCAATCAACAAGAGCTTCCGAGCAGCCTCGAGACCGGTCATCTCGGGCATGGATACATCTATCAGGGCGACATCCGGGGCTCGAAGCGCCGCGGCCTTCAGCAACTCGGGGCCGCTTTCGACAATCGCGAGGACGTTGAATTCCTTCTCAATAAGACTCGATAAGCCTTGCGCAACCAGCGTGTGATCGTCAGCGATCAAAACGGTGGGGCGCTCTTGCTGTGCATCGGTGGAGGGGGAGGACTCCATCAAGACAAAGTTCTTCGAACTTTCCGAGCCCTCAAACGGAGTGAA
>Ga0182024_10002933_pt1 | contig 41538 bp, 27 predicted proteins | sample P32metaG_FD_120480 | JGI IMG/M metagenome (GOLD analysis project Ga0182024, IMG submission 120480) | Permafrost microbial communities from Stordalen Mire, Sweden - P3-2 metaG (Illumina Assembly) | ecosystem: Environmental > Terrestrial > Soil > Wetlands > Permafrost | place: Sweden: Stordalen...
ACCCACTCCAGTTCCCGCTTCTCGAATCCCTTCTTCGCGAGGGTAGCGCGTACCTCGTGATCGGTGAATATCCCGCCCTCAACGCGCTCGGCGGACTCGTCGAGTTCGATCTTGTAATTCTTGATCGCGGCGGTCTTGAGCTGCTCGGCGACGCGCTCGTTCACATTGCGCGTGGTTTGCCCCACCTTGAGTAGACCCGCGTGCGCCTCGTCCTCGATAGAGTAAGCATAGATGCGCGGACGCGCTTCCGGCTTAGGCGCAAGGATTTCGTCGATCGTGGGTTTACTCATCGTCGCTTTCATCGAGGTTCATCACTTTTACTTGAGATTCGATGTATTGCTGCTCCTTCTGCGTAATGCCGTACTTCGCAAAAAGCGCTTCGTCCGTCCATGTTTTATCCCATTTCTGTATGGGCACCCAAGCGTAAGTTGACTGCAATGCGTGTTGCGTAATCTTTCGTTGCGAGACGAGGAAACGAAAGAACCGAGTCGTATAATAGGACTGAAGACTGAGTGCCTGTTTGCGCGAAGCAACATGAAAGAACAGGTAGGATTGGGTACAGACTGACGGGGACGGGGCGATTAGCGGTTTGCCCACAATTTGATGGGGTACGGCATCCCCTCCGTTGTACGCTTCAGGAACGAGAACCTTCCAAGTATCGATTAAATGAGCATTCTTCGTAACGCCTTTTTCTCCGATAAAACCCGTGCCGCGCTTCATTTTGCGGATGAAATAAAGAGGCACATCACCTTTACGCTCCTTGTCATGAAAGTCCTCGAAGTTTGATGCCAGGCCGAAAGCCGTGTCACGAGTTAGGATAGTGTTGATGGAGGTCTCCTGATGCTCCAAGACTTTGTGCAAAATCGACACGGCACGCGCATCTCTGACAAAAACGTCGTATTCGCCCAGGTTCCGGCGAATCGGTCCAAGGACTTCATCTCCACGAATTGTTGTCACTTTGCAGTCGCCTTTGTGGGCCGAATCCCAAAGGAAGTAACTGACCCCGGCCTTGATTTCGACGCCCGGGAACACGTCGCTGGCCACAGGATAGTCCACCAAGTCTCGCATGTGACGGTCACCTAGCATCGCTTTACGGAATTCATCCATGCCACGACCACCAGCCAACCATCTGGAAGGAATCACCATGCTAAGAAAGCGTGGTTCTAGCTTTAAAGCCTGCTCGACGAAGAGGTGGTAAATAGAAGAGTCACTCGTACCACCCGCGCCCCCCTTCATTTGGTATGGCGGGTTTCCGATGATTACGTCGAATTGCATATTGTCTCCAAATAACTCGGTAAGCCGAGCCTTGATGTTTTCGGTGTGTATGAACGGATAGGCGTAGTTCTCTAATTCTGCATCACGGTCCAAGATTGCTTTTGGTGCGCCGCAAAACACACACTTTGTGTCGTTCCACTGGTGCTCCGTGCGCTTGAACCAGATATTTCCATCGTCATTGACAAAGGATTTGGCAATGGAGTGTTCGCCGGTGGCGTGCTTTGAGCAATACACGCTTCGACGTGCCAGCAGACTCGTGATCTGAGTGATCCCGATGCCGAATACTTGCTTCGTCAGGATGTGGTCCACGCGCTTCTGAAGGTCAGGAAATTCTTTCTCCAGCCCAATGTTGAGGCGACTGGTGATCTCGCGCAAAAACACGCCCGATTTTGTGCAGGGGTCCAGAAACTTCACCGTCTTGTTGGCCCAGAGGTTCGCGCCGGCATTGTTTCCGGCCCACGCCTCAGCCAGCGTGTCCAGCATTCGATTCGCCAACTCAGGCGGTGTGAATACCTCATCATTGGAGAGATTTGCGATGCAGGTCAGCACATCCGGATTGCGTCCTCGCAAGGTAAAGCTGGCCTGGGCGATCATACTATGACCTCCGGAGCAAACTCTGCCAACTCGCTGACCGTCATCGGCGCGTAGGTCTTTGTCGGCGTAAATATCTCGTGCTTGCCAAGGTGGGCAAAGAGCGTCCCTTCCTGACTGAAGGCTGAGCTTTGTGTGAGTGCGTCAAAGCGAAAATCGCGGCGCTGGAATTTGCCTTTTCCGAGATACCCCCATTCGGCAAAGGTAATTGGCCGAGCGTCATGGGCGCGCATCGTCAAGGCGTCGCCATGGACGAGATTTTGGGAAAGCACGTAGAACGCGGCGCGATAGAGATCGTCCGACTGGTCGAGGCCCAAATACTCGGCGAAGATTTCCAGTAGATTCGCGCGGCACTCGACAATATTGTCCGGCAGGATCTCGATGCCGTAGAGGCACATCAGGGCGACCAGCGCAAAGTGCTGCCGCTCGAAATCGGAATTGGTGTATTTGAGTTCCACGGCGGCGAGCTTGCGCTGCAAAACCTGCACGAGAAAGTTGCCGTTCCCGCACGCCGGCTCCAGGAACCGAGAGTCAATGCGCTCAGCCTCTCCCTTCACAAGGTCAAGCATGGCCTCAACGATCCATGCAGGGGTGAATACCTCCCCGTGATCCGCGACCCGTTGTTTTGATTTCACCAGGCTCATGAGTGATCGGTGTCTGGGTGGTCTTTGGTTTCGTTCCGCATGAGGAGCATGAGCCATCATATAGCCTTAATCGATGAAAAGCTAGGTGAGCCTAAGTCGGCCAGTAAAACCAAGAGTAAAACCTCCATATTATCATGTGCCGGGTTTCTAAAAGAACGCCAAATACTTTCTTTTTGGGAAGGGCCATGATGGGAAGATTGATCGACTGATATGAGCGCGTCGGCGATCATGGCGAGGTCATGAATCGCGAGATCATTAGCCCGCAGACCCGGCAAGGATTCCGGGAGAACATGGTGGGCGGCTCTGTACTGCGGCAAATCCGGGATTCTTTCGATGGCGCCCGGATCGAATGCGACCTTCAGTTTGCGCCGAATGTCACTGGCGATCGTCGAACCCTGATCGAGCAATACTACCACACGGTGAACTGGATGGATGCGGCGCAGGTTCACCGGGTCCTGCAGGTGTACGAGAGCGTTCTCCAGCGGCAGCAGGCGATCACCGAAGGGGGCAGCGAGTCGGAAACCCGGCGTTCCCGCGAAGAACTCAAGAAGCTAGTGTGGCTCTTGGAAAAGGATGGTTTCCGGTGGGTGAATGAGAGGATCGTATCGGCCACCGGAGCGCCTTCTCTTTCCGGAATCAAAAAGGCGGCGGTCGTTTTTGACGCCAGGCACCTGGCTGACCAGATACGCCGCATCGAGGAGTCCATTGAGAAAGATCCCGGACTGGCCATCGGAACGGCCAAGGAATTGGTGGAGACCTGCTGCAAAACCATCCTGGCCGAACGGGGCAAACCGATTACCGGCAACCCGGATATTTCGACCCTGACGAAAGAGACGTTGAAGGAACTCGATCTGGTGCCGGAGGGCGTCCCGGAGAAAGCCCGGGGAGCCGATGTCATCCAACGGCTGCTACGCAGCCTTGGAACGATTGGAAATAACCTGGCTGAGCTGAGGGGCCTTTACGGCACCGGTCATGGCAAACATGGAGCCGCGACAGGCCTGCAGGCTCGCCATGCTCGGCTGGCCGTCGGGGCTGCGGCGACTTTGGCTACGTTTCTATTCGATACCCATCTTCACCCTAAGCCTTCAGCGGTCGCGCAAAAATAGACGCAAACTCCAAGGATCCACTGTATGCTGATACCAGCGAGGTCCGTTCAAGTGGGCTACGGGGTACCTCACGCTCGGACATGAGCGGTCGTCCAGGGTTCTCGAATCGCGCCATGCCTTCTACGACACGGCAGAGGCGGCTTCCGTCTTAGACTACTTTCGACTACTTAGTAGTGCGTTTTCATCGCCAGGGAAGCAAGCCAGGCACGACACCCGACACGGGGCCAGCGGAACGGCACACTCCCACCGCGTTTTGTTTCCCGGCCCCCGCCTTCATCGGGCCGGGAACAAGACGCGACCAATATCATCAGCACAAAAGCAGCCGACGTGACGGAGCAACAGCGACGGCGCGGCGGGTGCGGCACGGTGACGGCGCTCAGCCGACTGCTTCCTCGACAGCATTTCTTCCAAAGAACAGGTTCACGCCTGCCTGCAATTTGAAAAGTCACCCAATCGTAACAACGGCTTCATGCGGTTGTCACAATCCAATTGCAGCTTTTTGATCGGCCTGAGGCAGCAGGCTGAGGCGTTGGAGACAAGGACGTTTCGATGCCGAGGAGAATTGCCACTAACCCGAGGATGAAAGAGTGAAACTTAAAAACATTATAGTTGGGCTCGTCGCATTGTGCGTCGTCGCCTTTGTACCGATTACCCCAGCACATGCTCAGCAGCAGGATGGCGCTCTACTTGACGCACTCGTCAAAAAAGGCGTGCTTTCCAATCAGGAAGCCGCAGACATCGCAGCTCAGGACCAAAAGGAATACAACTCGACGGCGGCCAGCAAGATCAGCCTAGCTTCGTCGATCAAGAGCATCACCTTCTATGGCGATCTTCGTCTGCGCTATGAAATGCGCGACGGTACTACGCCTGCCGGATTCACCAGTTCGGGCGGCAAATTTCTTTCGTCCGCAGATAGCGAGGATGACAATCGCTGGCGTTATCGTCTCCGCTTTGGGGTGAAGGGTACGCTGTACGATAACTTCTTTTTCGGAATTCGTGCCGCGACGAATCCCACTTACGATCGTTCGGGAAATGTCACTTTCGGGCATAGCGACGGCGCGGGTCCCTTTGGCAAGGGCCAGAACCTGCTCGCCATCGATCAGGTTTACCTGGGCTGGCATGCTACGGACGATATCACCTTGACGGGTGGCCAGATGCCCAATCCGTTTTACACCACGAGCATGATCTGGGACGACAATCTTAATCCGGCGGGTGCGGCGGAACAGTATGACCACACCTTCGGCGACGTCGAGGTCTTCGCGACGGCCGGCCAGTTTGTGTATCAAGCCGCAGCCGGCAATGGTTTCACCAACGGCCTTGGCTCCAACTCTAGTTTCAACAATACGTTCATGTACGGCGAACAAGTCGGGTTCAAATACAACTTCAACAAGGATACTTTCTTTAAGGGAGCGGCCTCCATGTACACCTATAGCGGAACCGTCGGCACAAACGACGTTGGTAATAGTAGTGGTACCCCAGTTCAAAATCTGTACAGCACGACCCCGCTTGGTTTTGGCTCCCCCAACGCAAGCCCAAGTTTCTTCAATGGACCGTTTGTCGGAGCCGCTTCGGCGCCTGTGGCGAACGTCTCGGGTATTAATGATCTTGCCGTATTGGAAACTCCGTTCGAGTTCGACTTCAAGATTGGACCGGGTTCGCATACGACAACTTCGAGCGATCCGAAGGACATGAAGAACATTACCACCGAGACCTCGGGTTGGTCAGTCCCGATGCGCATTTTCGGAGACTTCGCTTATAACTTTGAAGCAGATGAGCGTGCCGACGCAGCTCGCGCCGCGATCAACTCATTCAGCGCTACGGGCAACAGCAATTCAGGCGTCAGTGGCGTTAGTGGTACTACCGCTGGCTCAAACACTCTTGGTTATGGCGTCTCGAATGCGTCGTTGGTTGCTTCGGCTCCTTTTCAGGGTGTCCTGAACTCCGGCAAAGGCTTCCTAGACGGCGCCGCTTACCAGATCGGCGTCGAGGCGGGTCAGCTCAAGAAAAAGGGCGACTGGGATGGCAAGCTCTTTTGGCAGAGCACGGGTTACTATGCGGTCGATCCCAATCTGATCGATGCGGATATCTTCAATGCGGCTACCAATTTGGAAGGTGTCGTGGTCGCCGTGTCTCACAACTGGACTGACGGGTTTTCTTCCACGTTGAGATACGCCCATGCGAACCCGGTCAACGGCCAGTTGGCGACGCCGAACGTGGGTCAGGATTTGCAGGAAGGCGACATCAGGCAGTACAATCTGTTCCAGGCTGACCTGATGTGGAAATTCTAAGGTTTTAAAGCCTGTTCAAAAAGCTGGCGCGGGTTCCCTGGGATGGGGCCCGCGCCATTTTTTTGAACAAATACCAAGAGGGTATTTAAAAGGATCCGCCCGTGGTAAAGTTGAGCAGCGCGCGGGCGCTTTGATAGTCGTATTTGGCGTTGGCAGCTTCCAACTCGGCTTCCGTGTAATTCAGTTCGGCTTGCGTGAACTCAACGATGGAGCTCGTGCCCAGACGATAGCGGGCGGCAGCCAGACGTTGTGATTCAGCGGCGCTTTGAATCAATTCGGCGGTGACTCCGAGGCGCTCCTTGTCCGTGCCAAGATCCAGCCAAGCCACTCGAACATCGCGCGAAATGGTGTTCTGCGCATCGATGACATCCTCATCAGCGGCCCGTTTCAGCAAGCGTGCCTCTTGGGTCTTTGCATCCAGATTGCCGCCAGTCGCGATGGGAATTTCCACATTCACCCCAGCCGCATAGTAATTATGATTGAGCAATTTGTCGTCAGCGACAGGGCTTAATCCCGCTGCGGCTAACGCTGTAACCTTGGGATATTCCGCAGCTTGTTGGGCTTGAGCGAAACGTTGGGCTGCGTCCACTTCATGCCGAAGGGCTGCAAGTTCGGGCCGCTGATTCAATCCAAGTTGGACCAGATTGTCCGCGGAATCCGGCAGATCAAGATTTAGCGGAACTTCGGTAAGCGTGAAATGTTGCGCATCCTGAAATCCCAAAGCGGTTGAAAGAGCCGCCTCGGCCTCTTGGACCCCGCTTTGCGCTTGAATGAGCAGAAGCTTGGCCTGACTCAAGGCGACTTGGTCAAAGCTTTCATCGAGAGTCGACTTGAGTTGGTTTTTGACCAGGACCGATACCTGATCGACCGCCACTTGTCGCGTCTTGACCGTTTCCAGGGCGACCCGCAGAACGGCTTGCGCACGCAAAACATCGAAGTAAGTACGATCCACCTCCAGAACGATGATCGCGCGTGCGACGTCGACCCGATCATTCGCCGCATTGGCGCGGAATTTGGCGCTTTCGGTCAGATCGTAGGTGTGGCCGAAATCGGTGATGAGCTGATTCAGCACCACGCCGTCCGATTGCCGAGAGTAAACCGTTGGATTGTTCAGCCCGCCGAGAGCGGCCAGCCGCGTCGCGGAACTCGACTCCGTGTCGTAGGGAGCATAGACGGAAGTCGATTCGCCGTAAATCTGAGGGAAGAATGCGGAACGGGCCTGTCGAATTTCCTGACGAACAGCATCGGCCGTCATTTGGGCTGAGGCAATCTGCGGATGATTTTGCAGCGCGTAGGTCTCTGCTTCAGCGAGAGTAAATCGGAGGCCATGCGGCTGTTTATCGGGAGTTGCGTTCTCGCCGTGGCCATAGGACGCCACAATGAATGTGCCGGCGACAACGGACCAGACCCAGGGAATTTTCACAAGACATGCTCCGGTTCGGGATAGGTCTTGATTTGCTGGGTTTTCGGCGCGTTGAGAGAATCGTGCTCGCGCTCCCTTTTCTCACGCCGACGGTACACGATGAGAAATGCAGCAGGAACGAGGAAGACCGTCAGCACGACGGACACGCTCAAGCCGCCGATAATGGCCTTTGCCAAAGGAGCGTAGGCCTCTGAACCGGTCCCCATTTTCAAAGCCATCGGAATGAGCCCGAAGATGGTGGCCAGCGATGTCATCAAAATGGGGCGAAGACGAATCCGGCAGGCATGAGCCACAGCCTCACGAATGGCCATGCCTTCATCCTCAATCAAGCGATGGGTAAACTCCACGATGAGAATGCTGTTGGAGACGACGACGCCAACCATCATCACGATTCCCATGAGCGACATGACATTCAGCGTCGTGCCGGTCAGTACGAGAGTCAGGATCACACCCATCAAGCCCGGCGGAACCGCGAGCAGAATGAGAAAGGGGTCCACAAACGACCGGAATTGAGCCACCAGAACGAGATAAACCAGCAGGACGGAGAGAAGCAATCCATAGCCGAAGCTGCCAAACGACGCATACATGGCCTTAACCGTCCCCATCAACTTGACGCGCACTCCCTCCGGTTTTTCCACCTGATCGGCAATCTTTTGTATGGCCGGGGCCACGGTGGCCAAATTTTCGGTCTTGGTCGCGACGAAGACGTCGATCTCGCGCCGCAACTGGTAGTGATCCACCTCGGTTGGAGCGAGAACCTTGGAAACATCGGCCACCATGTCAAGGCGCGTGGAATCGGTCTGGTTAACCCCGCGTAATGGAATGCTGCTGAGATCGCTGATGCTCTTGACCGTTCCTTCGGGATATTGAACGGACAGAAAGTAGTCATTGCCCGTCTTCGGATCGACCCAGTAGCTCGGCGCGATCATGACGTTGGAGGTGAGGGCCGTAATGATGTTGCTCACGACCTCTCTTTGGGAAAGTCCAAGTTCGCTCGCTCGGATGCGATTGATATTGAGCTGAAAGGAAGGCGCATCAATGTCCTGCGGAATCAAAACATCACTCACGCCGGGAAGATTCTTCGCCTTTTGCGCGATCTTTTGGGCCACAGCGTAATCGTCGTCGAGGTTGCTTCCACTGACCTGGACGTCGATGGGCGCGGGCAAACCGAGATTGAGCACCGCATCAACCAGACCGCCCGATTGAAAGTAGCTGCTGATCTCTGGCATTTCCTGATGCACGGCGGCGCGAACGCGATCCATATACTCATAGCTGCCGACCTTGTGATCATCCGTGAGACTGACCTGCACGAATGCGGTGTGGGAGGCGGAGTTGCTGGTATACATCGCCGAAAAACCGGGTGTCGTTCCGATATTGGAGACGATCAACCGCAAATCGTGCGGAGCAACTTCGCGCCGGACCAGATTTTCCAGCTTCGCGACTTCCGCTTCGGTGTCTTCCAGGCGCGTACCGGTGACCGTCTTGATATTGATGACGAATTGTCCCGGATCGGTGCGGGGAAAATAGGCGAGACCCACCCACGGACAAAGCGCCAGGCTTGCCACGAAAAGACCGAGTAGGATGACGACCGTCAATAAAGGCCGCACCAAGGCCACGCCAAGAATTCGTTCGTAACCGTCGAGAAAGTTGGTAAAGCGCGCATTGAACCAGATATTAAAACGTCTACCCCAACCGGTGCGTTTGCTTTCATGGTCCTTTCCGTCGGCGGACACATCTTCATGTTGAACGGAGTGGGCCTTGATCAGGTTGGCGCAAAAAAGCGGAACGACGGTCATCGCGACGATATACGAGGCGAAAAGCGACAGCACCACGGCCATGGCCAGGGCGGTGAAGAGGAATTGGCTCACGCCGTAAAGAAAGGTCACCGGGAAAAAGACAATTGCGGTGGTGAAGGTTGCAGCCAGCACGGGCAGGGCGACTTCCGTTCCACCTCGTTCGGCGGCCGCATGAGAAGATTCTCCCAACTCCATGTGCCGGAAAATATTTTCCAACACGACAACCGAATTATCGATCAGGCGCGAGAAGGCGAGAGCAAGACCTCCCAAAATCATCGAATTGATCGAACTTCCGCCGAACGCCAGCGCGATGAAGGCGGCCAGGGCTGAAAGCGGAATGGAAAGAAAAACCGCGAGAGTTGCGCGAAAATTTCCGAGAAAGATCAGGATCATCAGGCCGGTCAGGACAAGTCCAATCGCGCCTTCATGCAGAAGAGTCTCGATAGCCGTTTTGACAAAAACGGATTGATCAAAGACGACATTCGTGACCAGCGATTTCGGGACATCGAGCAGGTCCTGGGTGTCCTTCTTGATCCCATTAACGATTGAAATGGTGTTCGAATCGCCGCCCTGCTTGAAGACCGGCAGGTAAACGGAAGGCTGGCCATCCACGCGAACGATATTGTACTGGATGGCCGAGCCGTCCTTGGCATAGCCCACATCCCTGACCAGAACGGGAGAGTTGTTGACCATTTTCAAGGGCACGTCATTGATGTCCTCCACGTCATTCAATTGGCTGTTGGTATAGATGTTGTAATCGAAGGGGCCGATCTTCACGTCCCCCGCCGGCAGGATCAAATTCGCCTCGTTGATGGTCCGTACCACATCCATGACGCTTAACTGATTGGCCTCCAGCTTGGTCGGATCGACATAAACCATGATTTGCCGGTAACGTCCGCCGAATGGCGGAGGGACCGAAGCGCCCGGAACGCTCGATATCTGATTTCGCACGGCGAACTGGCCGGCATCACGCAATTGCGATTCGCTCAGTCCTCGGCCCTTCAGTGTAACTAGGCAGACCGGAAGACCCGACGCATCCATCTTGAGGACGACCGGGGGCAGCGTGCCCGGAGGCAGTCGGCGAAGATCGGCCATAGCCAGATTGGAGATGCTAGTCACGGCGGAGTCGGGGTCTGTTCCGGGCTGGAAGTAGACCTTGATGATGCTGGTTCCCGGCAATGATCGCGATTCCATGTGCTCGATGCCGGTTCCCAGGGTGAAGAACCTCTCGAAGCGTCCGGTGATGTCGTTTTCGATATCTTCAGGAGGCATGCCGCTGAAGAATGTAGCGATCATCACGACTGGAATCTTGATGGCGGGAAAGAGGTCGACCGGCATCCTTGCGATGCTGGTAATGCCCAGGACGCAAACCATCAGGCAGAGCACGATAATGAAATAGGGGTATCGGATGGCGAATTTCGGCATACGGCGGGAAGGTTAGTCTCCAGCCAAAAGGCCGCGCAGGCCTTCGATGGTGAAGGCCTTTGATTGGCAATAGGCGATGATTTCTTCCTCTTTCTGCCGCAATGCCGCTGCCGTGGCTGGAATCCGGCTTGCCAATTCTTTGGGTACGCGAACGATCCCATGGAGATCGCCGTGCAGCAGGTCGCCCGGAGAAATTTCCAATCCGCCGATCTGAACAGCACCACCAATCCGGACCAGGTGGCTGTAGGCGTGAGAGACGCTCAGCGTGCCGGAAAACATCTGAAAGCCGAGCGGTTGAATATGGGGCAGATCGCGTACCGCTCCATTGGTCACCAGACCGACGCATCCAAGTGATTGTAAAATGGCGGCGTGCACTTCCCCCACCACTGCTCCCACGCCGGGAGTGCGGTCCATATCTTGAATGACCAGGATTCTCGGCGATGGAACCGCTAGAAGGACATTCCACCAGTCCGTATTTTCAAAAAAGACTTTCCCTTTGGTGGGCGGCGCTCCTGAACGCACCGCGAGCGTCATCGCATAACCAAGAACGGGCGGCATTTCGGGGAAGCAGCAAGTCAATTCGTCAACCGTATGGCCCTCGTTGCGCAACTGAACATGAAAGCGCTCGATGGCATTGGCGACGGCGCAGGAGTCGAGCGCTTTCAGGCTGCGAAACTCGTCTTCATTCAGCACGCGTTGAAGGTTATCAGTTGAGCGGGTATTCATAGGTTATCTCCTGCTATTTCCTTCGCCACGGCTGTTTGACCGATTTGAACGGAGCTGCGACTGCCAACGACGACGAGGTCACCTTCAGCCAAGCCGCTCAAAATTTCCGCCATGGTGGCCGTTTCCAGGCCCACGGTTACTTCCTGCTCCTTGATCTTGTGATCCTGATCCAGGATGAGAACGGTGGACTTGTCACCCGTCGATACGCATTGAATGGGAACGGCCAGCGCATTTTTCTTCTCGGAAAGAATCAGCCGCACCGTGGCATACATTCCCGGCGTATAGAGGTAATCGGGATTGTCCACGTCCACTTCGGTCAGCATGGTGCGGGTATCCGTGTCCACTTTTTGCGCGAAGCGGGAGACCGTGCCAGGAAAGGTCTTGCCCGTGGAGATCACGGTCACCTCAACGGCACTTCCGTTGTGGACATAAGCCACGGCCGATTCAGGCACCGGAAATTCGAGGCGCAGGCGATCCATTTCGGCAAAGCTCACCAGCGGCATCGAATTGGAATTGCCTGATGTTCCCGCCTGAACCGTTCCAGCCTGAACCAGAGCGCCGGTGTCGGCGTAGCGTCTGGTCACGACGCCATCGAATGGAGCGGTGATTTTCGAGTAAGCTACCAGGTCGCGAAGATGATCGGCGTTCGCTTGCGCTTCCACTACTTTTTGTTTTGCCGCCGCGAGGTTTGCTTCATCCGCGCGATTCTTGGCGTTGGCGGTATCGATGTCCTGTTGGGCGATAAGTCCCTTTGCCTCCTGCGCGGCAGCGCTCAAGCGATTGGCGAGAAGGCTTGATTCGCCATAGGCGGCATCCATGCTTTTTACTTCTTCCTGGGCGGTCAAGATTGCCGCGTCAGCTTCTTTGAGTTGGTCTTCAATCTCAGGAATCTCCAGTGTGGCAATGATGTCTCCCATTTTTGCGTGATCGCCCACGTCGACATTGATCTGTTTCACATAGCCTGCGACCTTCGCATGAATCTCGACTTCCTGATAAGGTTTGAATTCTGCCGTTAAAGTTACACCACGCGACAAATCCTGACGCGTCACCGGGGTAACCTCCACGGTTTGAGGAGGGGCCGTCGTATCGTCGGGATGCCCCTGATCATTAACAGGCGCTTGATTACAGGAAAACGTCGCCAACGCGAACGCCATGACCGCCGTAGCTTGAGCGCCCCGTAAACATGCGTTATGAAAATGGCATTTCATACGGCAACTCCAGTTTTTTCCATCATGGCCGCAGGTTGTAGTTTCATCAGGGGCAGTTCAACGCGGAACCGAGCACCGCGTCCCTCCTGACTCTCGACCCGAACCTTGCCGCCATGGGCCTCGACGATGGATTGAACAATGGAGAGACCCAGGCCGGTGCCGCTGGTGCGACTGGTCCGCGCCTGTTCGGCCCGGAAAAAACGATCAAAAATATGCGGCAACGCCCGTTCGGAAATTCCCATGCCTGTGTCGGAAATGCTGAAGATGGCGAGATTGGATTCGGCCCAGACGTGCAGGCTTATCTGGCCGCCCTCTGGTGTGTATTTAAACGCATTGTCGAGCAGGTTGACCCCAACCTGCTTAAGCCGAATCTCATCGCCTTCAACCAGCACTCCAGGCGTGATCTTGCGGCACAGATTCAGCAGCTTGTCGTCAGCCAATGGGGCCATTTGATCGGCAATCCCATTAATCATCTCGCCAAGATCAATCTTGTCTTTGCGCATTTGTGCTTCGCCTGTTTCCAGGCGCGAAACGAACAGCAACCCTTCGATGATGCGAGTGAGCCGTACCGCTTCTTCCAGAACGTTGCCGATGCGCTCTGCTAAATCTTCATTCAGAGTGGGTTCTTTTATTAATGATTCCAGCTCCCCGCGCATGACCGTCAGAGGCGTGCGCAACTCGTGCGAAGCGTCCGCGGCAAAACGAGTCGTCAGTTGAAACGACTCATCAAGTCGCTCAATCATGCGATTCAGGGCGGAAGAAAGGCGCTCGAACTCATCTCCCGTTTTTGAAACCGGCAGGCGTTGTCGCAGATTTTCCAAAGTGATTGCTTCCGCCGCACTCACGATTTGATCGACCGGCCTCAGCGCTCGGCCCAGAAGGATATAACCTCCACCAATGGCCAGCCCGATCAGGAAGGGAAAACCGAAAATCAGCGTCCAGGTCAAACCGGCTAACGCGGTGGAAATATCGGTTTCCGGTGCGCCAACCTCGACGGTGTAAATCGATCCATCGGCAATCCGGCGGCTCAATGCTATCACTTCCAGCCGCTCCCCGCTGGGAAGGCTCACCTGAGACGAGACTGGAACGCTTTCCACTTGAGGGCCGGAAACGAGTTCAGGTTGGATTCGAGTCAGAACATCAGAATTTTTTGAGCCGTAGACTTGCTGGCCATGGACATCGGCGATGCGAATCACTCGTTGGTTCAGCTCCGGTGCATAGCGGGTTTGGATTTCGTTGCTGACGAAAGCTTCTCCCTTGGTGGGTATCTCTTGCAAAAAAGTGGAAGCGATCTGCTGGGCGCGCCAGGTCAACGTCTGTTGAAGCGAGCGAGTCAGGTAGGTCTTGAAGCCCGCATAGATGTAAATGCCAAAGCAGACGAATACCAGCGTCAGAATCGCAACGTAAAGCGTGATGAGCTTGACGCGGATGGAACGATTCGCCTTCAAGCTCCCTCCTCGCTGATGCTGTAACCGACGCCCCTCACCGTGCGCAGCAGCTTGACCTCATGACCCTCATCGATCTTCTTGCGGAGTTGGCGCACGTAAACGTCGACGATATTGGTAAGACCTTCAAAGCTCTGGTCCCATACGTTCTCGACAATCATGGTGCGAGAGAGAACACGCCCAGCGTTCATCATCAAATACTCCAGGAGCGCAAATTCTTTGGCGGTGAGTTCAATGAGGTGTTCCTTACGCCTGACCTGATGCGCAGATCGGTCCAGCACCAAATCGGCGACTTGAAGCACGTCCACACGATTGGGAGACTGTCCGCGACGCAACAAAGCTTTGACTCGCAGCACCAGTTCCGTGAAGGAAAAAGGTTTGGTAAGATAGTCATCTGCCCCCAACTCAAAGTTTTCTACTTTGTCCGCAATACTATCGCGTGCGGTCAGAATCAGGACGGGCAGCGAACGATTGCTTTTCCGAATGTAGCGGAGAACTTCATGGCCCGATATGTCGGGAAGATTGAGATCCAAAATGACGACTTCGTAAGAAAAATGCTCCAGGTGATGAAGCGCTGTTTTGCCGTCGGCAACCACATCGACCAGGTAGAGCTCAGCTTTGAGTCCTCGCTCCACAAAGCGGGCTACTTTTTCTTCGTCTTCTACCAGAAGGATGCGCATATCTTTGTACACCTTAGGCTATCGAAATGAATATTGCATGTGGGGCAGATTAAAAATTCTTCATCTTCTAGGCCCAGAGATCAGCTTCGGACCGGCTAATAGATAGCGCCTGGATCGCTTCCTTTGAGCGCGGCTTACGGATTATCCGTGAGTCAGTTATCCCTGCTGTAACTTGACCTTTGTAAAGGAGGATATTCAGGTTTTAGTCAAAGATTCTCACTAATGTCGATAAAACCTATTGACACAATTTTAAATGGTCGCTAGCACTCCCAAATGCACACTTCAAATAACTTGGATTTAAAGAAGGTTTTAGCGGTCATATTCGTGGGACTTTCACCTTTCCCCGTATTTGCTCAACAGGCTTCAACCGCCCCGGCATCTCCCCAGGATTCCACGGTCCAAGAGTTAGAGAAACAAGTCCAAGCGCTCAGTCAAAAGGTTGACGAAATGGAAGGCCAGCAGGATAAGGATGAAAAGCTCTCGCAAAACCAACAGTTTAAGAATGCCGCAACGGTAACGGCCGGTTCGGATGGTTTTTCCATTCAATCCGCAGACCAGCAGTTCAAGCTTCGGCTGGGAACCCTTCTGCAGGCGGATGATCGCGAATTTCTGACCCCGGCCAATAACGGGGGTTCTCCGGGGGACGGGTTCGAGCTTCGGCGTGCGCGTATCATTTTTGACGGAACGGTTTGGGGTGCCTTTCAGTTCCGCATCGAACCCGAGTTTGGATCCCGCACGGGCGGAGCCGGAGGTACCAGCAGCTCGACGGCGACTTTGGCTAATGCAAACGTGAATGTCGATTTCTGGGATCAACTCCAGTTTCTCGCAGGCCGCTTCAAGGGGCCGGTTGGGTATGAGCGTTCCGAGTTGGTCGCGGACGATATCTGGATTGAAAACGGACTGACGCAAAATCTTACCAGTCAGTATACCCAGGGCTTTCTGGCTCACGGGGACATTGACCACAATCTGCTTGCCTATGGCGCCGGGGTGAATGAGAGCGTGCGCGACAATGCCAACGGCGACTTTCAGGGGATGATCGACAATAATTACGATTTCGTCGGCGACGTTTACCTTAATCCCTTTGTGAACAGCGGCAACAAGGCGCTCGAAGGGCTTGGCTTTGGCGTTGCCGGAAATGTGGGCAATCGAGGCGACGTCAAAACAGCGGCCAACGCGCCTCTCGCAACGTACACCACGCCTGGGCAGACCAATATTTTGACTTATAATACAAGCGGCACCCAGTCCGAAGACGGCCCCGACTACCGACTAACACCGGTTATTTACTATTATAATGGCCCATTTGGTGGCTATGCCGACTACGCAGTTTCCAGCATTCGGGCGCTCCGGACCGTGGGAACAGCCAGTCGCTCGGCGACACTTGAGAACGAAGCCTGGCAGGTCGTGGGTTCCTATGTTCTCACGGGAGAAGATGCGAGTTATACCGGCGTCAAGCCGAGAACTGATCTCAGTTTCCATGATCACACCTGGGGTGCATTTCAACTTGAAGCCCGTTATGGCCAAATGACTTTCGACAATGATTACTACACATCCGTCGGACCATCCACCGGCGTCGGAGGCGCTTTCGCTACTCAAGGTCCGCGAATCGTCACGAATATTGGAGTGGGTCTAAACTGGTACCTCAATTCCAACGTCAAGGCCCAGTTTGAGTATGACTACGATGGGTACACGGGAGGAGTCCTGCCGGTCAATCCCGAGAATGCAGACCAAAATTCATTCATGACTCAGCTACAACTTGCTTTTTAGCAGCAGGGACAGCAAGGAAGTGGTCGAACGTGGCCTGCTGAAACCGAACCGGGCATTACGCACCATCCAATTTCCTGCTGAGGAACTGGACAGATTCGCAGCGAGACCTGACAAATGCCAATCCGCAAGCAATGGGAGCTCTGGACCTATCGTAACCGTGATCAAGCCAAGTTTTGATGTTTGCGAGGTTTGCGTGCGGCCAATCCCGACATCAACGATCCAACGTGGAACGGCCCTTCTTACCACCTCGAAAACACCAGAGCGAATTCGCGAGAACTACAACGTCTCCAGGATTCCCGACGACGACGTTGAGGAGATCAACCGAATTCAAACCAGAAGCAGGCTCAACTCGGTGGTCCAGACCGGCGTTCCCGGTTTCATTGCAAAAGGTGGCTGACATCCAAGCCCAATTAGGAAAGGCGATTCAACATGATCGCATCCGAACAATTGCGGGCTCACGAGGGCCCCTTTTCCCACGGCTGGCTGTGGACATGCAAGGGGCTTTATTGGGTGACAGCGGAATTGGCCGCTGTTTCGAGGTTTGAGTTTGGACAGTCCGGGAGTTGAAAATCATCGGGGCTTATTTCTTTTCGAAAAAGCGAACGTAATCGAACTCGGCCACAGCTGGCAAAAGACTATCGTCAATTGGCTTGGGCCCACCCCGCGGGTCTGCGATGGATGTAAGCCAGATATTTTGGTCGCCTAGTTCGAAATCAACAAGCGTGCCGTCTTTTTTCTTCGCCTTGGTCACATCAACCGTCTGGACGAGCGCACCATCGAAGAAATACTTCACCGTGGTCGGCGTGAATTCACAGCCGAAGACATGAAAGTCTTTGGACAAATCGGGCGTCTTGATAAACTTTCCACCCATGGAGATGTGTCCCCCTTTCCATTTGTGTACATTCACGCTGTAACCTGTTTTGTGCGAGGAATTGTTCTCGATCACATCCAACTCCTGGCAGGTCACCTGCGGATCCGTGTCCCCGTTGCCGTTCTGCTTTGTCGTCCAAAATGACGTATGCCAGCCCGCGCCGGGGGGCACCTTCATCCTGGCTTCGTAGTAGCCGAATTTGAAGGTTTGTTTTGAGATGATGCCTGCCCCGGTGTAGTGCTTACCCCCGGCCTCTTCTTTTTTCAGGGCCAGCTTGAGTGTTCCGTCGGAGACGCTGACGTTCTGCGGCTGTTGCGTACTCGCCATCTTGCTATCGGTTCGATAGTCCCATTTGGAGGTATCAAGCGCCGTGCCGTTGAATTCATCCGACCAGATGAGCGTATACGCGCTCATACTGCCATCTTTCACCATGGGATGGTCCGACGCGGGAGCAGGATCGTCCGCATGGGTGAAGACTGGCAGCATCAGGACGATGGCCGTGACTGTGGAACGAAAGAGTCGGCGAAGTTGTGATTGCATATAATGGTTTGATATAAACGTTCAAACACCACGCCCGTTTACTTAGGCTTTCTCTAATGGCAGACGCGCATATTTTATTAGATTTTGCGTCAACTGAGTCTCTTTTGCAACGGGTTATGCGGATGGCACGGACCACACGAGTTGAATGCATTCACTGGTGTAATCGCCCAAATCAACTAATTATGCTACACTTCCGAGCATTGATGCGGTTTTATTGGGCAAAATCTCGTTGAGGCAAATAAGCTTAGTGAGGACCCCGAGCAGCGCTCGGAAGGGATGGATGCGTCTCATAAGGAAGATGTCTGATTAAATCCTCTACCTCCGAAAATCCTCGCCGACATCCCACCCCGTCTCTTATGTCCTACATTCTCTCCTTCGATGCCGGAACCACCAGCGTTCGCGCCATTGTCTTCGACCAGGAGGGCCAGATTAAATCCGTGGCCCAAAAGGAAATCCGCCAGATTTTTCCCAAACCCGGTTGGGTGGAGCAGGACCCGCAGGAAATCTGGTTTTCCCAAATCACCGTGGCCGTGGAAGCGCTGGGGCGAGCGCGCATCAAGCCCAGCGATATTGCGGGCGTGGGTATCACCAACCAGCGGGAAACCACGGTGATCTGGGACCGCAAGACAGGTGACGCGGTTTACAATGCCATCGTCTGGCAGGATCGGCGGACGGCGGAGGCTTGTGACAAGCTTCGGGCCGCTGGTCACGACAAGATGATCAGGAATCGCACGGGTCTGCTTCTAGATGCCTACTTTTCCGGCACCAAGATCGCCTGGATTCTTGATAACGTGTCCGGTGTCCGCGAGCGCGCCGAAGCAGGTGATCTTCTCTTCGGTACCGTCGATACCTGGCTCATTTGGAAACTGACGAGCGGTCACCATGTCCACGTGACTGATCCGAGTAACGCCTCGCGCACCCTGCTCTACAATATTCACTCCGGCGAGTGGGACGTGGAATTGCTCAAGCTGTTCTCCGTCCCTGCGAGCCTTCTTCCCAAAGTCCGCACCTCGAGCGAAGTCTACGGCGAAATCAGTACCTCACTCGGCTTGCAAAAAGTGCCCATCGCGGGCATTGCCGGCGACCAACAATCCGCTCTTTTCGGCCAGATGTGCGTGCATGCCGGACAAGCCAAGAATACCTACGGCACCGGATGCTTTCTGCTGGAAAATATCGGCACCAAACCGATCATATCGAAGAATCGGTTGCTGACGACCGCCGCCTGTCAGATCGGCAAGAAGCGGGAGTTCGCACTGGAAGGCAGTGTCTTCATCGGCGGGGCTGTGGTGCAGTGGCTGCGAGACGGTCTGCAATTGGTGCGCTCGGCGCAGGAAGTTAATCTTCTGGCTGAATCGGTTCCCGATAACGGCGGCGTCTATCTCGTCCCGGCGTTTACGGGCCTGGGCGCGCCTCACTGGGACCCCTACGCGCGGGGTGCGATTCTCGGCATCACCCGGGACACTTCCGCCGCACATATCTCGCGAGCGGCTTTGGAAGGCGTCGCGTATCAGGTGGCCGATCTGCTCGACGCGATGGCCGCCGACACCGGCAAACGGCTCAAGGAATTGCGGGTCGATGGCGGGGCGAGCCACAGCGCCTTCCTGATGCAGTTCCAGGCCGATTTGTTGCAGATTCCAGTCGTCCGCCCTGCGGTGACCGAAACGACGGCATTGGGCGCGGCTTATCTCGCTGGCGTTGCCGTCGGATTTTGGAGAAGCGTCGATAGCGTGGCCAAACAATGGAAGATTGAGAAAGTCTTTGAGCCGAAAATGCCCGAGGCCCATGCAGCCGAATTGCGTTCCCGATGGAACGAAGCGCTTAAAAGAGCCAAGGACTGGGAATTGCATCCGGGAAGTCAGGCCAAAAAAACGAAAAGCGCCAAGAAATAGAGTCTACATCCCTAACCCTTCGACCCTTACCCAGGCTATTTATGAAACGAAACGAGATGTTAAAGCGGGCCAAGGAACGCGTGAAACCATGGGACATGATTGTTGTCGGCGGAGGAGCCACCGGCGCGGGCGTCGCGGTCGATGCGGCCACGCGCGGCTACGCCACGCTGCTCCTGGAACAGGCTGATTTTGGCAAAGGCACCTCGAGCCGCGCCACCAAACTCGTGCACGGCGGCGTGCGCTATCTCGAGCAGGGCAATGTCTCGCTCGTGATGGAAGCGCTTAAGGAAAGAGGCCTCCTGCGCCAGAACGCGCCGCACCTGGTCAGCGAACTGCCGCTCATTGTCCCCAGCTATTCCTGGTGGGAAGGGCCCTTCTACGGGATTGGCCTCAAGCTTTATCAAGTCCTCTCCGGGAAATATGGCTTCGGCTCATCGGAACAGTTGTCGAAAGAGGAGACGCTCAAGCGCCTTCCCAGCGTGAACCCGGAAGGATTGACGGGCGGAGTCGTCTACTACGACGGCCAATTCGACGACACGCGATTGCTCATCAATCTCATCGCCACCGCCGCGGAACAAGGAGCCACGCTGCTCAACTACGCCCGCGTAACCCATCTCAACAAGGGACCCGATGGCATCATCCACGGGTTAAGCTGGCAGGATCTCGAAACCGGCGAGCAATTCGAAACCAAGGGCCGAGTGGTCGTCAATGCGACGGGTGCCTTTAGCGATTCGGTGCGTCACCTCGCGGAGCCCGAGGCCAAGAACATGATCGCCCCGAGTCAGGGTGCCCACATTGTGCTGGATCGGTCGTTTCTGCCCGGCACCAACGCGATCCTGGTGCCACACACCAAGGACGGACGTGTCATGTTTGCGCTGCCGTGGCACAACCATACTCTCGTGGGCACGACCGACACGCCCATTGAGAAAGCCACGCTGGAACCGGTGGCCTTCGAGCAGGAAATCGATTTCATGCTCGAAACCGCCAGTCTCTATCTTGCCAAGCGGCCGACCAAAGCCGACATCCTCAGCGTTTGGGCGGGCATTCGTCCGCTGGTAAAAGTTGGTGAAGGAAAGAATACGGCAGCTCTTTCGCGCGATCACACGGTCCATATTGATCCCTCCGGTCTGCTGACCATTGCCGGCGGCAAATGGACCACCTACCGCAACATGGCCCAGGATGCCGTCAATCAAGCTGCTACGCTGGGAGATCTGCCGGATAAGGATTGCATGACCAAGACCCTCAATATCCACGGCTTTCATACCAACGCGGAAAAATTTGGGATGCTCTCCTTCTATGGATCGGATGCCCCGGCGATCCGTCAGCTTATCGACAAGAATGCCACGCTGGGGCGTCAACTCGATGCTGAACTGCCCTATGTTGAGGCTGAGGTTGTCTGGGCAGTGCGGGAGGAAATGGCCTGCAGCGTGGAGGACATTCTTGCCCGGCGCACGCGGGCGCTATTTCTAAACGCCAAAGCGGCGTTGCGGATGGCTCCGCGCGTGGCAGCCATCATGGCCAACGAATTGGCTAAGGATGAGAAGTGGCAGGCCGATCAGATTGAAAAATTCAAGCAAACCGCCAGTGGCTATCTGGGTCGAACCTAACGGCGGCACAACAAGATGTGTTCTCCTCGCGCAGGAGATTACTTCCAATCAGGCCGTGTATTGTTCGTCACTGACCTTTTCCATCCAGTCCACGACCTTGCCGTCGAGCTGTTCCTGAGTGGCGATATGCGTCATGGCGGTCGTCGGCGCAGCACCATGCCAGTGCTTCTCGCCTGACGGAAACCAGACCACGTCGCCGGGACGAATCTCTTCAATCGGCCCACCCTCGCGTTGGGCCCGACCGCAACCGGCGGTGACGATCAGGGTCTGCCCCAAAGGATGCGTGTGCCACGCGGTTCGAGCGCCGGGTTCAAACGTAACCGTAGCGGCGGCGGCGCGTCTTGAATCGTTTGGCTGGAACAAGGGGTCGATGCGCACCGTGCCGGTAAACCAGTCGACCGGTCCTTTGACGGACGGCTGCGAACCATTTCTTTTGATTTCCATATTGAATTCCTTCTTTGAGTTAAACTTGGAGTGAGCTTACTTCACATGGGCGCTGCTGTCGCACGTGGTCTTGCTCCACCTGTAAATGGTGTTTCGGGCCCGTTTGCCGTTGTAATTCCGAGATGAGCAAACTTTTTTTAGGAACTCACCGCTTTTCCGCGGTATCGGAATCCGGCGCGATATTGAGCGCGGACACACTAACGCCCTTGTCCTGGGGGCAAAGGCTGAGTGCCAGCACGTTGGTCTTGCCCGGACCAAAATTGAGCCAGCACGCCGGCAGAAAAAAGTCGTGCTGCGGGCCCACCTGCCAGTAGCGGCCAACTCCGTGACCGTTGAGGTAAATGAAACCGTCACCGTTGGCCTCAAGATGCAGGTGCCACGGCACCCAGGCTTCGGGAACCGGCGCGGGAAGCTCAAACTTGGCGCGATACCACGTCAACAGGCCGTTGGTCGCCGGCGCAGCGGTCGTTGAAAAGTCCGCCGACTGCCATTTTGATTCGTCTATATTCGAGTCAGGCTTGGAAAACGCCACGCCGCGTCCGAGTTCAGAACCGTCGACTTCGCCGGCGGAGAACTCGATCGGACCCGATGCGCCCGCAATGGCGTGAATCCCGTCGACCTGTTGTTCGATGCGCTCCTTGAAATTAAAATAGCCCTGGTTCTCGAGAAGAACGACGATCTCCTGCGTCTGGTCCGGCACGGTGACGGTGATGTTCTTCTTGTCGTCCGTTACCACCGGGACAAGTGTTCCATTGGCGCTGGCGACAATGTGGTCCGGCCATTGCAGTTTAAAGTTGAGCGTGGCGCCAGCGGTCACGGGCACGTGATAGTAGACGAAATGACTGCCCAAATTACCGACCTCGGCGAACGGCTGGCCGAGCTTGATGGGCCTCCACGTTTGCGGCACCGGATCAATCATGGTTTGCCCCTTCGTGATCGTCACCGCGGAAGGCAGCGTGTCCGGACGCGCGATGGCGGGTGCGGGCTTGGGCAGCCACTCGCCTTGCGACGCGGTCGTGGCGCCGGGCGGCAGGTAGAGGACGGTCGAACCAAATGGTTCGAGCTGGTAATCGAAATCGATGTCTGGCGCGCTGCCGTCCTTTTCCTTCACCTGCGCATGGCCGGAACGCGCGTCGGTATGGTTGTCGGTGCGAACGAAGATGTAGCGGCTGCCGTCCTGCGCGCGCCGTTCACCGATCTGCACGTCGTTGTCGCTCGCCGTCCACTGGATGTCGGCAAGCGTTGAGCGGACCAGCCGGGCGGCGTGTTCCTGAAACATGTGGCCGAGGGCCCAGACGCGCTGATAGCGATCACCCACTCCGCCGTCCTCGCGGATGGGCGCGTCGTAATCGTAGCTACTGATCAAGCCACGCGCGGCCCAGTCGTCAAAGCTGGTACCGCCGAACATCATGTAGTAATTCGTCAGCGTGTCTCCCTTTTGCCAGCAATAGAGGGTGAGGTTCTGGATTTCCGCAGGGCTTAGACCGTCCTGCTGATCGCTTAACTGCTGACCGACATGTGCAAACCAACCACCCTGCAACTCCGAAGTGGCAAGAGGCGCATCGGGCTGCGTCTTGCGGAGATCATCAATGCCGCCATCAACCGCTTTCCTTACGTCCCAAAGCGGGTAGAGATTGATGCAATCGAACACGTTGCGCAGCGGACCCGTAGGCACGTCGCGGATTTCTTTAGTCTTGCAGGTGAAGAGCGGCACGTCGATGCCGTCGGCAGTGACCTCATTGGCGAGGTCGGTAAGATAATTGATCCGAACGTCCTTCGCTGCGGGCCAGGAATCGTATTCGTTTTCGAGCTGAAAGAGAATGACGCCGGTCTGGCCGGGCGCGTTGCGGGTGATCTGATGCTTGGCAATGATCGGGCAGACGGCGTCGAGCCAGTGCTTGCCCCAGGCCACGAAGATCGGGTCGTCGGTTCGCAACCAAATTTTACCGCGCAGGGGGTTGGCTGGCCGCTCCGTCTTCAGCCAGAGAGGAAATCCACCGAATTCCCATTCGGCGCAAATATAGGGACCGGGACGGACAATCACATAGAGGCCGTATTTCTCGGCCATGGTCAACCAATCGTCGAGGTCCTGCATGCGGGTAATCTTTGAGAAATCGTCCAGACCGCTGGGCTTTTCCTGCTCATGCCAGTCCCAAGGCACGACGGTCTCGACGCAGTTGAGGCCGGCATCCTTCATCTTCTGGAAGCGTTCCGGCCAAAGCTCCTTGGGACAGCGAAAATAATGAAAGGCGCCGCTGTAGATCATCGTGTCTTTGCCGTCGATGGTCAGGCACTGCGAGTCGTAACGAATCCGGTCCGGATGCGAAAACACCCGCGGCTCCATCTGGTTAGCCCCTACGGCGGTGAGGGATGAAAGACCAATAACCACCAGGAGGAAGACAATCCTTATGACCATGACAAGGCATAGCACTCCAGCAGTGAATCGGTCGAGCGAAATGCGGTAGCTGCGCGAATCAGGGTACGGGACATACGCGTCCTCTTGTGACCGACATCCATGACAATAATTTTTCAAGGCACGAGCGTGAAGGCAATGCCGATGACGTGCTTATCGTCCGGCATCGAGAAGCTCTGCACCGTCTTTTGAGGATCGAGATGAAAGCTGTACCCATAGAGCATGCGGGGTGCGGTGAACGTACCCACGGTGATGTCGCAATAGGGCATGGTGAGGACCGTCGTTTCGCCGGGAAAATTATGGGGCGCCGTCCAATCGCTGAGGCTTTGCGTAAACGAAGCGCTTGAACCATCCGTATAGTGCACGTTAAAAATCTGGTCCCGATGGTCGCCTCCATTGGCGCTGCCGAGCATCCGCAACCACGAGAATTGTCCTTCCGGCAGGGGAAGCGTCACGCCGGCCACGGCGTTGCAGGTGCCCTGCTGTCCGTTGGCGGGTATGCCGATGGCGAATTGGGCGCCGGCAAAAGTCTGGTCTGCGCCGAGGAGCACGCCGGAATAAGTGAAGCCGGATCGATCGGCCGTGCCGAGGTCGCTGAGAACGACGTGGTCGTTGCCGGCGCCGTACAATGTGGCCACGGACGCCAGGTTGACCGCGGTTTGCGGAGTGGCACTGACGATGACGGGCAGCGTCAACGAATGGCCCGCCGAAACGGGAATGCCGGTCGCGTCGCCGGTAAGCAACATCGTCGAGGCCCCGGCGGGTGCGGTGGGACTCGCCTTCAACGTCATCTCATATTTCGCGATGCCAACCTCGCTGACGGAAGCGGTGACGCCCGCAGACAATCCCGAAGTGGAAAAGTGGACATTGGTCGTGTCGGGCAAGCCATGACTACCGTCGATCTGGAACGTGGCAGATACGCTTTGCCCGGGAGCCAGGCACAACGTATTCGGCGCAAGCGCGGAGATGGCGAAGTCGGGATAACCACCCACGGAGAGATAGCGGCCGCTCAGGAAGGCTACGCCGTCGCCGCCATGGTTTTTCCAATTATCCCGGGCAAAAAGAACCTGGGCCGTCACGGCCTTGTCATATCCCGGAATGGCACCGTTAAAAAAGTTGGCGCTCATGCTCTCAAGCGAATCGCCCGAGGCCAGAGTGAGGTAAGCGGTGACATAAGCGGTGAGGATGGCGGAGGGGTTGTTGCCTGAATCGATCCCGTCCCATCTGATGCCATCGGCTTTGACCATGACGAACAATTTTTGGAAAATGGACCAGCCGTAGCGGGCCTGAAGGGCCTTCATCATCGCGTAGGCCTTGTCTGCCTTGGAAAAGCTGGCGTCATGGGCAGCGGAAATATCTTTCCTCCCTATTTCCTTTTCGACCGTGACCGCCGTCATGGCCGGAAAGGGACTTATATCGTCCGCCCACCAATCTCGCGGCCAACCCGCCGACAGGGCCCCCGTCAGCATATTCACCATCTCATGCGTGCCTAGGGCATAGGCCCAGTATTCCTTGATCCCATACGCGGAGCCGGCATAGGCGTCGTAGGCGACGCCGAGGCCAGGGCTCGCTTGATTCGTCACGGCATGGATTTCTCCAATGTCGCCTGAGGCAAACCCGCCCCCCGTTTGTGGATCGACCAACAGATCATAGCTCGTTTGCGGCGGGGTGATTCCCCAATCCAAAATAATCTGGTCAAAAACCTTGTCCTCATAATCGAACAGAGAGGAAATACCCTCCTGGTTTGCCTGCCAAATCGATTTTTTGCTATACCAAACAAAGTGTTTTCCCGTGTGAATGGCGATCATGGGATCGCTTGAAGCATCATCGGCTGACTCAGTCACGCCCGATGCCGTCATGCACAGGATGGCCACCAGAAAGACTTTGAGGAAACTCCCCAGGCCCCTCCTTCGCGTCAACATGGCGGTGAGGATGCGCCCGCTGTGCACAATGTCAATTTTTCAACTGGCGTGACGTTGCCCTACCACCAGAATTGGGTCTTCAAATTGGAGATGGTCGCATCCGAGTTAATTTAGCTTATTTAACTTGCCTCTCCCGTTGCAAAATTTAGGCTTCAAGGCGATGGAAAATCTACGCGGCAGGATGATCTCGCATGCCGAAAAGATTAAAAAATTCGAGGAAATGGAAGCTGCCTTGGCGGGCGTTTTCAGCCAGGAGTCCCTGGCAGGCAGGGAAAAGTTCGCGGCTCTTGTTCAGCAGGTCATCAAGCCGGCATTCGACGAATTCAAGACCACCTTGAGAGAAGTCGGAAGGGACGCCGTGATCATCACCAATTTGACGCACAACCCGGTGCAGTCGATTGGCCTTACGCTCATTGATCGCTACCTCAGTTTCGGGGCGGGCAAAACCTTAAAACTCGTGAACCCGAAGGAAGATATTTCCTCACGAACGAATACCAAGTTTTACGAGGTCTATCGGTCCGAAGATCTCATCTACGTCCGACAAAGAACCGATCCGCAGGGTACTCCGATCAGCACGCAGCTTACCTATGGAGACATCACGCCAAAGTTCCTGGAAAATGAACTGGCATCCTTTTTTGAACGATCCTACCCAACGAAGAGCTAGGCGGCAGAGGATGCACACGATTGTTGCTTTTTGGAAAAACTACTCGATCCGATTTTTTCTTGGCCAAAACTTAAAGGTATAGAACAAGCCGAGCACGAGCATGATGGCGCCCCACCAGATGGCGGCATGCAAGTCGCCGAGGACGGTTTGTTGCTCGGGCGGAGGTGGAACGAGATAGCCATAAATGCCCGCCCCGGTAATGAGTACCCCGAAGATGGCCAATTGGAGCCCGATGAGAAACCAGATGGAGACGTGGTGTTCTTTCATAAGCGTTTTACCAGAAGATGATGTTGAGGATGACACAGGCGACAGCGATGATCACCGCCCAGAAGATGGGACGATGGATCAGAGGATAGTCGCCTTCGGGCGGAATCACGGTGCACGATTTGACCAGGCCGACGAGTTCCTTGTCCGGCCGCGCAGGCGTCAGCAGGCTGACGATAACCGTGACCGCAACGCAGATAAGTCCCGACCACAAGGCCGAATACATATTTTCCGCCTGACCCGAAGCGCGGGAGGAAAGCGCGACATACTGGATGGCGGTATCGTGATCTAATTTGACCCAGGTGAACATTCCGATAGAGGAAAGAACACCAGCCAACAGGCCCCAGAAGCCGCCGTAGCCGGTGGCGCGTTTCCATAACATACCGAGGAGTACGGTGCCGAAAAGCGGCGCGATGAAGAAACTGAACAGGCTCTGGACATAATCCATGATGCTGGGAAAATTCGGCACGATATAGGCCGTGGCGATGCTGATGACGATGCCGACGATGGTACTCCAACGTCCGATGGCGACATAGTGGGCGTCGGTCGCGTCGGGCTTGAAGGGCCGGTAGATATCGTAGGTCCAGACGGTGGAGAAAGCGGTGACGTTACCCGCCATGCCCGACATGAAACCGGCGATCAGAGCGGTGATGCCGAGGCCGAGCAGGCCGGGGCCGCAATAGCGCGCGAGCATGAGCGGGAGGACTTCATTATAGCTATGGCCACCGTGAGCCATGCTCGGATCGCTTTCGGGCACCAGATGAAAGGGCAGCACGGCGAGACCGAGCAGTCCCGGCAGGATGACAATGAACGGCACGAACATCTTAAAGGCCGCGCCGATGATCGGGGCCATTTTCGCCGAGCGCAGGTCCTTGGCCGTGAGCACCCGCTGTACGACGAGGAAGTCGGTCGTCCAATAGCCCATCGCAATCACCGCGCCCAAGCCGAAGACAATACCGGTCCAGTGCATGCCCATCGCGTTGTCGTTGGCGTTGCCCATGACCCGCCACATATGGGTGTAGTCGAGATTGGGATTGTCGGGATGGATGAGCGGTACGTTGGCCTTGATGCGATCCACCATGCCCTGCCAGCCACCCGTTTCGATCAAGCCAAGGACGGGAATGAGAAACGCGCCGAACCAGATGAGCATGAATTGCAGGACTTCGTTGAAGATGGCTGAGAGGAGTCCGCCCAGGCCGACATACAAGCCGACCGTGATGGAGGAAAGGATGATGCTGAAGTTGATGTCCCAGCCGAGCACGACCTGCATGACTTTGGCCATCGCGTACATGTTGATGCCGCTCATGAGCACCGTCATGAAGGCAAAGGTGACGGCGGAGAGCGACCGCGCGGCCGGGCCAAATCGGAGCAGGAGGTAACCCGGCACCGAATGGGTCTTGCTGATGTAGTAGAAAGGCATCATGACCAAGCCAAGGAAGAGCATCGCCGGGATGGCCCCGATCCAATACCAGTGCGCCGCCATGATCCCGTATTCGTAGGTGTTGCCCGCCCAGCCGAGCAACTCCAGCGCACCGAGATTCGCGGAAATAAAGGCGAGGCCGGCGATCCAGGCGGTCATTTCGCGTCCCGCCAGGAAGAACTCCTCACCTGTATTGGCGAAGTGCTTCAGGTAAAAACCGATGCCGAGAACAAATGCAAAATAAATTGCGATGACCAGGTAATCGACTGTGCCGAGCGAGACAAGTCCCGACGACGCGGTGTCGGCAAAAAAGAGGGCGACGGACATGGGATAGGGTATAAAGGTGTACGCGATTTTATCGGGGTTTAGTGCGCGGTAGTATCAAAGCCGTAGATAATGGTCGAGTGATAGGTCTGGCCCGGCTTCAGGACCACGGAGGGAAACTTGGGCTCGTTGGGTGAGTCGGGGTAATGCTGCGGCTCCAGGCAGAGAGCGCCGTATTGCGGATAGGCCACGCCTCCCTTGCCCGTGAGGGTGCCATCGAGAAAATTTCCGGAGTAGAACTGCACGCCGGGTTGGTCCGAGGAGACCTTCATGCGGCGACCGCTTTTCGGGTCCACGACCGTGGCGATCCACCGCACGCCCGCGCCGGAATCATGGAGGACAAAATTATGATCGTAGCCGATCGGGTTGCCTCCGACCTGCTGGATTCTCGCGCCAATGGCTGTCGGCTTGGTGAAGTCCATCGGCGTTCCCTTCACGCTCTTGATCTCACCCGTGGGAATGAGCGTGTCGTCGACCGGCGTGTAGGAGTCGGAGTTCAACGTGAGCAATTCGTCAAGAATCGTGCCTCCGCCGGCGAGGTTGAAGTAACTGTGATGCGTGAGGTTCACCACCGTCGGCTTGTCCGTCGTGGCCGTGTAGTAGATCTTGATCTGGTTCTTGTCGGTGAGCGTGTAACGGACGGAGGCCTTCATCGTTCCGGGATAACCCTCCTCGCCGTCGGGACTGATGCGGCTGAAAAGCATTGTGGGCGGATTGGTGGAAACTATCTCCGCCGTCCACATGCGGCGGTCGAAACCCAAAGCCCCGCCGTGCAGACTGTTGGTCTTATCGTTCAGGGTCACCTGGTACGATTGGCCATCGATGGAAAACTTCCCCTTGGCGATCCGGTTTCCGTACCGGCCAATGGTGCCACCGAAGTAGGGATTCTTGGAGTTCTCCGGACTCAGATAACCGGTCAGATCGTCGAAACCGAGAACCACGTCGGCCTTCTTGCCGTCGCGATCGGGAACGGCGAGGTTCACGACCCGGGCTCCAAAATTCATGATGCTCGCGCTCATCCCATTTTTATTCGTCAGCGTGTACAACGTCACCGGCTCATTCTTGACGGTTTCGCCAAAGGGCTTGGCCGTAACCGTATCGGAATTGTCTTCGGCTCCAGCCATGCCGGGCAAAGCTACGGCCAGGATAAAAAGGGCCAGACAGACCACGAGTCGCTGAGCAGCCGCATCCACAGTTGCCCAACGGGGAAAAGCCAAGGTCGGACAGTTTCGTTGAAAACCAGGAAACCGATTCTTTATCATGTTCATCACGTAGGTTTAGTTATTAGCAATAGAGAGTAAAGTCCTATAAAATGATTCGCACGTCGTTGGAGGCGATCAATCTATGCTGTCCAAAAATGGAACCCAGCGCGGGAATAGTTTCTTTGGTAACCATGATTGCTTTAACACTGACTATGGGGTCCGCATCTCAAAATAATCGAAGTCGGCGGTGGCTCTCGTTCCGGCCAAATCCTGGGCGCAGAGGCCGATGAAGGCTCCGGTAAAATGGAGCGTATTCCTGCCGTAGTCATCCGAGAGCTTCGTGGCATCCAGGACGGGGCCGATGGGCCGCCATTTCACGCCGTCCGGCGAAGCGGAAAATTGTAGATTTTCACGATTCAATTCGGCGCGCAAATAGCACTGCTTCCAATCGCCGATGGCGATCTGGCTATCGATCAACTCATCATAAGCGGTGTCATCCGTCAGAACGATTCCCAGCACCGTGCCCAGCGTTTCGTCATGGGTGACCCGCAGATAATAGTGGGTCTTGGTATCATACCAACAGATGAGGCCGGCCATTTGGTTGAAGTTTGCCGGGTGAAATTCCAGACAGGTTTCCGCGACGACATGAAAAGCCTGGAGCCGTCGCGCGATCAGGCTTTGCTCGAAGAGAGAGAAAAGGGAATCACGTCCGCGCAAGCGCAACCAGCCGGGACGTTCGCGGAGAGCCAACCATGATTCATCCGCCGGCACGCGAAGAGAACTCCAATTTACATCCAGGGTCGCATCGTTGAAATCGTCTCGCTCGGGAGGGGACGGCCAGGGCGTCCAGGGTAACTCTTCGGGAGCAGGAACTTCGACCTGGGGATGGGCGCCGCCGGAGGCCAGACGCAGCCAGCCATCCTCCGACCAGACGACTTTTTGGAGGGCGGTTTCGCGTCCAAGAATGCAGCGCCGCTTTTCGCCAACGCCGACCGGGCGGCTGCAGAGATGGGCCAGATACCAGTCACCCGAGGGTGTCTCGACCAATTCCCCATGCCCCGCCTTTTGCAATTCCAGTTTCTCGTCGTCCCGCGAGGTCAAAACGGAACCATGCGGATCGATCTCGTAGGGGCCGGTGATCGATCGTGCCCGCGCCATGGAGATACCGTGATTCCAGCCCGTACCGCCCTCGGCCAGCATCAGGTAGTAGAGGCCATTGCGCTTGTAGAGATTCGGGCCTTCGATCAACTCCTGCTTCTTCAAGACGGTGCAAACAGGACCGATCATCCGGCGCGTCGGGTGATCGTATTCCTGCACCGTGATGCCGGCAAAACGGGAGTGCCCCTTGCGGAAATCCCACGCCATGTTCACCAGCCACTTACGGCCATCGTCATCATGAAAAAGCGACGGGTCGAAGCCGCTGGAACCGAGATGAACCGGCTCGGACCACGGACCCTGAATGCCTTCGGCCGTGATGAGATAAACCGGGGTATCCTTGAAGGGTCGCAGAAATCCACAGGTGCGGACGTTCGTATAGATGAGAAAGAATTGCCCCTCGTGCCAGCTCAGCGACGGCGCCCAGACGCCGCCGGAATCGGCTATCCCTCTCAAATCGAGCCATCGCTTTTCGTGGAGGGCGTGGTCGATCAAATGCCAGTGGACGAGATCCTTCGAGTGATGGATCTGCACGCCAGGGAACCATTCAAACGTACTCGTGGCGATGTAGTAATCATCTCCCACCCGCAGAAAAGAGGGATCGGGATTAAAGCCTCGCAGCACCGGATTGCGGATCGTTTTCATTCGGTTAATCGCGAGCCATGAGAATCGCCGCCGCGCTGAAATCGGCTTTGGGCCTAAAGACCAGGAACTCATTGAAGATGCCGCACTCACCGTCCGCATCGAGAAATTTTTCCTGGATATGCCAGCCGTTTCCGGTCGGGAGAGGGACGTTCACACCAGCTTGGTTGTGACTGAAAACATGGAATACGACCAAGGCCGATTTGCCGTTTTCGTGGATGCGAACGACCGCCTGCCACCCTTCAGGATGCCGCCAGCTTTCTCCCAGCGAGCCAAACCGCCGGCTTGTACCGTTTTTGATGATGGGTGCGGCTTGCCGGTAGAGACGCTGGGCCCGACAGACGATTTCCCATTGCGCCGGAGTCAATCGGTCGATTTCGCCCGAGAGGCACATGCGCCCAAGAAAAGTTGCAGCGAGGCTGTAAATGAGCCGCTGGTCGCTATCGGCTTGATGCAGGACGGCCCAAATCTGGCTTTGGCGAGGCAGCATGAGCCGGTGCAAGTTCGCCGCGATGATCGGGATTTCAGGCAACTCGTGCGCATCCGAAAAAGAGGACATGGCGGTTCGCGCGAGCATGGAAGGCTCCAGCCGATGACCGCCGGAGGAGCAGTTTTCGATGACGAGATCAGGCAGGCATTCCCGGATTTTTTCGAAGAAGCGATAAATGCCGAGGGTATGCCGCCGAAGCCCCTCCCCGAGGGATCCAACCCCGCCATTTTCGCAGCCGAGACCAATGGTTTCGTTGTAGTCGACCTTGAGGTAACCGAACCCGCAGCTTTTGAGCAGATCGATGACTTTCTCCGTCAGGTAATCAACGGCGAACGGGTCGTTGAGGTCCCAGAATCGGCGCTGACGGACCGTAACCGGAATGCCGTCCCGCTGGAGCAGATGGTCCACCAGCGAGAAGGCCGCGGAACTGCATCCCACCGTTTCCATCTCAAACCAGAGACCGGGAATGAGTCCCTGTTCGCGGATGAGCGCAGCGGTTTTGGCGAGGCCTTCAGGAAAAAGTTTCGTGCTGGGCACCCAGTCACCGTGGCCGCTGTTCCAATCGGACGACTCGTTTTTGTACCAGCCCGCATCAATGACCAGAAACGTGGTATCGGAGCCTTTCAGGCATTTCGCAATCGCCGTAACTTTTTCCTGGCTCGGATCGCCCCACGTCGTGCACCACTCATTGAAAACGATGGGAAGATCCTGTTCGATTTTGGGTTGCCCGTTAACTGCTCGCGCCTGCATGGCGGTCAATCGATCGCAAAGCTCATCCAGGCCGCCCTGGACGCAGGCGAGGATCGCAGGTGGTGTCGCGAGGGATTCGCCCGGTTGGAGGGTCTTGTGCCAATGACCGAATTCGCGGTCGGCCAATCCACCCGAGATACAAACATCGTCGTGCTGCCGGAAAATCTCCATTTGCCACGATCCGGCCCAGGCCAGTTGCGCACCCCAGACGACACCCACTTCCGTATCTTCCACGGCCACGAAAGGGAACCAGCGGCGCACCGGCATGGAGCCAACCTGGCCGAACCGTTCACTAAATGCCCCGGCGCCGCTCCATGAGCGCTCCAGATGAAGTTGCTCAATGCTCTGCGTTTCAAGTCGCCCTTCCGCGCTCCAAACGGAGCGAAAGCGGTGCACGCGTAAGCGGCCCGGAGCATCTGCGGAATGAAAAGGAGTGATGCCGCCTAAAGAAAAGCTGCTCAACATTTCCAATGTGACGGGTCGATCCGAGTCATTGAAGAAGGTCGTCATTACGATGAAGGCCGCATCGCCCTCATGCCATGAAATCCGGTGTACCATGCGGCAGCCATGAGAACTTCCCAGTTTGGTGAGGATGATGTTTTCATCATTTTCATGAAAAACCGTCTGACTGATGAAACGGAATGCGTCGACGGAGGGAGAATTTCGCATCGTATGGCCTTGCGCAAAAGCGCCCGGGTAGGGATCGCCCACGATTTTAACCTGCGCGAGGGAATCAATCACATACGCGGGAGCCTCGCCTGCATCAGGAATGGCATCGATATAAGGCAGCCCACGTAATGTTTTGCGCCGAGGTACGAGCTTATCGGTCAAGGCCGCAGGAAAAATCTCCAGCCCGATGCGTCCCGATACGGAATCCCAAGGGAATCGCAGAATATTATCCCCAACTTGCAAAGTTGGACGTTGTGATAATGACATGAGGCGTATCTTCCCGGGAGAAACATGAGGCGATCACTTAAAATCTGGTTTTAGGCTTCGTTGGTGCGTATTACGGTATCAAGCTGGGTTACACATGTAAGCGCGAAGGCTTTATGACCCGCTTACATGTGAAACTGGCGTTTCTTGAGTCTTAGACGAATACCCTGTGTTTACTGATGGCGAAGAAGTCATTTATCCCCCGGCTGTCGTCATCGCAATTACATGAATTTTAAATTAGCAACCTTTGTCCTGTTTGCCCTGGCGCTTAACTCCTGCTCGCCATCGCATCAGAAGGAAGCGCAGGCGTCGTCCCTCTTCCCGGTCTGGCAGGTTTTGAGCGGTACGCACTTCGAGAATTGGACAGGGGTGGATGTTTCCCAAGGTGGAGAGGAAGCGGCCCTGCAAGGATCGGGCGCCGCTGTCTTCCGTTATCCGGACGGCCCAAAAGGCTGGATCAAGCACGGGTTTCGCCTGACTAATGATGGAACGGCCGATTGGCATGAATGCCAGGGACTGAAGCTCCGGGTCCACCTCGCGGACGATCATCCGGTGCAACTGAAAGCCTTCATTGGCACGCCCAATGAAACGGAAGAATCGAGCATGGTGCAGGGCGCAGTAACGATCAGCGGTTCCGGTTGGCACACCATCACGCTGCCCTGGTCGGCCTTCGATTTCGATCAGGCCAACACCTCGTTTCTCCAGTATGTCAAAGAGCTGCGGCTGACGGTTCAGCCCACTGATGGCAGCGCGGGCGGCCAGGTTCTCTTGAAAAACGTCCGCGTGATGGAAGGCGATCCGCTGGCGCTCAAATATGACATCCGGGGCAAATCGGTCCCGGCTGGGCAATCGGCGGAATACGACGTCACCGTCAGCAACTGCAGCACGGCACCGCAATCCGTCGCGCTCTCTTTCGTCAAGCATGGGTGGGAAGCCATGACGGCGACGGTGGAACCGGCATCCCTCGATCTGGCGCCGGGTGAAAGCAAAGCCTGCGTCGTGCAGGTGGCTGTTTCAGATCGCATTGCGCCGGGCGGACATGAGGAGCAGGTGCTCCAGGCCATCGCCAATGGAAACGGAGACAAAGCCACCACCCTGACTTTCATCACGGCGCATGCGCTGCCGCATCCCTACATTCTCCACACGGCCGCCGCCTGGCAGGAAATACGCGAGAACGTGAAGAAATATCCCTGGGCCAAGGCGGCGCAGGATGACTACATCGCGCAAGCCGAAAAATGGCAGGTGCCCGAAATCGCGCAGCCCCCTCATAACGATCCCGATGACACGATGGGGCCGTTTCTCTTCGCGACAACGAACGAGTATGGCTTCATGGCTTGCGGCATCGCGTGGCAGCTTACCGGCGAAAAAAAATACGCGGAGAAAGTCGCCGAATTTTTGCGCCGCTGGTCGGACCCGCAAAACGGCTATCCCAAAACTTTTCGCGGATGCAACCAGAACTTTGTGCAAGAGGGCCATTTTACCCAGCACATCGCGATGTCGTACGACACGATTCTCGATTCCGGGGTTTTGTCGGCAGCGGACATCGAGCAGATTAATGCCTCGCTCCGGCTGGTCATGCGGACGTTCGACTTGGGAAACAATGGCGGCGCAATCAATAATTGGAATCTTTCCGAATTAGCCGGCGGATTTTACTGCGCGCTGGCCTTGCAGGATTTGGAGCGGGCGGACCGCTTTTTCGCCGGCCCCACCGGAATTAAAAATCAATTGGCCAAAGGCGTGATGGACGACGGCTGGTGGTATGAATGCTCCGTCAGTTACAACACCTGGTGCACGAGCGAGTTTTCACAGGTCGCCATCGCCTACGAACCGTGGGGCGTCGATTTCAAGGATATGCAGGTTCCGGCCAGTTATTACCGGGACGCGGCGCTTTCTTCCGCGTCAGGCAGGGCCACCGTCAGCGGTGGAAATTCAACCGCCGGTAAAAACATCAACGAGCAGGAACGTCCGTTCGGCATGAGCAAGGAAATCTGGGGCCCGCATACGAAGCCTTACCGGCAAATCCGCGACATGTGGAACAGCCTGCCACCGTTCCTCGATTATCGCGGCGTGATGTTCGGCATTAACGACACGACGGAAAAGCGTCCCGCCGACCAGGATCAGGCCTTCGAACTCGCTTATTACCTTTATCGCGATCCGGTCTACGCGGCGGTGATCAAAAAGGAAAAGCAACGGTCGCTTCTCTATGGCGTTCCCGATCTGCCCGAAAAAACGCCGGACGTCTCGAGTCTTTCCGCCTACGCCGACAACGCGGGCGTGGCCATGCTTCGCTCCCAGACGCCCAATCGCCCGCAGTCGGAGCAAATCCAGGCGGTGCTGCACTATGGCACGCACGGCTGGGCGCACGGTCATTTTGATCGAACCGATCTTCTTTCGCTCATGCGCTACGGCCGCAGTTTCTATAGCCCCGAGATGATCTGGTACAGCTACGAGCCGTTCATGTACAAATTTTATGTCCAGACCTCCGTGAATCACAACCTGGTTGTCGTGGATCAAAAAATGCAGGAGCCGGTCGAATCGAAACGCCTGCTCTTTTATTCCGGCAAGGCCTTCCAGGCGACCGCTGTCGAAACGGACGCTCCATGGTCCAATCCTCCCTACGGCGGGATGGTCTATGACTACGTGCCGGTCAAGACCTTCGCGGAAAAATGCTGGCGGGAAGGACGCTCCGTTCCCATTCCTGATAAATTACCGGCGTATGGCAGCCTGACCGATTACACGGAGCCGGTTCTTCAGCGCCGGTTGATGATCGTCACCGATGATTACGTCGTCCTCGCCGATTATCTCAAGGCGAACGAAAAGCATACCTTCGATAACCTGCTTCAGTTGACGGGATTTCAGGGACTCGACGCGCCTGGGAAGACGCTCCTGCGTCACGATGCGCAATGGAATCCCGATCCGGTGAGCAGCGCGCAATTCGTCACCGATTGCGATTGGTACACCGCACAGGCTCCCGCCCGCGCCCATTTCTCGATGTTTTGGAAAGCCGATCCGAAAGATCCCAAAAAGGACATCGCGCCCACGCTGTGCAGCGAGGATGGGACGCTCAAGATGGATGTTCTCTCGCTTTGGCCCCAATCCCAGCAAATCATGGTGGGGCAGGCTCCGCAAAACGAAGCCAATGAAAAGAAGCTGTGGTACACGGTCAAAGGCGACGGCAAGGTCCTCGATGAAGGCAAGTTTGGCTCGTGGATTTTGGGCCAGGCGGTCATCGATGTGCCGGTGCAGGGGCTGAAGGAAATCGATCTCGAAACCAAGATCGAGGGAGCAAAGAAGAAGACGCTTTTCTGGGGCAATGCCCGCGTGGTCACTGCTTCCGGCGAAGAAATCCCGCTCTCGAAACTCCCGGTTAAGCTCGAGAACATCGTTCAACCTCCCGCCCCCGGCAAAGATTACTATGGAGGGCCGATCAAGATTGTCGGCGAGCCCTACAATGAGGCCACTCCCGCCGAACCGCAAGACGCCAAGGCGTCCGGCGTGGCGCACGTCGACTTGAGCGGCATCGCCGCCGTTCGCTTCAAGGCCACTTTGGGCGGGGCTTATCCCCTGGGCGACGCGGGCCAGCTCCGCAAAGTTTACAGCATCCGCTCCGAAGGCACGGAGGCTCGTTTTCTCACGATCATTGAACCTTACGATATACAATCAGTCGTCAAATCGGCGCATGCCATAAGCGCTGATAAATTCCAGGTTGAATTGACCGATGGACGCGTTCAGGAACTGACGATTAACAATATGGAAGGCCAGGGAAATGATATAACCGTCAACATGAAAGAAAGCCAAAACGGCCAGGAAGCTCGCAACGAAACCTCCGCCGGACTACAACCTTGAAAGATGCAAACAAGCACTCACTTTTCTCCCGGCGAATTATGGCTGGACCATCATGGCACGCCCATCAATGCGCATGGCGGCGGCATTCTCCATTATCGGGGAATATATTATTGGTTTGGAGAACATAAAATCGAGGGCGACGCAGGCAACAATGCCCACGTCGGCGTGCATGTCTATTCTTCCCAGGACTTATATGATTGGAAGGATGAGGGAATCGCGCTGAGCGTTTCGGATGATCCGCAAAGTGACATCACGAAGGGCTGCATCCTGGAACGGCCGAAGGTTATCTACAACCCGCAGACCGGCAAGTTCGTTATGTGGTTTCACCTGGAGCTAAAGCAATCCGGTTATGCCCTGGCGCGAAGCGGCGTGGCCTTGGCGGATGATGTGACCGGCCCCTATAGATTTATCGGTAGTTTTCGCCCGAATGCGGGAGTCTGGCCGCAAAATGTCCCCGTGGAGCAAAAGAAACCGCTCAACGCCGAAGAGCTGGCTTATGTTGAGAACTTCAAAATGGCAGGCGGCCCTGTATCCAACTATCCAAAGGATTTGGTTTTTCGCCGCGATTTCGCCGGCGGCCAGATGGCGCGCGACATGACTCTCTTTGTCGATGACGATGGCTCTGCCTATCACATCCATGCCTCGGAAGATAACGGCACGCTCCATATTTCGCAGCTCAGCGATGATTACCTTTCGCCGAGGGGGCGCTATAGCCGCATCTTCCCCGGAAGATTTCATGAAGCTCCGGCGATAATGAAGCGCAACGGCGTCTATTATCTGATCACGTCCGATTGCTCAGGGTGGGCGCCGAATCCGGGCCGCCTTTCCCGGTCAGACTCCATCTGGGGACCCTGGACCGAATTAGACAATCCCTGCGTGGGCAGTCCCGAGCAAATGGCGAATACCTTTGAATCGCAGTCGACCTATATTCTTCCTGTGGCCGGCTGCCAGGATGCCTACATCTTTATGGCCGATCGCTGGCGGCCCAAAAATGCAATTGATGGCCGTTATATCTGGCTGCCGATTCAGTTTAAAAACGACGTGCCCTTCCTCAAATGGGAGGATCGTTGGGATCTGAGTTTTTTCAAATAAGTCCATGTCCAAAACCAACGACCTTCGTAATGACTTTAAAAAATAATTGTCTGTTCAGATTTTTAATATTTGGATGCATCTTCGCCACACTTTCGCTTGCACCTGTTTCCATTGTTTTTGCCGCATCTCTTCTGGACGATCTGCAACTGGGCGATTCCACGAGTGAGCAGGCGCACCAGTTCCAAGATGCCGGCAGCGAAGTGATTAAAGGAGGCCTCGGCGAACCGGCCCGTCATCTGCTGCCGCTGGGTTCAACCGATTGGGAGGGCGGGAACGTCTCCTTCACCATGAAAGTCGATCCTGACAAGCAGAACTATTTTACGGTCAAGCTGTGGGGATCGGACCTCAACAAGGATTTTCTGATTCTCTTTTGCGAGGGGAAGCAAGTCGGGTACCGGCACTTGGGCGATATCGATGTTCTCTATTCAGCAAATGGCGAACCTCCGCTCAACGGACGGTTCTTCTATATCACCACTCCCGTGCCCCTGGCCATGACCACCGGCAAGACTGAGGTGAACCTGCAAATCCGCGCAACAGGCCCGATCTGGGGCTATGGCCAGACTTGGGAGCAGTATCAAAAGCCCATGACGGCCCCGTCGTGCGGCATCTATCGCGTCTATACGCATACGGACACTTGCTTCGTGCCGCCCGCCGATGAAAAGCAGGGCGATGCACCGGTCGATCCTCCTATGCGCCAGCAACCGGGCGAAGAGGTGATGACAGCGCTAAAAAACCGCGTCTTCAAAACTATTACTCATGCCTTGGAAGACGGGAATCCGCTGGATCAAATGCAGATGGAACTTCTCGCCAAGGCCTATTACGTGAAATGGACCCCAGCCTACCAAAATGCCGCCGTCGTGCAGGCGGTGATCAAGGGAACGGATGATTATTTTCGTCAGTATCGAAACGACCCCTCCATCGCCCAAGCGGACACTCATCACAGCGAGGTCTACAATAGTGAATGGCTCGGTCTTGGTCCGCTCGGCGATGCCATCCAGCTTTTAAAGAAACCGCTCCAAGCCTCGTTGGACGAAAAAATTGACGGCGGTTCCGGCTCAATCTTGGTACGCCGCGATGCCTGGTCGGAAATGCTCCAAGCCAGCCGGGACTGGCACCGCCACAACCGCCGTCAATACACCAATCAGTCCATGATCACAGACCTCTACTTTTACCTGGATAACCTTGCCATTGAAGCGATTGATCCCGCCCACGCGTTGCCGGAAGACCGGATTCGCCATTATCTCTATCAATCGGTCGGCATCGAACCGTGGCTGGGAAGCGACACGGATAACGGTCCGGCCAAACCTCTCGGCGAAAATTACCACGAACTGACACCCAAGGCGTTGACCAAAGAACTCGGCTTTGTCGGTTACTACGGCGAAGTGCTCGACTGGACCACTTCAATTTATTTGGCAACCGGCGATCCGAAAAAACCGGGATCGGGGGATGAAAAAATCAAGGCTCAGCTCATCAAAATCGCGCAGGCCCGATCCTACTTTCGGTATCCCGCAGTTGATGACGATGGCAACCGCGCCATGCGGGCCGAAACCATCGTCGGCTGGCGGGATGAAGGCCATTATCCGGGCGATGTCCTGTATGGCGAACGTCCCACCTGGGATGCCTCGGTGATTTATTGCGCCGCCGCCACGCTGTCCCACGGGCTTGTCAGCGCCTTTCAACAGATGGTCGCCGACAATCAGTTTTTTGCCTCCCTCAACCGCCAGATGCAGCAGAGTAACAACCTTCGCGTCACCGCGGGCCTTCTTGGCGTACCCGATCAATACGACATATTGAAAGCACAGCCCGAAAGCAAGGTTCGCCTGCCCATGGCGCCGGGCCAGCCCGACTTTGCCTGGGCCGACGAGGAAGACGGCGTGCTGGCGCTCAAGCACGGGGAGGATATTCTCTATGCGTCACTCTATTGGCGGGCGCGCCCCGCCATCAACTTCCTGGCCCGCGTTCACTATATTACCCCACGCTTCGACCGAATCGCCGTGGTGCATGATGATATAGAATTTGAACCGAGCGGCGAGTTTTACAGCCGACCGGACTGGGTCAACATGGGCTTTGGCAATGGCGGCCTCAAATATCCCGGCGATCTTCACTCCGCCGAAGCCGACGAACAATTGCCGATTGCCAAATATCCGGACGGCGTCCCCTTTAAACCGGGCGAGGAAAACCCCTATGCAGGCCGGGGATCCTTTTACCAATTGCAGTATGGCAATTATTTGATCGGCATGAATTTCACCAAGGACAAGACCTATCCACTGAAGATTCCGGACGATCAAAAAAGCATGAGCGTACCGGAATTAATTTCAGGCCGGACGATGGCGCTGGCTAACGGCGTGAGCGTTCCCCCTCTGTCCACCGTTGTTCTTTATCTCTCAAAATAAAACAAGGCGGACAGATTTCATCACCAACAAGATGATTCTAATGTCGGACGCGCGCATCTTGAAAACGGGCAGGTGGAACGGCTTGCCATCGCCTTGATCCTTTCGGACCACGATTATAGATTCGACGACGCTAGAAACCCGGAATACAACAAGTCAGCCCACCAAGTTACCTATGTAAGCAATACCCGGCTGGGCATTCAGCTCCGGCGAAGATAGAAATAAACTCGATCGCGATGCGCCTTATTTATTCCTCTCTCGTCCGGTTCGTTTAGTCGTTCGCATCCTTTTGGTCAGTATCAGCATGAT
>Ga0182024_10002934_pt1 | contig 41534 bp, 27 predicted proteins | sample P32metaG_FD_120480 | JGI IMG/M metagenome (GOLD analysis project Ga0182024, IMG submission 120480) | Permafrost microbial communities from Stordalen Mire, Sweden - P3-2 metaG (Illumina Assembly) | ecosystem: Environmental > Terrestrial > Soil > Wetlands > Permafrost | place: Sweden: Stordalen...
CGCCCGCCAGCTCGCGTTGTCCCGTAGAATATTCCCCCGGACTGGATGAGCGGTCCATAAGGTTGGGAACCATCGTGATTGTCAAAGCTGTGGAGGGTTGTGAATGTCTGCGCGGGAGCGGGAACCGCTGCCATCGTCAATAAGCAAAAAATGCAGCAAGTAATCGTCACGCAATTAAGTTTCCTCATGATTACCCCCGCTATCTGCAGATTTGCACATGTTATGCCAAAAATATTTTCATTGGCCAAGGTTTGACACGGGATTTTTTGTCTCGGCTTCGTGCGCAGCATAAGTATACATTTAAGCGAGTGGCCGCAAGCAGTTTTGTTAGTCCTGGAAGATCGCCTGCGCGCCGAATCGTGCGGGCTTTACAAGAGTGAATTGCAATCCGAGAAGATTGGCAAAAGCGGCGGCAAGCCTCCGCACTCCAAGCCAGCAAACGCGCCAGGGCGAAAGCGCGAACTCATCTCAAAAGTTGTTGCTTTAATGCGGCGAGTAGGTTGAGAGCGTCGAGGGGGCGAAGGGATTCGAGGTCGGCATGGCGGAGAGCGTCGAGGACGGCGCGGTCCACGGGAGTAAACATTACTTCCTGGGTGGAGGGAGTTTTGGCTCTGGGGAAGTGGGATGGACGGCGAACCAAAGAAGAAGCAGATTCCCCGTCGTCCCGCGAAGACGGCGGGACTCGCTCGGAATGACAGGGTTGAGCGGTTGAGATTGCGCAATCGGTGGCGGGAGAAAGTTCTTCGGTGAGTTCGCGCTCGCTTTGCTCGTGACGGGCCAGGATTTCGCGGGCCCGTTCGATCACTTCACGCGGGAGGCCGGCAAGACGGGCTACTTCGATGCCGTAGCTGCGGCTGGCGGCGCCGGGTTCGACGCGGCGGAGAAAAACGATTTCCTGGCCCTGCTCGCGAACGCCTACGTGGACGTTCTTCACCCCGGGCATCAACTCTTCCAGTTCGGTAAGTTCGTGATAGTGAGTGGCGAATAAAGTACGCGGCCGCGCGTGGGCGCAGAGCGATTCGATTACCGCCCAGGCGATGGACAATCCGTCGAAGGTAGCGGTGCCACGGCCTACTTCGTCGAGGAGTACAAGGCTGGCGGGCGTAGCAGTGTTGACAATGGCGGCGACTTCACTCATTTCCACGAGGAAGGTGGAACGTCCACGGGCAAGGTTATCGGATGCGCCGATGCGGGTGAAGATGCGGTCCACCAGCGGCAAGCGGGCGTGTGTGACCGGTACGAAGCTACCCATCTGGGCCATCAGCACGATCAGCGCGGTCTGGCGAAGGTAGGTGGATTTGCCGCCCATGTTGGGGCCAGTAATGAGAAGCAAAAATGGAGAGGGATCGCTGAAGTAGAGATCGTTGGGAACGAAGCGGTCGCCGGACTTGGCTAGAAGACTTTCCATGACCGGGTGGCGTCCGTTGGCGATGAGGAGTTCGCCGCGATGGATCGCGGCGGCGGCCGCGGCGGCGGCCGCGGTTCCGGTGATGGCGCCGATGGTTTCCTCGGTAAATTCGGGGCGGACGAAATTGCGCTCGGCGGCCAAACGGGCGAAGTTGACGAGCGCATCACATTGCGCGACAGCGGTCGCGGTGCGACGAATGCGAGCGGCCTGCCCGGCGATGAATTCGCGCAATTCGTTATAGAGACGGCGCTCGATGGTGATGATGCGTTCGTCGGCATCGAGTACTTTGCGCTCGTAATCTTTCAACTCGGGTGAAGTGAAGCGCTCGGCGTTGACCAGGGTCTGCTTGCGTTCGTAATCGGACGGCAGGTCACCGTGGCGCAGGTTGGCTTTGGAAATTTCAATGTAATAGCCGAAAACCTGGTTGTAGCGGATTTTGAGCGAGGCGATTTTGGTGCGCTGGCGTTCGCGTTCCTCCATTGAGGCGATAACCTGTTTGGCGTTGTGGCTCAGATCGCGAAGATCATCAAGCTCGTCATCGTGGCCGCGGCGAATGAAGCCGGGCTCGGCTAGAGTTGCGGGAGGCTCGTCGGCAATGGCGCTGGCGATGCGCTCGCGGACGTCGGCGAGTTCGTCGAGCGCGTTGTGCAGCTCCTTTAGGCGCGCGGCGGAGTAAGGCGCGGCTTCGAGATGCCGGCGAACGCGGGGAATGTGTTCCAGCGATTGCGCCAGCGCAGCAAGGTCGCGCGGTGAAGCGATGCCCATGGTCACGCGGCTGGTAAGCCGTTCGAGGTCAAGGACGCCGCATAACTCGCGATGAATCTCCTCGCGTTCCACAGTGAGAGTTTTCAGGGCGGCCACGGCACCCAAGCGCTGCTCAATCTCGGCGAGGTCCACCGATGGCCGCAGAATCCACTGACGAAGAAGACGCGCACCCATGCCTGTTGCGGTTTCATCGAGAGCGCCAAGCAAGGTCGAGGAAACGTCTTCGCCGGGCAGCGGTTCGATGAGTTCAAGGTTGCGAACGGTGACGCCATCGAGGACCAGCGAATCGTGTTGCTGGTAAAAGCTGATGTGATCGAGATGCTCCAGCCCCGCGCCGGTTGGCCGAAGTCCGGCAATTTGTGCTGTAGCCGGCGACTCGGACGCGCCGTCGCTCTTTACCAGATGAGTGTTCTCGCGGAGGTAGTGGACAATCGCGCCGGCGGCGGCAATGGCCTGTGGATGGTCTTCCAATCCAAAGCCCGCGAAGTTGATCACCCGAAACTGCTCGCGCAGCATTCGCGCCGCGTGGTCATGGTCGAAGACCCATTCGTCGAGCAGGGTTCGCGTGGCGGGAATGCCATCAAGGGCCGGGGACGCGCCGGTTCCAGGCAATGCACTGGTGCTGCTGGTCCCTCCCGAGCCGGCAGCGGAGCTGTTCGCGGGCGGGAACAAGCCGGGTGCTGAAAACAGGTTTGTCGCGCGGGGCAGTAGGATTTCGCGCGGGCGCAGCACTTGCAGTTCGTCCTGCAAACGAAGCTCGGCGGTTTCGCCGGCAAACTCAGAGGCGCGAAATTCGCCGGTGGAAAAATCCACGTAGGCGAAGCCGATCAACTGGCTGACGGAATGGCGCGCGATGGCCGCGAGAAAATTATTGTCGCGCGCGGAGAGGGATTGGGGATCCATGGCCGTGCCGGGAGAAAGAACGCGGACGACTTCGCGCTGTACCAGCTTTTTGCCGGGGCCGGCTTCTTCCATCTGTTCGCAGATGGCCACACGTTTTCCGGCGCGAATCAGGCGCGCGATGTAGCCCTCGGCCGCGTGGTAGGGCACCCCGCACATCGGAATGGCCTGGCCCTTCTCCTTGTTGCGGGAAGTGAGAGTGATTTGCAGGATGCGCGACGCGATGACCGCATCGTCAAAAAACAGCTCGTAGAAATCGCCCAGGCGAAAAAGCAGCAGGGCATCGGGATGCCGGTTCTTGGCGGCCTGATATTGCCGCATCAGCGGCGTAGAGGCTTCGGTCATCGAAGACACATCGCCAGAAGTATAACCGCGGATTGGCGTGCTTGGGCCATTCCCTGTTCAGAAGCGCGACTACGGTCTACTTAAGTTCTTAGTGGAAGCCCATGAATGAAACATTTGCATAAGCCGCCCCGGCACCGTCCGCGGGCTCTTCCATCGACAAATCCGCTGATACCGTTCGAGGGCGGGCGTATACTGGCGCGATGCCGTGGATGAAGAGCGAGCGAGAGCCCAAAGAAATCGAAGTCAAGCTGGCAGTGGAAGATATAGGCGCACTCCGGCGGGGATTACACAACCTAGGCGCCCATGCCGGAGAGAGCGTCACAGCGCACCGCGGGGCGCGCGTTTTTGAGCACAACGTGCTGTTCGATTTGCCGGGACAGCCAATTCGCAAACGTGGAGCCCTCCTGCGCCTGAGATGGCAGGCGCCGGCCGGGAAGGGCGTGTCTCCGGCGAAATGGAAGCCTGCCACGGGCACGGCCTTCCTTACCTATAAGGGCCGGCCCAGCACAGGGGACGGCTATAAAGTGGCTGATGAGCTCGAAACCGAAATCAAAGATCCCCAACGGCTGACGGCCATTTTCAAGGCGATCGGATATCGCCCTTCGTTCGTCTACGAAAAATTTCGTACCGAATTTCGGATTGCCGGTGTTTCCGGGTTGGTTGTGGACGTTGATGAGACTCCCATGGGCAATTTCGTGGAACTGGAAGGTCCGCGTAAAGCGATTGACCGGGTGGCCGCGCTCCTGGGCCGTTCTCGCGATGAATATCTCACCGGCAGTTATGCCGCTCTTTACCGCGAGTTTTGCCGCCGCAAAGACCGGCCGTTTGGGGATATGCTTTTCCCTCGCCGCAAAAAGTAAGATTTTCGCGCCGCCCGGCGGATTTTCCGAGAATTTCTACAATATTGTCTTGACAAAAATAGCGCCGCCGTTTAACAAGAACGTGCGAGGAATTTTGCGCGGAATGGAGAGTTCGTTTAACTCCGAACCGGGCGGTTGGCGCCGGGCGGCGGACGGGATAATGGCCGGAACCGGTCAAGGGTAGAGAGCGGCAACGCGAAGGCAATCTCTCTGGTTTTGCCCGTGGCCGGAATTGATTCGGTTCACGGGCATTTTTGTTTCCCGTGGCGGGATAATCCGCGTTGCTTGCCGGGAAGGCGGGGACCATGTTGCATGCCACTGAATTGCTGGGCGCGGGCGTGTATGACGCACAGGGGAACTTTGTCGGGCGGGTGAAGGAACTTTTCATCGATCCCGGTGAACAACCCGGTCGAATCGCGCGAGTGTTGCTGAGCCGGGGGAAATTCCGTCCTCTGGTGGCGCGTTATGATCAGGTGAAATCCGTTGAGCCCGGCCTCATTCGCTTGACCACGGATGAATACCATCTGGAGCCCTATCAACCCAATGACGCGTGGCTGGCCCTTGGCAAGGACCTGCTCGACCAGCAAATCATTGACACCAATGGACAAAAGGTCGTCCGGGTAAATGATCTTGAATTAAGCGACACTCGCACGAATGGGAATGCCGAAATGCGCGTTACCCACGTGGACGTGGGCCTTCCCGGCGCCATGCGGCGGCTTTTCAAGGGAGTGATCCCGCCCGCCCTTAGCCGGAAATTGCAGGAAAAGCTTCCACAGCGGTCCATCCCGTGGGAGTTTGTCAACCTGGTGGAACCAGACCCCAAGCGGCGCGTGAAACTGCTTTTGACCCATGAGCGGCTGGCGCGCCTGCATCCGGCGGACCTGGCCGACATCATGGAAGAGTTGTCCTCAGAGGAACGCAACTCCATCATCGCCTCTCTGGATCCGGAATCCGCGGCGGCGGCCATCGCGGAACTGGACGACCGGCTGAAACCCCAGGTGCTCGAAGGGCTGGGGCCCGATAGGGCCGCTGATATATTGGAAGAAATGCCCGCCGATGAAGCCGCCGATATTCTGGAACACATGGCGGCGGAAAGCTCCGAGCAAGTGCTGGAAGAAATGGAGCAAAAAGAGGCGCACCACGTCAGGAAACTGCTGCAGTTCGAAGAACACACCGCTGGTGGCATGATGACCACGGAGTTCGTGATTGTGGGGCAGGAATCCACCACCGCGGAGGTCGTGGCATATCTCCGCCACCAGGATACGAATATGGACCAGCTCGACGGAGTAATTCTGTTGGATAAGGAAGCGCGGTTCGCGGGGGTAGTGCCGGTGGCGCGCATCGTGCTGGCGGAATCCGCCGCGAAAATGGAAGATCTGCGCGCCGAACCGCAGCTTTCCGTGCATCCCGACGCCGACCAGAAGGATGTTTTCGAGCTATTCGACAAATACAACCTTCGCAATCTCGCGGTGGTGGATGCGGACAAGCGGCCCATCGGCACGATCACCGTGGACGACATCGTTGAGCGGCTAAGGGCCCGCGCATGAACTGGCCGGTCACAAACAGCTTTAGCGGGGAATGGCGCGAGCGCTTTCATGCCTGGCGGCGGCGTACCCGTCCCATACGTCGGCGGCTAGCTATATTTCTGGCGGTGATAGGGCCTGGAATCATCACTTCCAACGTGGATAACGACGCGGGCGGCATCACCACCTATTCGGTGGCCGGGGCGCAATTGGGCTATGCGCTGCTCTTCTGGCTGATTCCCATGACAATTGCGCTCTACGTCAGCGAGGAAATGTGCGCGCGCATGGGCGTGGCTACTGGAAAAGGACTATCCGATCTGATTCGCGAGGAATTTGGCTTTCGATCCACGTTTTTCGTGATGCTGGCGGCGTTGTTTGTGGACTTGGGAAACACGGTGGCGGAATTTGCTGGAATCGCCGCCTCCATGCAGATTTTCGGCGTTACGAAATACATTTCGGTGCCTGTAGCGGCGGTCACCGTGTGGTTTCTGGTGCTGCGCGGCACCTACCGGCAGGTAGAGAAGATCTTTCTGGTGGCCTGCGTCTTTTATATCTCCTACATTTTTTCGGCTTTTCTGGCGCGGCCCGATTGGCTGCTGGCGGCTCGCTCCACAGCGATTCCCTCCATCCATTGGACGCAGGATTACTTCATATTGCTGATTGCTCTGGTGGGCACCACCATTGCGCCCTGGCAATTTTTTTATTTGCAGGCGGGGTTCGTCGAAAAGCGGGTCGGGCCCCGGCAATACAAGCATGCCCGGTGGGACGTGCTGGTGGGCAGCATCACGTGCATGGCCATCGTGGGGTTCATCATCGTCTGCACCGCGGCGACCCTGAACAAATCGGGGATGACCCATATCTCCGATGCGGCTCAGGCGGCCCAGGCGCTCCGGCCACTGGCGGGGAAGTATGCCAGCTACCTTTTCGCGTTTGGATTATTCAACGCCTCACTATTTGCCGCCTCCGTCCTGCCCCTATCCACCGCCCATGTGATTTGCGAAGGCTTGGGATTCGAGGCCGGGATTGACCGCAAGTTTGGTGAAGCGCAGATTTTCTATGGCTTGTACACCGCGCTGATTGTAGTCGGCGGAGGCATTATCCTATGGCCGCGCGCGCCATTATTTAAGATACTTCTGTTTTCGCAGGTCGCCAATGGAGTATGGCTGCCGGTAGTGCTGGTTTTCATCATGTTATTGATTAACCGGCGCGACCTGATGGGCTCCATGGTCAATACGCGAGTATTCAATGTGGTTGCATGGACAGTAAGCGTATTTATGATCGTCCTTACGGTGGCCTTTTTGTACATTTCCGTGGCCAATCCCTCCGCCGCCGGAGTAGTAGGTAACTGGCTGCCGCATTTGCCAAAATGGCCCCTATATTGAGCTGCTGGCCTCTTTTTACGCCCAAGCACTGTTGTGCTTGGGCCGCCTGGAGCCTGCAGTTTACATCGCGGCTGCAGGGTGTATGGTCTCACCTGGATTTAGAGAGAAAATGAGGCCTCGACTAAACGTCTGGGAGGCCTGCCGGCCGTGCTCTGTTTTGGCGGAAGCTTGCTCGGGCAATCCCCAACCGAGGCCCCACCCAAGCCCAAACCGGACTGGCGTATCGTTTATGATAAAGGTTTCGAGTTCGGTGTACGGGAGCCTGAAGGTTGGCGGGGAGATACGGGTGAAAACGCCTCCAAGCGCAACGTCAACATCATTTTCTTTCCCGCTGCCCAAGACCCCGATGAAGCGGATGTTAACAACCGGGTGAAGCTCAGCGCGAAGTCAGACGAAAACACTGTTCAGGACATGAACTATGACATGCGCCAGTATAAGCAAAAGTACCCCTTGGTTGAATTCAGTGACATGGCGGTGGCGCACGGGGAGTACAAGACGTATGCAAAGGTGTTCTTTATTTCCTTACATTTTCACGATTATGTCGCCTATCGTAACCCCGGCCCCAAGGTGGGCATGAACTTCTCTTTCGCGATGTCGAAGAAGGGTGTTCCGGCGACTGACGCGGAGCTGAAAGCCTATGAGAGCATTTTTGAATCTAAACGATGGCCGGGTGCGCCGGTGGTTACAATGGGGACGGCAATCCCGACTTGGCCGCGCCCGGCGCAGTTGGCGGCTTTGACATTTACATGGGATCCGGCAAGGGAACCTTTCAACCGCGGATGGCGTTCGACAGCGGCGTCCCTATCGGTAAGATCGCCACGGGCTTTCTGCGCAATCAAACCAATGGTTATGCCGACATCGTGGCTACTGGCGCCGGTCCGGACATAACTGTGTTTTTAAATCAGATGACAAGTAAGTAGCCCGTTACCTGCGGCGACCCTTGAATGAATCGGGAAAGAGGCTATAGGGAGTATGGCTGCCCATGGTGGTGGCCTTCATCAGCAACATACGAGATTCTAATCACCATGAAAGTGCATATTTCGAAACTGCGGCAATCTTTGCGATCGCGTCAATACCCCTGGTAAAGCTTTTTACTGCGAGATTACCATTTGCGAAGAACTCTGAAGGGTCACCGTATTGATGGGGAGAAAAGGAAGATAGCCGTGGAACGTGTACTGAATCTTTACCTTTACGGTGCTGCCCGGGGCATTATTCGGTGACCAGGTAGTAGTAACCGTCATGTTACTGGTATTCAAGCCGCCGGCAATGCCCTGTGCATAAGTGGTCATTTGCGCCGCGGTTATGGCTCGCGTGCTGGCCGATCCCCGCACCATGGCATAACGGCTGCTCTGACGCGCCATATTCGATATCCAGGCGGTGTCATAGAGCAGTTGACCGGCCTCCACTATCCCCGCGAGGAGAGTCATTAGAAGCATGGCGGAAAGGCTGGCTTCCACCAGCAGGCTGCCTCGTTCTCCGCGAAAGCGCCGGAATACGCTCATTGGCTATTTTGCCCTCATTGTGGCCGTGGAGTTCACTACGATAGGATTGGGGATCCCGGGCCAGGGAAACATGGGAGTCACGGACTTCTGGGTGGTGACCGTCACATAGAGCTCGTAAGGACTGGATGGTCCGCATGCCGAAAGGGCCATACCGCAACTAACAGTAAGTGGCGTCCCCGGACACCTGCACGTATAATTTGCCGACGAGGTCATCCCCGATGTATCCACGGCATCATTGGTGGCCGCGGTCTGCATTCCAGCTGTGTCGTTCGCCAGGGTCAAGGATCGAGCGCCGTATTGGACGCCGGCATGGGCCGCGTTGGTTACCTCGATGCTGGCGTAAAAGATACGCCCGAAATCAATCACACCGAGTAGCACCAGGGAGAGCAGGGGCCAAACCAGCGCAAGCTCTAGGAGTGCGGTGCCTTTTTGTTTCGCGTGCTTTTGCCTGGAAAATAAGCTCATCTCGGATCCTCTAAATTTACTCCAGTGCGGTAACCGCCGTTCGCCCATTGCCCGGTGTGCGCCCGGGTCGCTGGCCCATTATTCTCCAAGGGTGGCGACCTGTATCGGGGAGCCGCCCTGCAAGCCGGTATAATTCGCGCTCAGGTTCATCCCCCCCGCGAAAACTATCGTGTCAGCGACAATGATGGTGTAGCTGGCGCTGGTATTCGTCCCATTGGCTACAGTGAATTGGGTTCCCGGAAAGTAAAGAGCCCCTGAGAGTGCCATGGTGGCGCCGCCTTGGAGCTGGGTGGCTGAGTTGGATGTATTGGCCGTAGTGATGCTGCGATCCTGAAACAAAAGCATCCCCAAATAGGTTCCCGAGGTCGGCGCGCTTAAAGTTACATTTACTCCGTTATCCATGACGACCGGTGCGAAGGAATATGTACTATTTTTGGTAACATAAAATGTTACGCCCGTGCCCGTTTCCGTTGTGCCGCCCGCAAAGTGCATGCCACCGCCGACAATAATGTAGGTTCCAGGGTTGAAGACCGCGGTCATTCCATTGGTAACGTTCAATCCATTGCAGTAGGTGCCAGGGCTCAGAGTGACATGGGAGCCCCCATTCTGAGGAGGATAGTTGGTGTAGGTGCAGCTTCCTACTGTGGGCGCGGGTACGGCGCCGAGGGGATCGGAAAGAGGCAGCACGCTCGTCTTCGGCGTAGGAGATATGTGGCCATTATTGTCGGTGTAATAGCTGCCCACAATGTTAACGGCCGTGCCGCTGATGGACGCGGAACCGGTGGAGTATACGGCTTTGCTGTTCGAAGAGTCGGATATAATTCCGCATCCGACAACCACTTGCGCGTCATTGCTGGCCTCGATAGCGTCGGCCGCCGTGGGATCGAGCGCAAAGACGCAGTTGGGACTACTCACCTGAGCTGCGACGGCCCTCGCTGTTACCGTCGCCGAATCGGTATTCAGGACGCGCATGAAGAAGGTCGGTACGCTGCGGCTTATGATAGCCTCCACCGCATAATTACTTCCCAAATAGTAGCCCGATTGCGGCGGATTATTGATGGTCACAGTGACATTATTTGTGCCGTTAGTGAAGCCGTTGGAGGCGGAATCGGTGTCCGCCGCGGCAACTAAACCCGTGGTATCGCCGCGCACAATTTCCTCGGCTCCCGCCTGGGCAGCCGCGTCGGCCGCTGTCTGCATTTGCCGCTGGGTGTATTCCAGATAGCCAACATCGAAAGCGATGCCCAGAGCACCCATCAGGCCAGTCAATCCGAGGGCCACTAGAACCAAGGTATAACCTTTCTCGCTTCGTCCCCGTATCTTGTTTTTTTTCATAGTGAGGGGCATCCCGTCGCAGGAGTTTCAGAGATATTTCGGGTTAGGCTACTGATCCGCTCGGCGAAGCTTCCTAGCTGAAAGCTTCGCCAGCCGGATTCCACCCACACACCCCGAGAATGAAAACTCCCAAGCGGTTTATGCAAGTACGCTTCCATATTGGCGAACGAGCGCCTGAGATTCGCTAATGAGCGCCTCGTGCTAAGCGCGGAATATCTGTCCCAGCGCCGCCGCCAGCCGTTGGTCATAGGTATCCCTATATTGTGGAGGCGATTGCATGCCCCGGAGTCCGGAGACTGCAGCCGATTCTGAATGGGGCGTTAAAGCGCAAACCCCTGGCCGGTTACCCTGACACCGCCTATCTAACGCGCATAAGTGTGACCATAAATAGGCATCTGAACGTCCCGGAGTGTTCACGTATGGTTACACCGGGTCGCAGGTGCCGGCTTTGCTCTTTCTGCGATGGAGATGCCGCAATGGTTTTGAGCAGTTAGAAATGATTTCCATTGGCTGGCCCGCCTGTGGAGATCCCGCAAGCCGCCGGGCGGCAAACAGATCAGTTAAACGTCATTAATTGCATGGGCAAGTGAAATGCTTTGCGTTCATCGCGGGCACGTGTTAGTTTTCGGCGAGCATATCCGTATCGTATTGGAAGACCCGAGGAGAGATCCCGCGGATTGTAATTTTCCGCGAACGGAAAATCGCGAAGCCAGGTCAGGGCCCATACTGACCAAGGAACTGTATCCGGCCTGGGAATGCCGCAAACTTAAGGATTCATGAAAGCCAGCGAATTGCTGAAAGCCGCGGACCGCGAGGACGCTATCCTTCTCGATAAGCTGGATCCTCGTCTATTGCCGCGACATGTCGCGATCATTATGGATGGCAATGGACGCTGGGCCCAGCAGAGGCGCTTGCCCCGCGTGGCGGGCCATCGCGCCGGAGTCAGCGTGGCACGCGAGACGATTGAGACGTGTGCACGGCTGAAGCTGCAGGCCCTGACGCTATACGCATTTTCGCTGGAAAACTGGAGACGCCCGCAAGCCGAAACCGCGTTCCTGATGCAGCTTCTGCGGCAGTATTTGAAAAAAGAGTTGCCGGTCATTCACCGCAACAATATCCAGCTGCTGGTGATTGGGCGTTCGGAGCGTCTTCCCGAAGCTGTCCGCCGCGATATTGCAAAAGCGATGAAGCTGACCTCCGGGAATACGGGTATGAAGCTTATCGTCGCGCTGAATTATGGCGGTCGCGCGGAACTGGTGGACGCGTTCAATGCCGTACTGGACCGGGTCAGGCAAAACGGCCAGTCAGCCTTTCATGTGGACGAAAAAACCATCTCCGACCATTTGTATACCGCCGGTCTGCCTGATCCCGATTTGCTGATTCGCACCAGCGGCGAAATGCGCGTGAGTAATTTTCTGCTGTGGCAGATTGCTTATGCCGAGCTTTACGTTACCGAAACCCTATGGCCCGATTTCGCTCGTGCACGCTTGCTGGAAGCGTTTCTGGAATATCAGCGCCGTGAAAGGCGATTCGGCGGACTTGTCGACGGCGTGGTGGAATCCGTAGCAACGAATAAAGCTGCCGACAAATCCCGTATAGATAAACCCCGCAGGGCCGATAAACCAGATACCGTGGGCAAGAACTAATTGATGCTGGGCCGCATCGTCACTGCGCTTGTATTAATTCCGGTGGTGGTGGCGCTGGTTTGGTGGGCCCCTTCCGCAGTGGTCGCCGGAGTGTTGGCGATCGTGCTTCTGCTGACTCTCCACGAATTTTTTGATCTCGGTGCACCTGAATACACCACCGGCGGCATGCAAATACGCTCGCGGGGCTTGCGCTCGTTCCGGGCATGGACAGCGGCCTGCGCCGTACTGTTGATTTTCGCGCAATGGTCGGCGGGGCAGTTTGAAGTTCCCCCTCTGCACTATGGTGTGGAGATCATACGTAATCGCGTTTATTGGAATGTATCCCTGGATATGTTTCTGGTGATCTTTGCCTTCGGCTGCATGGCGATTGCATTGGGCAGCCGCATGGGATTGGCCGATTTGCTCTCGGGATCGGGAGTGAGTTCCGCCGCGCTGCTATTGATCGTGCTTCCGGCGAGCTTTTTGGTGCGTCTCCACCAAATTCCGGTTACCGGGCCGCGCTGGGTGCTCTTCGTCCTGGTGCTCGTCTGGGCAGGCGACATGGCGGCTTTTTTTATCGGCAAGGCCCTCGGGCGCACGAAGCTGGCACCACTGTTAAGTCCCAAGAAGACCTGGGAAGGTGCGGCGGCTAATGTGGCCGCATCGCTGCTTGTCGGATATCTTTTCGCGCAATGGCTGCCCGTGACGGTGTCGCAGATGCTGGTGCTGGCGGCCCTTGCCAGTGTAGCGGGACAGTGCGGCGACCTGATGGAATCGGCCTGGAAACGCGGCGCGCAGGTTAAGGATTCGAGCAGCCTGCTTCCGGGCCACGGCGGCATGCTGGATCGTATAGACAGCCTCATCTTCGCCACGCCAGTGGTCTGGTATTATGTGGACTGGCTATTCCGCAACCGAAGCTAGCACCACCATCACCAGAGCATGAAAACAATTGCAATTTTAGGTTCCACCGGCTCCATCGGGCGCCAAACTCTTAATGTGGTCGAATCGCTACCTGGGCGTTTCCGGGTGTGCGCGCTGGCGGCGGGTGGCAATATCGCGCTACTGGCGGAGCAGGCCATTCGGCACCGTCCGGACATGGTGTCGGTTGGTACAGACGCGGGCGCGCACGAGCTTCGCGAACGTCTGGCCGCCTCCCCATCCCTCAAAAATGTCGCTTCGCCGGAAATTGTTGTAGGGGTGGATGGAATCATGGCCGTGGCGACCCACCCCCAGGCGGAAATTCTCGTTTCCGCCGTAGTAGGCGTGGTAGGGCTGCCAGCCACTTATGCGGCGATTGAGCATGGTAAGAGCATCGCCCTGGCAAATAAGGAAGTGCTCGTGGCCGCTGGCGAACTGGTGATGGCGGCGGTAAAACGTCATAACGTCGCGCTGTTGCCTGTGGATAGCGAGCACAACGCCATACACCAATGTCTTCGTGGAGGAGACCGCAGCGAGGTGCGGCGGCTGATTCTTACCGCGTCAGGTGGGCCCTTCCGCAAGACTTCCGCGAGCAAATTGAAGCACGTCACCCCCGAACAGGCCCTGGCCCATCCCAACTGGCGCATGGGCCGGCGTATTTCGATTGATTCGGCCACGCTTATGAACAAGGGCTTCGAAGTGATCGAGGCTCGCTGGCTGTTCGATATTCCACTGGAGAAGGTTGACGTGGTGATTCATCCCCAGTCCACGATTCATTCCATGGTCGAGTTTGTGGACGGGTCCATTCTGGCGCAACTCGGCCCCACGGACATGCGCATGCCCATCCAATATGCGCTAACCTATCCTGAGAGGGTCGCATCCAACGAACATGCGCTGGATTGGGCGCGTCTCCGCAAATTGGAATTCGCCCGTGTACCAGTGCGGAAGTTTTCGTGCTTCCGGCTGGCTCGCGAGGCCCTGGAAGCTGGGGGATCGGCGCCATGCGCATTGAACGCTGCCGACGAAGTTGCGGTGGCCGCCTTTCTGGAGGGGAAGATTCCGTTCCTGAGTATTGCCCGGGTGGTTGAAGCGGTCCTAGAGCAAATGCCCGCCACCGCGTGGGACAATATTGAAGATGTTCTAGCCGCAGACCTCGAAGCCCGGCGGCTGGCCAGCGACGAAGTCAACAACATGGTGGTTTAGTAGCCGCCACCGGAGATTATGCATAACGCATTTATTAACGTCGTCACGGTAGTGCTCGTGCTGGGATTCATGATCCTGATCCACGAGTATGGACATTACATCGCCGCCCGGCTGATGGGCGTGCGCGTGGACGTATTCTCGATTGGTTTCGGTCCGCGGATATGGGGCTTTCGCCGGGGTGATACGGATTACCGGCTGAGTATCCTGCCTCTGGGCGGTTATGTGAAGATGGACGGCGACAATCCCATCGAAGAGCGCGCCGGTTCGGACGATGAATTTCTTTCCAAGCCGCGATGGCAGCGGGTAGTTATTGCCGTGGCTGGCCCCGCCATGAACATTCTATTCGCCCTGGTGGTGACGCTGGCGCTTTTTATGATTGGCGCGCCCGAAGCGGCGTATATGAGCAAGACGGCGCAAGTTGCCGGAGTTCTGCCTGGTTCACCAGCGGCGCAGGCTGGCATTCAACCTGGTGACACGATTGTAAAGATTGACGCGCGCAAGACTCCGACCTGGGAAGATGCCATCTTTGAAACCGGAGTAGCTCCGACCGGCGCGCGCATTTTGCTTAGTGTTGAGCGCAACGGTATTCAGGAATTTTTACAGTTGCCGCCCGCGCCTCCGCAGGAAACCCGCGATGAATATCAATTGCTGGGATATCCACGCTCGCCGGTGATTGTCGGCACGGTGATCGGCGGCAAGCCCGCTTCAAAGGCGGGGTTGAAGACTGACGACCGGATTCTTTCGGCCGACGGTCAGCCAATGTTGTCGCCAGTTCAATTTGCTACCCTGGTGCGCAATTCCGATGGCAAGCCGGTGGCGGTGACCGTCCAGCGAGCAGGTGCTCCGGCGGGAGCACCCGAGGAATTGACTCTGGTGCCGAGGTTTGACGATCCCGGCGACGGCCAAAAACGCTGGCAGATTGGCATCAGCTTTGGCGCGGACAACGTGTATGCTTCCCATAGCTTTTTTGATGCAGCGGACCGCTCCGTTCGCTTCAACTACCGCATGACCCGCCAGATTCTCCACGTCCTGGCCGGTTTGTTTCAGGGCAAGGTTTCGCTGAAGCAGCTTGGCGGACCGGTGGGCATCGCGCCGCAACTTGGCGAAGCCGTTCGCCACAGCTTTCTTGATCTGATCAGCCTTACGGCGGTCATCAGCCTGAATCTGGGCATTCTCAACTTGCTGCCTATCCCGATTCTGGATGGCGGACATGTGCTGCTGCTGGCCGTGGAAGGGCTGTTGCGGCGGGATTTAAGCGTCGCGGTGAAGGAGCGCTTCGTGCAGGTGGGGATGGTTTTCCTGCTTGGGGTGATTGTCTTAACCACGTACTATGATATTTTGAAACTGCTTCCTGGCCGTTGACGGCGCTTGCGCCGCTGGCGGCTCACGCGCATGACTTCCTCACCATCAGCCAATCCCGAACATCGCGTCTCGACAGGTGAGCGCATTAATATCCAGCGCCGCGGCGGACGCTTGCAGAAGCAGTTGGCTGCGCGGGGAATTCGCCTGACCCACCAGCGCCGGGTGCTGTTGCAAGTGATGGAAACCGCGCGGCGCCATTTGGATGCTGGCGGCCTGTTGCGCCGGGCGCGGCGGATGCATCCGGGAATCACTCGCGTCACTGTCTATCGCACCATTGACCTCCTCAAACGCCACGGTCTGATTGACGAGCTTGATCTGCTCCATCTGCGCGGCGACCGCCATTTTTATGAAAGCCACGGCCCGCGCGATCATATCCATGTGGCCTGCCTGCGCTGCGGACGTGTCCGCGAATTTGAAAGCCGCCTCTATGAAAAACTGAAAGAGCAGATTGCCAAGGATTGCGGCATCCGCATCACCATTACCCGCACCGAAGTCGGCGGCTATTGCGCCGCCTGCCAGGATTAGCTTTTTTTCTACGAAAAACTGTATCAATACAAATTCTCATGCGGGTATTACGCCATATTTTTCCGGGTTACCATGGAATCGCCTCCTGACATTGGCCCCCTATCCGTACGAAAATATGCGAATCGAGATTGTGGCCACTGCTGAGAAGTCCCCCCCCAGTCCTTGACACGACTGATGGGAGATATCGCGGAATCTATTTTTTGCGACGTTCCATCCGTACTGCGGTGGCATTTGCCAAGGCTTGGGGGATATGACCTTAAATAGATAATTCCCTGTTCCTAAGGCGGCGGAAGAAGCGCTGGGCTCGGGCGGCGTCGCGGAGGATTTGGTTGCGGAGGGCGTCGATGCCGGGGAATTTGCGTTCGTCGCGAAGGCGAATGCAGAAGCGCACCGCCAGCGGGCCGCTGGTTACCTCGTCGTCAAAATCGAAAAGATAGCTTTCAACGCTCACTTGAGCGACATTATTGCGATTTGGTTCAATATTGGGGGGAACCGCGCCGCTTGCCGCGGGATATTCGCCGGGGACGGCATTACCGCCAACTGCCCCCGTGCCAGTGCTGGTGGCATTCGGGGCTGGGTCGGCAGTGCCAGAGTTTCCGGAACTTACCGTTGGGCGAATGCCGATGTTAGTGACGCCGCGATACCATTTACCGCCATGGCGCGTTCCAACGCACGTCTCGGTGGCATAGACGCCATGAGCGGGCAGGATTTCGGCCTTGGTGGCGAGATTGAGAGTAGGTACGATGAGCTTGCGTCCTATGCCCTGGCCCCGTTGAACGAATCCCTCCAATTCATACGGCTTGCCCAATAAACGCGCCGCCCGGCTGACCGCCCCCGCCCGGAGAGCTTGCCGAACTAAGGTGCTCGAAACGATTTCACCACGATAGACCACGGGCTGCACAGGCATTACCTGGAAACCTTTGTCAGCATGACTGGGGTCGTCGTTGGAACTTGCAGCGGCGGCGCGGCCCAATTCAGTAAGCAACTTCACGTCGCCCGCGTGCCGATAACCGAAGCGAAAAGTTTCGCCAAGCAACACAGCTTTGACGGCCAGCGTCCCCACCAAAATCCGTCGCACAAATTCTTCCGGCGAGAGCCGCGAAAACGCCTCATCAAATTTTAGTACCAGCGCGGCATCCAGCCCCAGGTCAGCGAAGCAGCGCAGCCGTTGCGCGAGGGTCATCAACATGGGCGGAGCGTATTCAGGTTTCAGTACGCACAATGGGTGAGGATCGAAGGTGACTACGGTTGCGAGAGCGTGTTGCTCTTGGGCGTGTTCCACCATGGCACGCAAAATTGCCTGATGACCCAAATGCACGCCGTCAAAATTACCAATGGTGACAACTGAGCGCGGCGGTTCGCGTTGGGGATCGCGCCAGGCGTCAGAACGCACATTCTCTGGCCATGCGTCTAACGAATTGTTGGTTGCCCCACCGGCCACTTCACGGGGAAGGGAATCGTGGCCCCAAAGCGCGCGCCATTCTTCCAGTGAATGGGCGATCGCGAAAGCCATTAGAGGTCCACTTCCAAAGTGAGTCCGTCATAGGCCAGCCGCACGTTTTCAGGCAGCCGGTCATTGGCCGCCTGATGCCCAAGATCGTGGCAAATATGGGTGAACCACGCTTGGCGCGGGCGCAACTCGTCCACCAGCGCCATGGACTGCTCCACGTTGGAATGCATAGGATGGGGGGTATAGCGCAACGCGTCGAGAACGAAGTGGTCGAGCCCGGCCAGGAGCAATTTCGATTCCGGAGGGACGGAGCTGAAGTCGGTAAGATACGCGAACGCGCCCGCTCGGAATCCCAGCACCGGAGAAGGCCCATGCAACGCGGGAACCGGCTGAATGCGCAGGCCGAAAATATCAAAGGGCCCGGTAATTTCGCGCAACTCCACCAGCGGGACGGTGCTTCCCGGCGGCGCTTCCTCAAAGACATAGGCGAAGGTCCGCCGCAGCACCGCCAGCGTATCGCCCGAGGCGAAAATCGGAATCGCGCACCGCTGTTTCAAGTTGTACGGACGAATATCGTCGAGGCCCATGATGTGATCAGCATGACTGTGCGTAAAAAGCACTGGGTCAAGGTGTTCGAGATTCGCGCGCAGCGCCTGAAAGCGGAAATCCGGAGTGGTGTCCACTAGTACGTTATGGCCAGAGTAGGAAAGCAATATCGAGGGCCGCGTGCGGTTGTCGCGCGGGTCAGAGGATTTGCATACAGCGCAGTGGCATCCCGGAGTGGGCACGCCCATGGATGTACCCGACCCCAGCACGCTGACCCGCAACACATCTCCGCCTGAAGAATGAACCGCCGATGTCTGATCGCGGGCGGCGGCGCTCTTGCCGGGTGAGGAAAAATCAATCACCGATGCGCGCTGGCCAGAATAGGCAACGGAGCCGTTCTGGGAATTGCAAAACAAGGCCGGGGTCGCTCTCGCTGTGGGTGGAGGCCCTGTTTGCCCCTCCGGCCGGGAATCCGAACGCGATACTCGCGGCGAAGTGGGGAGCTGGGCGAAAAGAAGGGAACCGGCTAATTTCGCGGAGGGGGCCGGCACACCCTCTACCGCGTCTTTCATGGCCTGCTGGGGGAACTGGCCGAGGTCTTGGCTCGCGTGGCGTCGGCGGCAGCTTTGGAAAGTTGCATGAAGGTCAACTTCAGCGCGCCGGTTACGTCGCGCAGCAAATCTTCATCTTCGCGGCCCAGGTTGCCTCGGGTTTTTTCCGTTAAGGCATCGAGCATGTCAATCATTTCGCGCGCTCCTTCCAGGTCCATATAGGTCTGCCCGGTTCGCGGATCGGGGATGCCACCCAGCATTAGCTCGGCATTTCGCGCGAGCACGTCTACAATCATTTGGAAGCCGCGCGACGGAGGAAGGCCAGGCGTTTCGCCAGCAGGGCCACCCGCAATTTCCGGGTTGGGAGCATGGGGAGCGCCGAGCGGACCCGGGATTCTCGGGTTAGCTTCCGCGCCAACGGAAGGTTGGGCGCCGGCGCCCGAAACCAGCGAACCTGCCGGTGCGGCAGGTTTTGCGGCAGCCTCGGCCTTCGCAGCTTCCAAGGCCCGGCTACGATCCTGCTCGCGATCCTGTTCGTCGGCTACATCCTGGCGCAAAACGCCTTCAGGAGTAAACAGACGTTTATCCACGACACGAAAAGTCTCATCTTTTTTTTCTTGTACCACGGACGATTCACCTCGGAGTGGGCTTGCGGGACATCACCTGCCGCCTAGCGTGCCTTTCAATGTAACATTGCCGCCGGTCACGCCGCAACGCACTTGCCAACGGTTTCATGGCGTCCCATCCGCGCCGGAGGCCCACAATGCGCGTCGACGATTTGAAATATAGGCTGGAAAGATAATACTGCCCGGTTTTTCCGTTGTACTGGCTTGATGAGAGTACGAAAACTTGGTACCGGAATGTTGGCAAATAGGTTACTTTTCGTTGACTTTGGTTCAAAACGGCACTAGTGTCAGATTCATCGGGGCTGCGGGCAAAACTCGCGGGCGCTGAGCGGCTAATCTTGGGAGCCGCACAGGGCTGCCCCAAAACCATCTTAGTCAACGGAGGCTTCATGAAGCGTGCTTCCCTCTCACTGGCGATTACACTATGCGCAGGAGCAGGAATTTTGATGTTACATGTGGGAAGGACGGGTGATACGTTCCATCTCCCGGCTACCCAGCACCGGTCCACCCTGGCGATCACGCGAACGTCCGCATCGGCAATGAGGCGGACTGGTTCGCAATCGCCGGCCATTTCTGGCCTGGCGAAGCAGCCCCTGCGGTTCGAAGCCAACGCCGGACAAACGGATCCGCGAGTGAATTTTCTGGCTCGTGGCAATGGCTACACTCTATTCCTTACCGGCGGTGACGCGGTACTGAAACTGCGTGCCTCTGCGCCGGTGCAAAACCCGCGGATGGCCGCCGCGCTCACGATGGATCCGGGAATAGCAGCGAAGCAATCCGCGCCCCGCGAATCCGGGGCGGTGTTGCGGCTTAACCTGGCGGGCGACAATGCCAATGCGAGCGCTTCGGGCGAAGCGCCGCTGTCCGGCACGTCCAACTATTTCACAGGATCAAGCCACAGCCAGTGGCGCAGTGGAGTGACGGATTATGCCCGTGTGCGCTATCACAGCGTTTATCCCGGAATTGATGTGCTGTATCACGCGAGCAATGCAGAACTCGAATATGATTTCGACGTTGCGCCCGGGGCAAATCCCGCGCTCATCCGGCTGAAGCTAGCTGGGGCGCAGCGCACTGACGTTGCGGCGAATGGCGATCTGGTGGCCCATGTCGGCGGCGGGGAAGTGCGGATGCACAAGCCGGTGATTTATCAGCAGACGGCCTCCGGGCGTTCCATCGTGGATGGTGGGTATACTCTGGTTGCCAATAACGAAGCGGGTTTCCGTCTGGGTGCGTACGACCGTCGTCTGCCATTGGTCATTGATCCAACCCTGGCCTTCTCCACTTATCTTGGCGGCAATGAGCGTGAATTAATGTTCGGACTCGCGCTGGATCCATCAGACAACGTGTATGTTTGCGGCACCACATATTCCACGAATTTCCCGACCACAGTGGGCGCTTTCCAAACCACCTACGCGGGCGCGGAAGACGCTTTCGTTACCAAAATCAGCGCCGATGGCAGCACGATGATCTATTCCACCTACATAGGCGGAGGCGGATTGGACGTCTGCGACATGATTGCGGTGAACGCCGCCGGCAACGCCTACATTACCGGGCAGACATCTTCATCTGATTTCCCAGTTACCGCGCATGTTTTTCAGGAGAAATTGCGCGGTCATACGGACGCCTTTGTGACAGAGCTGAATACCACAGGCACCGGGCTGGTCTATTCTTCATTCCTGGGCGGCGGCAAAGCATCTCTAGGTTATGGAATCGCCCTGGATACGGCTGGCGATGCCTACGTCATCGGTTTCACCAATTCACCGGGATTCCCCACCGTGAATCCGATTCAACCTACGATTGGGGGTCTGCAGGACGCTTTCGTGACTGAAGTGAATCCAACTGCATCGGCTCTCGTGTACTCCACATTTCTGGGCGGAACAAATTCAGATCTCGGTTATATGATCGCGGTGGATTCGACCGGCGCGGCCTATGTGGGCGGATTCACTTCGTCGGTTGATTTTCCCACGGCCAACGCCATTCAGGATGTCAACAATGGAATAACCAACGGGTTCGTGGCGGGGATCCAGCCTAACGGAACAGGCCTGATTTTCTCCACCTATATTGGAGGCAGCATTCGCGACGGTGTGATTGGCCTTTCCATTGATGGTGCGGCGAATATTTATGTGACTGGCGCAGCCACTTCCCCGGATTTCCCGCTTAAGAACACAACCCAGGGCCTCAAAGGATCGCGCGACGCTTTTGTCACTGCATTTGCGGCTGGCGGGCAGAGCCTGATTTATTCCAGGTATTTGGGTGGTAATTCCGTGGACTTCGGGGAATCCATCTGGGCCGACGCCGATGGGTATTCGTACGTTACCGGCTGCACGCGCTCCACGAATTTTCCGCTGAAGAATCCCATACAGAGTACCTACGGGGGTGGCACCAAAGCCGGCGATGCGTTCATCACGGAGGTAAGCCGCGAGGGTGGAATCGTCTTTTCCACCTATTTGGGCGGGAGCGCCGATGATGCTGGCTATGCCATCGCCGCCGATGCGAGCCACAACATCTACGCGGCGGGCAGAACCGTGTCCACCAATTTCCCCCTGGTGAATCCGCTGCAAGCGACCTACGGCGGGGTCGGGGACGACTGGGTTGCGCTAATTACTCCCTAGGATCGTTGCATCGAATCGCTCCGGATCAATACTGCGGAGATAGCGGCACCACCGGGAAGGAGCGAACCATCGCTCCTTTCCGGTTTTTTCTTGTTAGTCCACAGAGTAATACCTCCCGTTGTGTCCGGTATTGCTGATGTTGCAAAGCGTGCCGCACTCCAGGAAAGTGGTTACCACGCGACCTCCAACCGGGCCGTTTCAACATGCTATGCTTCGAGTGTGCTTCTTGTGCGAGCTTGAGGTCCTATCTATCTGACCGGGGAGCCCAGATTGACCCCATTGTCCCCGAGTCCCCCTCTTAACCAGCGCTGGGGCATTCCTCCCTGGACGATTGATTTCCGGCCTCATTCGAATCCACTGCCCTCTCATGTGGATTTTGCCATCATTGGCGGAGGGTTTACCGCCCTTTCCGCGGCGGCATGGTTGCGGCGAATAGCTCCGGAAAAGAGCGTAACGGTGTTAGAAGCGAAGACATTAGGCGCGGGTGCCAGCGGAAGAACGGGAGGAATGGCTCTTGCGGAATCCGCAGCGGGGGATTTGCCGGGGCTAGGCGACGTGCTCGGAGGCTTCAGCGAAATCTTGCGCGACCTTGAAGTTGAATGTGAACTCAATCTTACCGGAGCGTGGGAGTTGGGCCGCTCCGGCGATAAGTCCGGTTCACCCATTCACTGGAACGACCACGGAATTCTTCGCGCGGTAAATGATGTCCCGGGGGGAACGATAAATCCTGGCAAGCTCGTGAGTGGACTGGCCCGAGCGGCCGAGCGAGCGGGAGCCAAGATCCTTGAAAATGCCCGCGTGGAATCGGTTACTGTGGCGGAGATCTCATCTGGTGACCCTGTGACGCTGGAGGTCGCGCTTGGCTCCGATGATGACGCCGGGCAGGCGAGGCACTTACACAGGAAGCAGAACTCCGGGCGTGAAGTTCAGATTCGCGCGCAACGGGTGCTTCTTGCGACCAACGCGCAATCACTGGAGATCAGCGGTCTCTCGCGAGAGGCGCATCCTAAACTTACCCTCGCCGTGGCGACTGCTCCGCTATCCAATCAGCAGCTTGCCGACATGGGGCTCCCCGACGGGAAGCCGTTTTACACCGTGGACTTCCCCTACCTGTGGGGTCGCGTGATGTCATCGCGCGGGGTGATTTTTGGCGCGGGACTCGTCGCGGTGAACGACTGGCGAGACCTGGCGGCGATGGACGTGGCCGATGGCGAGGCCGCCGCCATGATTGCACGAATCGAGCAGCGTGTGCGAGGACTGCATCCAGCGCTGCGCAAGGTGGGGCTCACTCACCGCTGGGGTGGCCCCATTCTTTTTGTTGAAGGCATGCGCCCGGTGTTTCGCTGGCTCACGCAAGGACCACACACGGCCCAAGATTCACTCGCCGCAGAAGGATCAGGCAGGGCAGGTGGTTCGCGCGTAACAAACCAACGGCGCGCACTGGTTCTGGCGGCATATGCCGGGCACGGCGTCGCACTCTCGGTTTACCTCGGCCGCTGGGCCGCCGAAGCTCTGCTTGACCGTCGCGATTTGCCCCCGTGGTGAGAGGGCTGGAGAGCTTCCTTGGCCAGGAATGCGGAGAGGCGAGGGGATCCCATCGGAAGCCTCAAACCTCATCCGCGTATTTCCTCAATAGTTGCTCCCGTATCTGTTTCACTCGTCCCAAGTTGTCATGGTCATCGTGATGCCGTAGTTCTATAGTAAACAAACCGCAGGCTTGGCGCGGCGCGAAGGCCGGCGATGTGGGGCGGCGTCGTAACGGCCAACAATGGCGACAATACCGTGAGTGTGTTTCTGGGAAATGGCAATGGCACGTTCCAGGCACGCACAGATTACGAAACGGGCGTTGGGCCTTCCAGCGTCGTGGCGGCGGATCTCAATGACGACGGCGTGCCGGATGTGATCACCGGAAATTGCGGGCCTTCGTGCGGAGACTTTTTGATTGGGACCAATTCCGTCAGCGTGCTCCCCGGCTCCGGAGGAGGGGCCTTGGGGGCACACCCGGATTATGAGACGGGAGATTCTCCTCATCAGGTGGTCGTCGGAGACTTCAACAACGATGGGAAGGCGGACCTTGCGGTGGGCAGGGTCAATGCCTTGACCGTGAGCGTCCTACTCAATACCGCGAGCACCCACATCATGCTAACGAGTTCGCCGAATCCCTCGCACCACGGCCAGACGGTGCCTTCCACAGCGACTGTAACGCCGACGGTCGAAGGAGCTGGCACGCCAACGGGCACTGTGGCGTTTATTAACGGACCTACGATCCTGGGGAGCGCGACGCTCTCCGATGGTGTTGCCGTGGCTGCAGAACTCAACCTTGACCGTGGGCACACACGCGATTACAGCGAATTACGGTGGTGACAACACATTCAACCCGAGTGTTTCCGCGCCTCTTTCTCAAGTGGTAATTCCATAACCTCGCAACTCCCGCGCGAACTAGCGGCGGCGTTTCCAGCGCAAGCCGCTAGCCCAGCCCAAAGATCAGGCCGGGAGGGGTTTTTTTTGCATTGGCCCCCGGTATCTCGGCAGCAATTCGGGGCACGGTCAAGCGCTTTTTGTATTGTCTTTAACGCTTTGCCGCCGAAGCTCTCCTCGGCCATTGCAAACTGCCCGAGTAGTGAGATCTAAATTTTAAATTGTCGTGGGACTCGAATAGCGAAGAGCAGAACAGCGAATCTTACGTCAACGGCGGGCGCGCTTTTCGACTTTATCGCTGTGCTTTTGGCGGGCGACGGTGATCAGGCGAAAGACGAATCCCTCCAGCGTCAGATGATCAATGACGGTTTCCGACTGATAAACGTGCTCGCTCAGGCTGGTGTACGTGCAGGTGAAGTCGTATTCAAAAAGTTGCAGGCGTTCCAGCTCGACCGCCGTTACAGCTACTGCGCGGCGCGGGATAATGGGAATCTGCCCGCGGTATGACGGCCGTTCGCCTTCGTAGGGTTCGCGCGGCGTGAACTGATAGAGCACGTTAAGAGCGGGGCCATTGCCCACGTTCTGCACTCCAATTCTGCCGGATGCGTATTCCGTAAGCATCGTGCCCGAGACAAATTCCCCATGGTCTTCGTAAAGCGATGGATCGGGATTGGTAAAGAGCGCCAGGCACGGCTTTTCCTGGGCCTCCACTTGATCCTCGGACACGCGAAGCTGCGCCCTTAAGGCCTTTACCTGATCGGTTTGCGCTTTTCGCATCCGCAGCGTCTCCCAGGCGTACCAGAGCAGGGCGACGAAAGTGAAGACCTGCAGGACAAAGGTGTCCACTACCACCTTGTCGGTGGCCCACCAGACTGGTGCGTAGGCGAGCGCATAAGGCGCGCAATCGAATAGGGTCGTCATTTAAACGAGGGGGCTCATGCCGGAAACGTTAGCACGGGAAATTATTCCGAGCAAAAGGGCGGATAGTTAGGCCCCGGAGAGAACGAATTGCTAAAAGGCCTCCACGCTTGTTACTACGGCGAATCTAGGATATAGGCGGTCGCTAATGCTCTTGACAGGGTGCGCGCCAAGTGACAAGATTCGCTCGACACTATAGCTAGCGCGGTGAGCCGGCGGATGATCGTCCCCGGTGCCCGCACCCCACAGGAGGATCTCATTATGACGCCCCACAACTGGCCAATTCGCCGTTTTGTTACCTTTACCGCCGCAGCTATGATCATCGTGAGTTTGTCCGCATTTGCCGCCCGGAAAGCGGGCCAGAACCAAACGGTAGCCTCGCCCCAGGACGTGCTTACGTACCATGGCGATAGTCTCCGAACAGGGTGGTTTTCTTCGGAAACCCAGTTGACGGCCGCGAACATAAATTCGCAGACTTTTGGCTTGCTCCAAACAGTCACGCTCGACGCAAAAGCGGACGCTGAGCCATTGGTAGTATTGCAGCAGGCCATCCGGGGCCAGGGCACTCACGACGTGGTTTATCTCCCCACCGCCAACAACTCGGTTTATGCCTTGGATGCCGAAAGTGGTGCGACGTTGTGGCAGGTCAATTTGGGTCCCGCCGTCGCGGTCAGGAATGGGGGCGCCAAGGGTCCTCCGTCCGAAGGCGTCATGAGCACTCCGGTAATTGACCTCACCATGGGCGCTATTTTTGTGGTGGCCGACGTTATAAATGGATCTTCAAATACTTTTACTCTCCATGCACTCTCCCTCAACAACGGTGCTGACCTGCTCACCCCCACTGCAATCACTTTTTCGGAGGCAATTCAAAATGGCGGTACGTGGGTTTTCGATCCCGCGGTCCATTTGAATCGTCCCGCGCTGCTGGAAGCCAATGGCAATATCTACGTGGCCTTTGGAAGCACCGGAGATGTTGACCCTGCTGATTCCCGGGGCTTTATTCTCAGCTTCAACGCGGCGACTCTCCAGCAGATAGCGGGGCAACTTATTGATCTGCGCAACGGCCTAAACCCGCCTTTTTATCTTTCATCCATATGGCAGTCTGGCTACGGCCCGGCCGCTGATGCCACGGGCGATGTATTCTTCTCCACGGGCAATAGTGACAACACACGTCCCAGTTATTCAGCGCTTTACAATCACCCGGAAAGTATTATTCATATGAGCGCTGCCCTGCAGCTGCTCGATAGCTTTACGCCGTTCAACTATTTCTCTCTTGACGAGCGGGATGGTGAAGTTGGCTCCGGTGGCACTCTTGTCTTGCCCGATCAGCCGGGTACCTTTCCACACCTGGTGATCGCGGGCGGCAAAGACGGGCGAGCTTTCCTGATGAATCGCGATAATCTAGGCGGATATACCAAGGGGGGCCCGGACATGGTGCTTCAGGTGATCAATCAGGGCCCTTGCTGGTGCGGCCCGGCATATTTCGTTGGATCGAATGGCACGCCATATGTTGTGACCGGTGGACGCAGTGGGGTCACCAATTGGCAGCTGCAAACGACGTCTCCTTACCTGGTACAGCAGAGCACCACCGGCCCCACTGTCGTCGCCGGATTACCTGACCAGGGTGGAACAATGCCGGTGATTTCCTCGAACGGAACCACCTCCGGTTCCGCGGTCGTTTGGTTCATACAAAGACCTTCCACGTCGTCAATCATGAATCCAGGCACCCCAGTTACCCTGTGGGCCTACTCGGGCGCTGATCTCACTACGCCGTTGTTTTCTGCGCAGGCGGGAACGTGGCTCAACGCGAATCATAGCAATGCTGAACTCGTCCCTACTGTATCGAATGGAAGGGTTTACATCGCCAGTAATAAGCAACTTCAGATTTTTGGGCTATTGGGTTCGAGAAAAGGGGCTCAGTGGAACAGCGGGGGTAAGTAGCTCGCCCTTGTCGTGATTCAATAGGACCTCTATTCATTGACCAGGGGATTCCCGAGCTCGCCACCCTGGATTTTGGAAATCGATCCGCTGCGCGGAACCGGCCGGTACGAGTCCCCGCCTGCTTTCCCATTCCTCGTGTACTTTGTAGAATGGAGAATCCGCTGCGTCGAACTACACCACGCGCTCTCTTCGAAGCTATTGGGTACTTTGCTCGCTCGGCTTCAAGGCGATAGGTCTCTGCCACAAGCCGGTTAAGCGAGCGAGAACCCGCAAATCCCGGAAGTTGGCAGGTTGTTGAATATTATGGGCAGATTCTTTGTGTGAGTACTAACGGTGGCAGGGGCGCCTGTGAAAAATCGAAGGCGTCTAGAATGTCATTGGCTATCGCATCCCTTTGGGTTAGCGGAGCTACTCCGAAACGCTCTTCAATAAACCGCAGGACTGAGGACAGCTCATACGTGGAGTGCGTAATGTAGCCCTGCTTGCCATAAACCACCTGTTTGGCATATGGCGAGACGATGATAAAGGGCACGCGAATGCTGTAGCCATAGATGTCCTGGCTGGGCGGGGTGACGTGATCGTAAAACCCGCCGAAGTCGTCCCAAGCGATAAAGATGGCGGTGGAATTCCAGTTAGGTCCCTGCATTATCGCATTGATTTGCTGCACGGTCCAATTTTCGCCCTGGCACACGCTATTGACCGGATGTTCGTTGTATGGTGCGTCAGGCGTTAGCCAGCTTACCGCGGGCATATTCGGCGATCCGGCATCAGCTATGAAATTATCCTGACTCACCACATTGGTCTGCCACAACGACGTATCAAAAATCTGAGTGAAGGCGCGAAGGGAATTCCAAGCATACCCTGAAGTTCCTTTCACCGGCGCATATGATTTCCAGCTTATTCCGGCAGTTTGGAGTTCATTGGCGAGCGTCGTTGCGCCGTTGCATGGGAATGGAGCCTGGAGCACTTCTGGATCCGTGTCCAGGACTGTCGCAACAGTTGTATCGGCAGGCCCGTCACAACCCCACCCCCCATTTATTGTGGGGGATACGGGATTATCCAGTGCGCCCGCATTGGTGGCGGCATACATATAAAGATGGCCCGGGTAGCTGCCGCTGGAAATGGACGAGTACATCGCGTCACCCAGCCCGAACATGGAGGCATACGTCCAATAATTGGGAATGTCCTGTTGTTGAAACTCCGAATAAGGCAGCAGATTGCCATTGAGGTTGCCGCCATAGATCAAGTCGAACCGATCCATTCGGCCGCCGTCAGTCGCTTGCACCGCCGAGGACCAGGCATGTCCCAGGTCGTTGGGCGGGGGATCAGGAAGCTCCTGAAGCTGGACGACCTGGCCGGTGGAAGTCTTGCCGGTCGTGGCGCCATTGGCACCGGGAAAGAGGCCAAAAAAACTGTCGAAACTATGATTCTCCTTGATGATATACACGATGTGCTGAATTTTATCGAAGGCCCCAGCCGCCAGGGGCGTACCCACGGCTTCGTGCGAATTTACGCTGTGACCGCCGTCCTGATATTGCCCGGAAACGACATAATAGTAGCTGGTGCCGTCAGTGAGTCCGGTGTCGGTGTAGGAGGGCGTTGAGACGGTGGCGATGCTTGAATAGGGCCCCCCCTCCTGGGTGGATCGCTTTACATTAAACTCTGTGCTGCCGGTGAGCGCGATCCAGGTAAGTGAAACCTGGCTATCACTTGCATTGGCCGTCAGGTTGGGGGGCGGCAAATTCAGGGAAGAGACCACCGTAATGTTGAGGAATCCGGTCACTCCCCCCCTTTTTGCCTGTATCATAGCTTGTCCCGCAACCAACCCGGTGGCCAATCCCCTGTTAATCCCGGAGCTCGTCACCGAAACAAAGTGGGGCTGGTCGACGGTCCAGGTCGACTGGGTGGTAATGTCGGTTATTGTTCCGCTCCTGTCGTAGTAGAACGCTTGCAGTTGCAGCGACGATCCAACTAATAATGTCGTCCTGATGGGAAGGATATAAATAAATGTCAAATGGCTTAGCTTTGGTGGGTCAGTGGGCGATTTCTGTTGCCCGGAACCGGCGCTTTGCACTTCTTGCGGGGAAGTGTTCTGGCGCGAAAATGGCTGGGCCGCAGGCGCGGATGCGAAACCCTGTGCCGCCGCCAGGCTGGCAGGGCCAGCGAAGGCCGCTGCTACGCAAGTGCCCGCCAGCATTCCTACGAGAACGAGTATACCTTTGCGCATGATCATAGCCTCCCCTCGGCCGTCCCAACATTAAAATTGATCGCAGGCCGTCGAATAAAATGGGCTACCGTAGATCAGTGAGCTTCTATGAGCGATTTCCCAAGTTGCTTCGACTTCACGGATATTCCCACAAACGCGAAGAGTTAGCAATGGAATTTTCGTACGTGCATGATCGTTCGCAAGTATGCCGGCGGAGAAAACGGACCGCTGGGGGGCGCAGAAGGCTAGCTGCCCCGCGAGCGGCTATGCGGCTCCATAGGCCCCGAGAAGCGTCATCAACGGGCGAACTTGTGTGGAAGGAAACTAAGCGCCTCTTACCGTACCGCTCATCACATGCATCATTCGAGGAAGATAAACGTGCCCCAACCAGTCAATTCAGCGTCCGCGGCCCCGACATATGGGAAGTTTGCCATAGAAACTCGGCTGCCGCCGGGTTTACGCTGAATTGTCACCATTCAAGGACTTACCAGTTTAGTCCGGCTCGTTATGGGCAAGTCCTTTGCTGGAGCATTATCGGCGGCAGGGGCGGCTGCGTGAAATCGAATGCATCCAGAATATCATTGGCTGTGGCGTCGCGGTCAGTGAGGGGGGCCACATTGAACCGCTCCTCCATGAAGCGCAGAACCGACGAAAATTCATAGGGGGTATGTGTGATATAGCCCTGTTGTCCGTAAACGGTCTGTTTTGAATACGGCGACACGATGATGAAAGGCACGCGAATACTGTAGCCATACAGGTCTTCCGTGGTGGGCGGCGGAACATGATCAAAAAATCCGCCAAAGTCATCCCAGGCGATGAAAATCGCCGTGGAATTCCAATTGGGGCCCGCCATGATGGCGTTAATTTGCTGCACGGTCCAGTTTTCACCCGCGCAGACGCTGTTCAGTGGGTGTTCATCGTCAGGGCCTGGAGGATTGAGCCAGATTACAGAAGCCAAACTGGGTGACCCGGCATCGGCTACGAAATTCGCCGGGTCCACGACGTTGGTTTGCCACTGAGGTGAATCAAATACCTGGCTGAAAGAGCGCAGGGAACTATAAAGGTAACCCGCCTCAGTGAGGGTCGGCGCGTAGGATTTCCAGCTAACCCCGGCATTTTGGAGCTCAGCCGCCAATGGAGTCTGGGAGTAGCAGGGGAATACGGCTTCCACTACTTCCGGATTAGTGTCCGTAATCACGGGAGTCGTTGTGGTGTCGCTGGCATCACATCCCCATCCAGCGACGCCTTTGGGAGACTTTGGATTATCCACTACTCCCACACTGGTGGCCGCATACATGTAAAGATGGCCGGGGTAGCTGCCGCTGGAAATCGACGAGTACATGGCGTCACCCAGGCCAAACATGGAGGCATACGTCCAATAATTGGGAATGTCCTGTTGTTGAAACTCCGAATAGGCCAGCAGATTACCATTTACATTTCCGCCGTTAATCAGGTCAAAACGATCCATTCGGCCGCCATCGTTGGCCAATGCGCCAGAGGCCCAATCATGCCCGATGTCGTTGGGTGGGGGATCGGGAAGTCTCTGCAATTGCACGACTTGGCCAGTGGAGATAGTTCCCTGCGTGGCCCCATTGGCGCCGGGGAAAAGTCCGAAAAAGCTGTCGAAACTGTGATTTTCCTTAATGATATAAATAATATGCTGGATTTTATTGAAATCGCCTGGCGCCAGCGGCGTCCCCACGGATTCATGAGAATTTGCGCTGTGGCCTCCCGTCTGATAATACGCGTCCACAACATAGTAATAACTGGTGTCGTCGGTCAGTCCCGTGTCGGTATAGGTCGGAGTTTTGACCGTGGCGATAGTCGTATAGGGGCCGCCTTCGGTAAGGGAACGCATCACGTCAAACCTTACACTCCCCACCGGGGCGGTCCACGTGAGCACCACCTGGCCGTCGGTGGCATTGGCCGTCAACCCCGGGGGAGGCAAATTGAGGGCGGTGACCACAGTAATAGTGGTGTATCCATTTAGGGTGCCTAGTTGGCCTGTAATCAGAACCTGGCCTGCGGTAAGCGCCTTCACCATTCCAAGGGTGGGACCGGACTTTGATATGGAGACGATGCCGGGTTCCACGGCTAACCATTTCACCTTCGCGGAAACATCGGTGATTACACCGGCCGTATTGTATTCGAATGCGGATAATTGCAACGTCGTTTTCACGACCATCGTCGGCTTGGCCGGTAACACATAAATGATCTTATAGCTGTTGGTGCTGCCTTGGCCCTCAGTGCCGGGTACCTGTTGTTGGGGGGCTGCCGCGGATCCCGAATTAGCGGGTGGTGCGGTTTGTCCTCCCAAAGGTGTGGCCGTGGCCGGAGATGCGATTACCGGGCGAATATGGGAGCCCGCAAGGTGCACAAACAACCCCGCAAAGCCTGCGCATACTGTCAATCCCAAGAGAATTCTAAGTTTTCCGCGCACAGTTTTCGCTCCTCCTGATCCCCGCCGATTTCGGAATTTAATCCCGCACTCCCGCTTAGAAATCGCCGAAGCCAATTAAAAGACCGCCCGGAACTAGCGATTTCCCCAAGACAATGAGGTGTATTAGGAATAATCCCACAAAGGCGGGTCTATTGCAATGAAATCCATGACGCGGCTTTACGGGCAATCTGAGCCGCCACGGAGACGCCTAGCCTCGGGACTGGGCGTTCAATATCCCAGCCGTACGCTTATAATGATGCCATCGTTTTGCCTCTGGCCCAAGCGTTTGCGCAATGCCCTGAACCAACAGGGGCAATTACTCGCCGGATTCACTCGATTCGACCGCAAAGCAGCTTTCCGGGAGCTTTAACTTGACCCGGTACCGCCTAGATTCACCGTTTGCGGACTGGTGGGATCAGAATCGGCGATTTGCATCGTAGCCAAACGCCCACCGAGGCCCTGGGGATCGAATACAACATTAATCGTGCACGAGCTATTGGGTGGAAGGCTCGTGCCGCAATTATTGGTCTGGCTGAAATCGCCCGGGTTGGCTCCGGTAAACGTAATGCCCCCAATGGCCAGTGGTCCACCACTATTGGTAAGCGTGACCGTTAGCGGAGCGGTCTGGGTGTCGATCTCCACCACCCCAAATCCAAGAAATTGCGGCGATCTGGAAACGGCGCTGAGGCCATTTCCACCCATTTCCATCATGGTCATGCCATTGGCTGTGTTGTCGTTGATTGTAAGAGATGCGGTGCGATTTAGCAGGGCTTGCGGCGTGAAAGTCAGGCTAATATTGCAACTGTCCCCCGGCTTTAGCTGTTGTCCGCAGGTGGAAGTGGGGGTGAAATCACCCGGATCGTCTCCGCCCATGGAAAAGCCATTGAAATTGACCGGAACAGAGCCGTAGTTAGTCGCCGTAACCGTTTGCTGCCCACTGGTAGTTCCATAAATTTGGCCGCCAAAGGCGACGAAGTAATCCGAAAGCGACACCTCGGCAGCGGGCGTGCCCGTACCTGCCATCGAAACTATCTGAGGACTTGTAGGATCGCTATCCGAAATTGTGAGAGTCTGTGAATAGCTGGTTGCCGCCGCCGGCGTGAAGGTCACACTAATGGTGCAGGTCTGCCCCGCTGCCAGCGACGCCGGGCACGTCGAAGTATCGGCAAACACGGGACTGGAGCTTACAATCGAGCTGATACTTACGGGCGATTTGCCAAAATTATCGATCAATATCGTCATCGGATTCCCCGAAGTCTTCACCTGCTGATCGGGAAAAGTCAAGGATACCGTGGAAAACCGCAACGAAGTCGTTGGTACGCTCAGAAACGCGGTTGCTGTGCGTGTGGTGGCGCCACTGTTAGCCAGCAAGGTTACCTGGTACGTGCCTGGCGTAACGGATGGGGCAGCGGTAATCGAAAACGTTGTGGATCCGGAACCATCGGCTATCGTAGTCGGTGTTAGGGTAGCCGAAAGTCCGGGAACTACGTTTACTCCGCCGTAGGTAAAGTTAATTGTGCCATTGAAGCCGTCTAATGGAACAACAGTGTCGGTATAAGTAGCGTGGCCGCTGGGATCCAATATTAATGCACCGGAGTTGGAAATCAACCAGAAATCCTGCATATCCGGTCTAATGGGACATGCTGACTGGGGATTGCCGGCGGGCTCCATAAACTCCGAATTCAGGTCCTGCAGTGTTGCGGTCTGCCATCCCGCGAGGTTAGTTGCATAGTAAAGATCCGGAACGGGCAGCACAAAGGGAGTCGAGGTGTACGCGCTCCACCAAGTATTACTGCCCGATGTCAGCGTGGATTGAAATAGGAGCCAATCGCTGCCATTCAACTGGGCATCGCTGAAGACGCTCTGGGTTGAATCGGTCCCCTCCATAATGTTGTTCGCGCTGTTCAAATTTTCGTTCTGGACAGTCACATTCTGGCCGGTGAGCCAGTCCGGAACGGAAATGCCCCCGGCGACTCCGATGACCTTAAGTTGTGCGTCGCCATTGCCATACATCAGCGAGTTGGTTAAGGTAACGTTCTCGCTGTCGCGAAGGGTGATTCCGCCCGCTGTAGTTGACGACCCCCCCGCCGTCAGGGCTTCGTTGGCGTTGTTGCATACGGTCATGGAGGTCAGATTCATCGGGCCGGTATTGCGCTCCAAATGGATCCCGTGAAAGAGATTGTTTCGAGCGGTGACGTTGCTGGCGGTGATATTCCCGAAGTTAGTGTCCCAGTGCACACCGGTGGAAACATTCCAATCCGTGGTGATGTCGGTGAAGGTGCCATTGCTTAGCCCATAGGGGTTAATGCCGCCTTCGGCCCAGTCGAAGAATAGGGCTTGTCCCCCGCGCCAGTTGTTGTAATCTGCGGTGGTGTGCTGCACCAGGGCGTTCAGGGTGTCGAACATTTCCATGCCCACAGCCCCGTTATGATTGGAAATCACGTTTTCCACAGTGTAATTGCTGGCTTGGGAGAAATGCAGCCCGCTGGCATTGTTCCACAGAAAATTGTCGGTATCGAAAAGGACGTTCTGGGAGGTCGTATTAATTACGTCAACGGATCCCTGGCCTTTGCAATCCGGGGAATATTCGAAGGTCAGCCCCCGCAATACAACCCCATTCTTGTTGGAAATATTCCAGAGTTGGGGGCGGTCGCCCAATTCCACGTCCGCGGAGCTCAAATTGGTGCCCGAGGGTGGCCAGATGTAAAGCTGCTGTCCGGAATCATCCACGTAGAAGGTGCCTTCCAGCATTTGGCTCATGGAAAGGACCTGCTCGAGAGAAGTCCCATCGATAAAGACCATCTCGCGGCGCAGAAGAATTTCGGTTTGAGGCGGGGCCTGGCCGAGCAGGGCAGGGCAAGGTCCAAAATTGTAGGTCCACGGCGTGGAGTAGATACTGGAATTTCCCGAAGACTGAGTCCAGTTGGTATACTGGTCGGCACCGGTAATAAATACCGTGCCATTCGTCGCCGCCTCGAAAGTCTCCGGCAATGCCGTGTCTTGCTGGGTTTGACCTACCAGACTGATATTTTCCCTGTAAAGACCGGGATTAATGATCACTTTCGTGCCAATACTGTTCTGGTTGTTGGCTTCCGCCAGAGTCACGGACCTGCTGATGGTTTTCAACGGCTCTGACTCGGTTCCAGGGTTGTTGTCGTTTCCATTGACCACATCTACATACAGTTTTGCTGTTTCCTGATTTTCATTGATGTTGGCTTGTGCCTTCGCAGTTCCCGTCAATGTGCCACCCAGCACAATTGCCGCCAGTATAACGGTTGCAATTCTTACAAACATAATGGGTCCCCCAGCCCCAGCCCATGCAAACGGGTTGGCGCATAATTTTATCGAGACGTTCTCTTTGCTTATTCGTTCAGGGATTGGGCCGGAAAGACGTCCCTGATATTGAGAAAAGCCGCAGGCTGGGCATGGCAGCTCTCCTCACAGACTCCGATCAACGGACAGCATGCGGCCGCACGCATAACGGAGTGATTTTTTCGCTTGCCTACCCCCCTAGGGAAGGAAAACGAAGAACCCGACGTCGATTCCGTCGAGTCTGAATTCTACACTGAATACCTTATACTTCTTCTAGTTAGGCTGTCAAGACAACAATTCTATGAATCTTTCCACCAAGTTCTTTCCTGCTTCCAGGGTTTAGGGCTGACCCAAATCGGGCCAGCCCAAGCCCAGGGTAAGTAACTGTTTCCGCGGACGTTACGAGCCGGAGCCGGTCATGGCCGCGAGTTGGGGACCGGATGGATCGGCGTCAGTGAAGACCACGTTGGCCGCCAGCGAGCCCGTTACCAACGGCGAGAAGGTTGTACTGACCGTACAAGAACCGTGCGCGGGAACGGTGGCTCCGCACGTAGTCGTGTAGGACCAGTCTTGCGAATTTGCCCCTCCTAGGCTAATTGCCAGGGATATTGCATTGCCAGCGTTAGTGAATGTAACGGTCTTGGGCGCGCTGCTGGTGCCAACTTTTTGCCTGCCGAACACCAGCGAAAACGGGGAAACAGTGATGGACGTTTTGCCCGTACCAGTCAAGGTAACCGCATTGAAGCCCGCGGCCGTATTATCGGCAATGCTTAATGATCCGTTCAGGGCGCCAAGCGCCTGCGGAGTGAATGTCACAGTTACGGTGCAGGTTCCTTTGGGGGCCAAGGTGGCCGGGCAATTGTTGGTCTGCGCATAATCAGGCGCTCCGCTGAAGGTAAACGCTCCAATGGTGGCGTTCACCGTACCTGTGTTCTTCACCGTTGTGGTCTTTGACAAGCTGAGGCCCCACACCACTGAACCCATGGTAAGCGACGAGGGGGTCAGTGTAACGGTGGTCGCCGCAGAAAGCCCGGATCCGGTGATTGTGACGCTCTGCGGACTGCTGGGATCACCATCCACGATGTTGACGGTGGTGTTTAATGCGCCAACGCTCCTCGGCGTAAATATGATGGTTATGACGCATGACCCTCCGGCCGGCACGGTGGCCCCGCAGGTGTTGGTCTCGGAATAATTCACATTGTCAGTCAGTGTGATGCTGACGGGAAGCGCGTTGCCTGCATTGGTGAGGGTGGTCGTCTTGGTGGAGTTGGTGCCTAGCTCCACGCTGCCAAATGCCAGCGTTGCCGGGTTCAGGGTGATGGACGTGATGCCTGTTCCGGTCATGCTGATAATGCTGGAACCAGCGCTCGTATTGTCCGCTATGGATAGGGCGCCATTGAGCGCACCGATGGCGGTCGGAGCGAATGTCACTGTTACGGTGCAAGTCGTCCCTGCCGTTAACGTTGCCGGGCAATTGTTGGTTTGCGTGTAGTCGGACGCACCGGTGAACGTAAGCGCACCGATGACGGCATTCACTGAACCGGAATTCTTTACCGTTACAGTCTTCGATGAGGTCAGCCCCCAAACGACATTGCCATAAGCCAATGTGGATGGGGTCAAGGTGACCGTTGTAATGTCAGCCAGCCCTGTCCCGGTCAGCGCCACGACCTGGGGGCTGGCGGGATCCGCATCGGTGACGCTGAGCGTGGCATTCAATGCGCCTGTGGCTTTCGGCGCAAAGGTCACGCTGATCGCGCATGATCCTCCGGCCGGAACCACGCCGCCGCATGTATTGGTCTGCGAATAATCCACGCTATCGGAAAGGGCAATGGTTATGGAGAGCGCGTTGCCCGCATTGGTAAGTGTGGAGGTCTTGGTGAGGCCGCTGCCGTCGACCACGTTCCCGAAGGTCAAGCTCAGGGGATTGAGGGTGACGGAAGTAATTCCGGTGCCGGAAAGCGCGACAGTATTGGCTCCCGCGGAATTGTTGTCGGCAATGGTCAGCGTAGCAGGCAGGGAACCGAGCGCTTGGGGCGTCAGGGTGACTGTGACGGTGCAGGAGCCTTTCGGAGCGAGAGAGGTCCCACATGTGTTAGTTTGCGTGTAGTCATTTGCATCAGTCAAGGTAATGCCGGAGAAGAAGGCAGTGACGACGCCATTGTTCTTTACTGTCACTGTCTTGGAAGAACTTACATTCCACGCAACATTCAAAAACGTCAGGGGAGCAGGTGTGGCGCTTATAACCGTAACAGCGGCGGTACCGGTGCCCACGAGCGTAGCCACTTGCGGGCTGGTGGGATCTGAATCACTAATTGTCAGGGTGGCATTGAAGGTTCCAATATTCGTTGGAGCAAAGGTAACCGTGACGGTGCAGGAACCGTTTGCTGGCACGGCACCGCCACACGTGTTGGTCTGGGTATAATTCACGTTATCTGACAACACGAACGCAACCGGGAGGGCATTGCCGGCGTTGGTGATCGTGGTTGTCTTGGATGCTGTATTGGTCACGGCAACGCTTCCGAAGGTGAGCGCCAACGGATTTACGGTTACGGCGGTCTGACCGTTGCCCGTCGTGTTAATGGTGCTGGCGCCGGCTACCGTATTGTCAGGAATCGTAAGGGTGGCCTGGAGTTGACCCAGAGCTTGGGGCGCGAAAGTGATGGTGTACACGCAAGAGGCTCCCGCAGCCAGGGTCGTTCCGCAATTATTGGTTTGTGAATAACTGGATGGGTTTGTTCCGCCGATGGTGGCCGTGGAGAGGCTGGCGCTCACGGTTCCCGTATTAGTGAGGGTGACTGCTTGAACCGAGTTCAGTCCGTAAACCACCGAGCCGTACGAAAGTAAATATGCCGATTGCGAAAGCATGGCCGCCGCGATGCCTTGTCCCGCGAGGGTGATCGTTTGCGGGGTGGTGGGATCGGAATCGGTAATCGTGAGAGGGGAGTTGTAGGTCGCTCCGGAATTAGGCGCGAATGTGATGGTTAGCGAACACGATGCTCCGGCCGCCAATGTAGAGCCGCATGTGCTGGTATAAGGAAAAGAGGACGGGGCCGTCCCGACGAGCAGGTTAGTGACGGGAGTTGAGCCGACATTGGTGATGCTCAGGGTCTGCGGGGCGCTTAGTTCGCCCTGCTCCACCGACCCGTAATTCAAGGTCATTGAAGGGGAAAACCGAAGGGAGGTTTGGGGCACGGTAAGGAAGGCTTCTACCATGCGGGTGGTTGGGCCCGCATTGGCGAGCACAGAAAACTGATAAGTGCCCGGGGCAATGGCGGTGGTTGCTGTTGCCGAGAAGACCGTCGCTCCCGAAGCATTCGGAAGGGCGCTGGGGGTAAGAGTGGCTGATAGTCCGGGAACTTCGCTAATGCCATCCAAGCTCAGGTTGAGCGTTCCACCATCAAACCCTCCAATGGGGATGTAGGTGTAGGTTGCAGTGGCCTGTCCGCTGGGATCGAGAGTCAGGGTCGGAACGTTGATAACCGCCCATAGGTCCGGACCATCTGGAGCCACTGTGCACTGGGCTTGCTGATTTCCGCCCGGTTGGCCAAACGTGGAATTAAGGTCCTGCCCAGTAGCGGATTGCCAGCCGGTGAAACTGGTAGAGGTGTCGTTCGTTGGAACGGGCAAAAGGAAGGGCGTGCTGGTATTGGAATTCCACCAGGTATTTTGTCCAGAAGACAAAGTGGTCTGAAACAGGATCCAATCGTCGCCTCCCAGGGTGCCGTCCTGAAAGGTGTTTTGTGTAATGTCGGAGGATTCGAACACGTTGCCCAGGCTGGTGAAGTTTTCGTTGAATACAGTGATAATCTGGGCTGTTAGCCAATCCAGTACCGGGATGCCCCCCGGCTCGCCGATTACATTCAGTTGGGTGTTGCCGTTTCCATAGATGAAGCTATTGGCGAGGGTAACCCCCTCGCTATCGCGCAGGGTAACTCCACCAGCTGATGTGGTCGTCCCGTTGGCCGTCAGGGCTTCGTTGGCGTTGTTGCATACGGTCATGGAGGTCAGATTCATGGGGCCGGTATTGCGCTCGAGTTGAAGTCCGTGAAACACGTTGTTGCGGGCATTGACGTTGCTGGCATTGATGTTCGCGAAGTTGGTATCCCAGTGGATGCCGGCGGAGAAATTCCAATCCGTGTTGATGTTGGTGAAGGTGCCATTGCTTAGCCCATAGGGGTTAATGCCGCCTTCGGCCCAGTCGAAATACTCGCCTTGCTCGCCGCGCCAGTTGTTGTAATCGGCTGTGGTGTTTTGCACCAGGGCGTTCAGGGTATCGTACATTTCCATGCCCACAGCCCCGTTATGATTGGAAATCACGTTTTCCACGGTGTAATTGCTGGCTTGGGAGAAATGCAGTCCGCCAGCATCGTTCCACAGAAAATTGTCGGTATCGAAAAGGATGTTCTGGGAGGTGGTATTAATTACGTCAACGGATCCCTGGCCTTTGCAATCCGGGGAATATTCGAAGGTCAGCCCGCGGAGCACCACCCCGTTCTTGTTGGAGATATTCCAGAGCTGGGGGCGGTCGGCCAATTCCACGTCCGCGGCGCTCAAATTGGTGCCCGAGGGTGGCCAGATGTAAAGCTGCTGCCCGGAATCATCCACGTAGAAGGTGCCTTCCAGCATTTGGCTCATGGAAAGGACCTGCTCGAGAGAAGTCCCATCGATAAAGACCATCTCGCGACGCAGGACGATGTCCGTTTGGGGGGGGGCTTGTCCGGTTAGGGCGGGGCAGAGGCCAAAATTGTACGTCCACGGCGTGGAGTAGATACTGGAATTTCCCGAAGACTGGGTCCAGTTGGTGTACTGGTCGGCACCGGTAATCAGCACCGTGCCTGGCGTGGCTGCTTCATACGTTTCCGGCAGCGCGGTGTCCTGTTGGTTCCCGGTCAGGTTGATATTTTCGTGATACAGGCCGGGATTGATGTACACGTGGGTGCCAATGCTGTTTTGGTTGTTGGCCTCGGCCACCGCCACGGATTTGGCGATGGTCTGGAAAGGGGCGCTTTCGGTGCCTGGATTGCTGTCGTTTCCATTGACCACATCCACATATAAGGTCGCTGTTTCCTGGGTTTCGTTCACTACGGCTTGGGCGTGCGCCAATCCCGCAAAGGCGCACAAAGTGGCGACAAGAAAAACCATCCGATTCGTAAAATGCATTGCAATGTCCTCCGAAATTTAGCCTATCGCCGACCCCCCTCCGGATAGCGACGGTTAGTAATTCCGGCGTGTTAGGTCCGCTGGAGCAAATCCCAGCAAATCTGTGGTTGGATTACGACCAAGCAGTAACCCCATCCCCCCGCCTGACCGAAGAGTAAAAGGTATTACTGAAAGGTGCAACACTTAAATTGTATGGAATTCCTATGAATACATAACTACTGCGTTACTATACAAAGCGGGACAGCCTGACCGCGAAGCTGGCTACTCGCAGGAAAACATGCGGAAGCCGCGGATTCATCGGGCTCCAGCAACGATAACCCCCACGCTTATAAATGTTTTATATGCCTTGGATTGTTATACTTGTCTCCGTCCCCTCCGCTCAGGTCCCCCTCTTTGCGGGAGATCACAACTTGAATTCATTCCCCATGTGAGCCGCATTTCCGTCGGCTCGCGATTAATGCTCTTTCGGCGAACGCGCCGGCGCGAGGCTTTGGCTTGACGGGAAGTTCGCGACATAAGTGACATTCTTGTTGTGTATTAACTACAGCGTTACCTATCGCAAGGATTTAATTTCCCCGAATACCGCCCCGCGCACGACGGCGCGTCCCAGGGACATCGGCAGAAACATGATTGGATCGGATTTCTTCTTTAACGGAGCTGTCTGGGGAGGGGCCGGGCGTGAACCCGATCAATAGAACGAGTAATCGAGGAGGGTTCGCGTTCTGAAATTCGCTCCGCAGCCCGGAGATCATCATCCTTCTGCTGCGGAGCGAATTAGGTAACCATTGCTTTGGGCGCTACGAGCCAGTCCCGGTCATCGTTACGATTTGTGGGCTGGTGGGATCGCCGTCGGTGAATTGGAGGTTCGCCGCGTCGGCCGTCTTAGTCTGTGGCGTGAACGTTATGTTTACCGTGCAGGAGCCCTTCGCCACCGTCGCGGGGCATGTGGTCGTATAGGAAAAATCGCTGGGATTTTTCCCGGTGATGCTGATTGCCACCGCCAGCGGGTTGCCCGCGTTGGTGAAGGTGACCGTCTTGGTTGTATTGGTGCCCACCTGATGAGTGCCAAAGAGAAGCGTCTTGGGTGCGACTGTCACGGATGTTTTTCCCGTCCTGACCGGACCGAGCTTTTGTACCAAACGTTGTGAGAGAGTTCTTATACCACAGTCTGAACCTGTGAATTGAGATATGGCGGAACCGGGGGGCTACAGGCCGCCGGCGCCGGCGGCCTGTAGC
>Ga0182024_10002935_pt1 | contig 41524 bp, 32 predicted proteins | sample P32metaG_FD_120480 | JGI IMG/M metagenome (GOLD analysis project Ga0182024, IMG submission 120480) | Permafrost microbial communities from Stordalen Mire, Sweden - P3-2 metaG (Illumina Assembly) | ecosystem: Environmental > Terrestrial > Soil > Wetlands > Permafrost | place: Sweden: Stordalen...
ACCGCGCCGCTCTGGCGGATCTCGGTTACGATCTTTACGAGGCCAACTCCGGCCTCGCCGCATTGGAAAAATGCGAGGAGCGGAAGTATGACGTTGCCGTTCTCGACCTCGAAATGCCTGGCATGGATGGGTTCGATCTTCTGGACACCATGCATCAGCGTGGAATGACGACCCCGTCGGTCATCGTGATGGAGGACGAAGACGTTCCGAACAGGGTTAGGGCGATGGAGCTCGGCGCGATCGATTTTCTCCCAAAGCGGCCCGATCCCCGCCAGCTGCGCGACGTGGTGAGCGACATCCTCCTCCGCCACATACCAGACTGTCGCGCTCCGGACGTACGGGACTGCCCCTATTACCTGAGTCTGGCGAAACGCTCCATTAACTTGCGCGACTTTAAGAGCGCCAAAGCGCACCTGATCAAGGCCCTCGATGTCGATCCGAATTCGATCCAGGCAATTCACCTCGTCGGAGTCATGCTTGAGATACGCGAAGAACACGAAAACGGCATTTCTCGGCGGAGCTAAACGATCACGAAATTCACGTCCGTCAGTTCACGCATCATTACCTCGATCAATGGAGGCCACCTTTGCGAGGCGTACATCACGTGCGTTTCTTACGCTTCCGGTACAATGTCGCGGGGTCTATCCCCAGCACGCGTGCGGCTTCGTCCAGTGTTTGTGAATTCTCCATGACTCGCTTGATATGAAGGTTCTCCAACTCCGACAGCGTAATATTACTGCCGATCCGGATTTCCGTCCGTTTGGACGCGCATTCCGAGAACGCGACTGATTGAATATGATCGTCCGATGAAAGAATCACGGACCGCTCCAGTACATTCCTAAGTTCGCGGAGATTGCCCGGCCATTGGTACTTCTCCATCTGGTGCAGAGCGTCCCGTGAGAGGAAAATCGCCTCTTTGCCCGATTGCCTGGCGAGATAGTTCAAATGAACGTGTACCAGGCGGGCAAAGTCACTCATTCGCTCCCGAAGAGGCGGCAGCATCACCGTTATCAGACTCAAGCGGTGATATAGATCGTCGCGAAATTGTCCTGCTTCCACAGCCTGTTTTAGGTTCCGATTGGTTGCGGCTATAAGTCGCACATTGGCTTTATTAGGATTAGCTTCGCCTACACGTTCGTACTCCCGCGCATGGAGCAGACGCAATAGCTTTGCCTGGATATCCAATGAAAGTTCGCCTATCTCATCCAAGAGAAGGGTTCCCCCTTCCGCGGCCATAACCTTGCCGCATTTTTCCGCGATCGCCCCGGGAAAGGCGCCTTTCGCGTGCCCAAAGAGTTCGCTTTCCAGAAGTTCCCGGGAATGGCTGGGACAGGTTACGCTTACAAATGGACCGTCCGCTCGCGGGCTGCGCCGGTGAATGGTCTTCGCAAGAACGCTCTTTCCGGTTCCGCTTTCACCCAGCAGCAGAATGGTGGCGTCGCTTGCGGCGGCTTTGAAGGCGATTTCGAAGGCCGTCTGCATCTGCGGAGATTCACTGCGCAGCAGGTAATCGAGCGAGCTCGGCGTGAAATCCGATTCAAGCTCCGCCACCCGGGTTTCCAGCTTCCGCGCCTGCTGGACCCGGTCGATAACCTGACGGAGTTGCTCGGGAGTGCAAGGCTTCTGAAGATAATCGAAGGCTCCCCGCTTGATCGCGGCGACCGACGTTTCGATGCTGGCAAAAGCGGTAACGAAAATGACTGCGACCCTGGGAGAAATGTTCAATATCTCATCGAGCAAATCCAGGCCGCTTTCGTGGCTGAGCCGCAGGTCCAGGAACACAGCTTCGAAACCGTTATTCCTCAGGGCATCCACCGCCAGATCGCCGTTGGCGGCAGTCATGATTTGATGCTTCATCGCCTCCAGGGCCACGGTGAATGTGGCGCAGATATTTTTGTCGTCGTCGATTATCAGAATGCGCACAAGCTTCTCAAACGATCAGGAAATTCACGTCTGCAAGTTCGCGAGTCAGCACCTCTATCAATGTCGGGTGAAATTTCCAATGGCGCAGATGACTTTTGGCAGGGCGGCCGATGACCATCTGGACGATCCCGTATTCACGAGCAAACGAAAGCAGAGCCTGCCCCTCATCTTCGCCATTCAAGACGACGGCGTTCCCGCCCATCCGCTGCGCAAGCTCCAAAGCCTCCATGATTCCTCGCTGAACCTGGCTGTCCACCTTGCCGGGCGCATCGTGGGGAGTTTGTACATTGACGGCGTGCCATGGCGCGTTCAGTCGGGCGGCAACCCGCATCGTTTCACGCAGCAGCGATCCTAGATCGGGTGTACGACTGCTCAGCACGACGGCCACTTGGCCAACGCTGTACTTCACATCCACTAGGGCGGAGGCCTCGCGTTGTTTGCGGGCGAGATAGTGCGCCGTTTTGCTCAGCGTCATGTCTCGAAGGCGGTTTATGGTCTTTTCATTGAAGAAGTTATCCACCGCCACTTCCACCCGGTCCATCGCATAGATCTTCCCGGCCTTCAATCGCCGTAACAACTTATCAAGAGAAAGATCGACGGTCGCAATCTGGTCGGCGCTCATGACGACCTCATCTGGCACGCGTTCCTTGACCTTGATACCGGTTACCTGTTCCACGATGTCGTGCAGCGATTCCAGATGCTCGATGTTGACGGTGCTGATGACATTGATGCCGGCGTTTAATAACTCCTGCACCTCCTCGTAGCGTTTATGATGTTTGGATCCCGGCGCATTCGTATGCGCGAGTTCGTCCACCAGCGCCACTGTTGGTTTCCGCGCGAGGACGGCATCAATGTCCATCTCCCGCAACGTGGTCCCCCGATATTGAACAAGTCGGGGTGAGACAAGTTCCAAGTCCTTGACCTGGGCGGTTGTTTCCGGTCGCTGGTCGTGAAGCTCCACATAACCGATGACCACATCGACTGCACATTTCCTCAGCCGATTACCCTTGGCAAGCATCTGATACGTTTTGCCGACGCCGGGGCAGGCTCCGAGATATAACCGAAGCCTGCCGCGATGCTGCTGCCGGACCAGTTGCAGAAAATCGTCAGCACCGGGTTTGGCATGTGTCGATGCTTCAGGCATGGAGCGGATCGTTAGTTACAGTTTTCCGTCCAACGCGAGGTTTAACTTCAGGACGTTTACACGGGGTTCACCAAGAATGCCGAAGTCACGGCCATCCGTGTATTTCTGAACAAGCGCGGCAACCTGGTCCGGGGAAAGGTTGCGGGCCTTCGCAACGCGGGGAGTCTGAAGGACGGCATTCTGCACACTGATGTGAGGGTCCAAGCCGCTTCCGGAGGAAGTCACGGCATCCGCCGGCACCGACGCATCGGCGGCAAGATTGTTCTGCTTCCGGTAGGCGTCCACAGCTGCCTTTATGCTATCATTAAGCTTCTGCGAGGTCGGACCGAGGTTGGTGCCTCCAGAGCTGGTGGCGTCGTAACCCGTGCCGGCGGCTGAAGGTCGGGAGTTGAAATATTTGTCGCTGGTGAAGTTCTGGCCCAGCAATTCCGAGCCGAGGATAGTTTTGCCATCCTTGTCGATAATAAGGCTGCCGTTGGCCTGGTGGGAGAAGAGCGCCTGACCGACACCCCAGACGGCCAGGGGATATAGCCCGCAGAGTATGATTCCCAGGATGATGGTGGTGATGATAGAATTTTTGAGATCGATGATGATGTTTTTCATGGCTGTTGAAGTACTGAAAGTTTGAAGGAGGGGCTACCCCAGTCGCACCGCTTTGCCCGTATGTCAGGAGCAAGCTATTGATGCTTCCGGGGCAGCGAAGCCGTCATGCTAAATGAAGTGTGGTAATGAGGATATCTATGGCCTTGATCCCGATGAAGGGGATGATCACTCCGCCGACGCCGTAGATCAGCACGTTGCGCTGAAGGATCATCGCAGCGCCCAGCGGACGGAATTTCACGCCCTTGAGCGCCAGCGGGATGAGAAGGACGATGATGATCGCATTGAAGATGACTGCGCTCAGGATCGCGCTGTGAGGTGATTGCAAGTGCATGATATTCATTGGCGCGATTGCTGGGAACGCCCCCAGGAGCATCGCGGGAATGATGGCAAAGTATTTGGCCACATCGTTGGCCACGCTGAAGGTAGTAAGCGCGCCGCGGGTAATGAGGAGTTGTTTGCCAATCTCGACGATCTCCAGCAGCTTGGTCGGATTGGAGTCCAGATCGACCATATTGCCAGCTTCCTTCGCGGCCTGGGTTCCAGTATTCATGGCTACACCCACGTCTGCCTGCGCGAGCGCCGGCGCATCATTGGTGCCGTCGCCTGTCATTGCGACCATCCTGCCGGCGGCCTGCTCTTTACGGAGATACGCCAGCTTGTCCTCAGGTTTGGCCTCCGCGAGGAAGTCATCCACGCCAGCCTCCTTGGCAATGGCGGCGGCGGTTAGCCTGTTATCCCCGGTGATCATTACCGTACGGATGCCAATGGCGCGGAAGCGCGCGAAGCGTTCCGCGAGACCGCCTTTGACGATGTCCTTGAGATAGATCACACCCAGGGCCTTGGTCTTTGTCGCGACCACGAGCGGAGTGCCTCCGTTGCCGGAGATGGCATCGACGTGCGCCTCGACTTCCTCGGGTAATCCGCTGCCATCATTGACCCAACTGCGAATGGAGCCAGCGGCACCCTTCCGATAACTGATGCCATCGATGTCCACGCCACTCATGCGGGTTTGCGCGGTGAAGGGCACAAACTGAGCGTTCGGCATCTGGTGCAGTTCGACGCCGCGCAGCCCATATTTCTGCTTGGCCAGGACGACAATGCTGCGGCCCTCGGGGGTCTCATCGGCTAGGGAGGAGAGTTGCGCCGCCTCTGCAAGCTGCTGCTCGGTCACACCCGGCGCGGGAATGAATTGCACCGCCTCGCGATTGCCCAGGGTGATCGTGCCGGTCTTATCGAGAAGAAGTACGTCCACGTCGCCTGCTGCCTCTACTGCGCGACCGCTCATGGCGAGGACGTTGGTTTGGACAAGGCGGTCAATGCCGGCGATGCCGATGGCGCTTAACAAGCCGCCAATGGTGGTAGGAATCAGACACACCAGCAGCGATACGAGGACCGGAATGGTGAAATTGACGTTAGCATAGGACCCGTACGCCTTCATGGTCAGAAGTACGACGAGGAAGATCAATGTTAGTGCAGACAAAAGAATTGTCAGGGCGATCTCATTCGGCGTCTTTTGACGCTTTGCGCCTTCCACCAGCGCGATCATCCGATCAAGAAAAGTCTCACCAGGATTGGATGTAATTTCGATCTTAATAACATCGGAGAGCACTCTGGTTCCACCGGTCACGGCGCTCCGGTCGCCGCCGGCCTCGCGCACCACGGGAGCGGATTCGCCGGTAATAGCGGATTCATCAACGGTCGCTGCGCCCTCAATGATGTCGCCATCGCCCGGAATGAATTCCCCGGCGCTCACGACAATCACATCGCCTTTCCGCAGCTCTTCCGCGCCGACCTTTTCGACGCCGGAGCCCTTGACCCTGTTGGCATAGGTCTGGGTGCGCGCCTTGCGCAATGAATCGGCCTGGGCCTTGCCCCGCCCCTCCGCCATCGCCTCGGCAAAATTCGCGAAGAGCACCGTGAACCAGAGCCAGAGCGTAATTTGCAGCAAGAATCCGGTGGTGTCTCCGCTCCCTCCCGTAATCAGCAGGGCGGTGGTGACCGCCGCTCCGACTTCCGTCACAAACATTACGGGGTTGCTGACCAGGGTCAACGGATTGAGTTTTACAAAGGACTGGCCGATCGCGGGCACGATAATCGCCGGATCGAAGATTGATTGTTTTTTGGCAGCCATAAATGGAATTGGGAGTTAGTGGTCGGGTATTGGTAAATCAGAACAGCTTTCCAGCGTGCATGAGGAAGTGTTCAACAATCGGGCCCAGCGCGAGAGCCGGGAAGAAGTTCAATGCGCCGATCAGCAGGATGACGCCGATCAAAAGAGCCACAAACAGAGTTCCACTTACAGGAAACGTTCCGATGCTTTCCGCCACCACTCTTTTTTTCGCCAAATTGCCCGCCAGCGCCATGATCGGGATGATCATGGCAATTCTCCCCAGGAGCATCGCGAAAGCCAGCGTGGTGTTATACCAGGGAGTGTTAACGGAAAGACCGGCAAAAGCGCTGCCGTTGTTCGCCACGCAGGAACTGTAGGCGTAAAGGATTTCGCTGAAACCGTGGGGACCGCTGTTATTGGTTCCATCGGTGGCGGCATGAGTGATCGGGTCCGGCGGCCCCCATTTGTTCATGCAGGCCCATGCGCTGAAGCAGAGAATAGTGAAGGCGATGATTAGGATGACGAAAGACGCCATCTTGACGTCATAAGGCTCGATCTTCTTTCCAAGGTACTCTGGTGTCCGTCCGATCATCAGGCCGCAGATAAAAACGGTCAGAACGATGAAGATGATCATGCCGTACAAACCCGACCCGACGCCGCCGAAGACAATTTCGCCAAGGTGCAGGTTGAACAAAGGAACAAGACCCCCGAGCGGGGTCAGAGAATCATGCATGCAATTGACCGCGCCGCAGGAGGCGTCCGTGGTGATGGTCGCAAAGAGCGAGGAATTGAAGATGCCGAAGCGGACTTCCTTGCCCTCCATATTGCCGCCCGCCGCGTCGACGCCCAGCTGGGTGTGAATGGGATTGCCCGCAGCCTCATAATGCCAGCAGACAAATACCCCCGCGAGGAAAAGGAGAAGCATCGCGGCCCAGACCGCCCAACCGTGCGACTGGTTCTTGACCATCCGCCCAAGGTAATAGGTGAGCGCGCTCGGGATCGCGAAGATTGAGAGCATTTGCAGGAAATTGGATAGCGGCGTCGGATTCTCGAAAGGCTGGGCGGCGTTGGCATTCGTGTACCCGCCACCGTTGGTGCCGAGCATCTTGATGGCTATTTGAGAGGCCATCGGTCCTTCCACGATGCTCTGCGAGTCCACCTTTTGGTTGATCATTACCTGCGCACCCTTCGCATCGAGAACCGGATTGCCCTGGTCATCGGTCTTGCCAACTTGCGCGGTAAAAGGATCGCTGAGGGCCGCGGTGTCGTAGGGCTTGAAGTTTTGGATCATGCCCTGGGAGATGAGCGTAATCGCGAAAACAAAACAGATGGGGAGCAGCAGGTAGAGATTGGTCCGGATGAAGTCAGTCCAAAAGTTGCCGATTGTCTTCGCGCTGTGCCGCGCGATGCCTCGCACCACAGCTGCGGCTATGGAAATGCCGATGGCCGCCGAGGTAAAGTTGTGAAGCGCGAGCGCGAGCATCTGCGACAAGTAAGACATCGTGCTTTCGCCGCCGTAGCTTTGCCAATTGGTATTGGTCAGGAAACTTACGGCAGTGTTAAATGCAAGGTGTTCCGGCAGCGATGGAAGCTTTTGCGGATTCAGGGGCAGCGAACCCTGGAAACGGAGAATGACATAGGTAAAGAACATGGAAACCACACTAAACATCAGCATGGAGATCGTATATTGCTTCCAGTTCTGCTCTTTCCCCGGCTCCAGAGAGCAAAGCTTGTAGCTGAGCTTTTCAAACGGTTTGATCACAGGATCGAGAAATGTCTTTCCATCCGCATCGAGCACGCGGATGAGGTAAAGGCCAAGTGGTTTTGTCACGGCCAAAAGCACCAGGACATAGACGAGCAGTTGAATCCATCCAGAGGCGTTCATAAATAAGTAATAGGGCTAATTTGCTGTCTTTAGAAGTTTTCGGGACGAATGATCGTGAAAAGTAAATAGACGATTAACCCGAGGGAGATAAGGCCAACTATGTTGTCTGTCATAAAATAAATCTTCCAGTTAGACTTTGTCACAGGCCCAGACAAACAGGATCATGAGCGCAAAAAAGGCCACGCCGGCCAGGGTGTAGTATAGGTCAATCATAGGTGTGTAGTGGATGTTGGTTCTGGGAATGGTGTTTGGCGGTACTCCAGACGGAAAGCTTCCGGGCCGGAGCCAAAATTAGAAGAGCACCAAGAGTTGTCGCATGTTGTCCTGAGTGGGCGCGACGAAGCCGCCAGGGGTATGGCGATAATCGTCGTGACGACAAGAATGGAGAAGGGGTGAATCCGGCGGTGCAGATTCATAAAGGGAATATTTTCCGGGCCGTTGCCACGAGGCGAATCACCACCGCCCCGACATTCCGAACCATTATTGGCTCGACATGCGACGGGAGGCATTCGCGAGACAGTTGTACCGGGGGATACAACTTCAGGGGCTTCGACCTCAGGGATTACGACTTCAAAGGGTTACATCATTAGTGCCATTTTCCTGGCTTCCCCGCTCATAAGCGCCAATCGTGCCAGCGTTCTTGTGCCAAGTCGCAACATGTTCATGCGCGGTCGGTTACATTGTAAAAGATTCACTCGATGCCAACCAAAAAACATTGCGATTTGCATGATTTGCCTTCTTTCAAAGGGCAAATCGCCCGATTCCTCGACTTTCGAGGTTCAAGGACTTCCGGCTGGGAGGTGAAGTTGAAGAGAGCGAATATCTGACGCATGTTACGCAACACCGGAATTGTGTGGAGCGGGATCCCAAGGGGGGTGATCGTGCAATTTTCCATTTTCAGCAAGGAGGAGTCATGCGGATAGGAATGCCCTTTTTTGAGTAGAAATTCATCGTCCGTTCTCAAGGGGCGGTGAGTACGGACCTTGCGACGCTTGGAATAGTGTGGGCACGTACTAAGCTCAGATCAAGGGTGTGTTGTACATCCGAATGTCGAGGCCGATATTGAGACCCGAAAAGGAGGAGCATCTGTGGCGCGCCCTCCCCGGAATGTCCTAGTCGATGAGAGAAAAATACCGATGGGTGTTATGGTTGTATAGAGGTCGAAGCCGGGTATGAGACCCACTGACTGGCTGCAGGCAGACGTTTTTCGATGTTTCCGTCAGGCGAAGCAGCGGATTTTCCCTGCTCGATCATGCCGCCGTAGAGGCCGTGCGACGCTGGACTTTCAAGCCCGCCCGCACGGACGGTCTGCCGGTCTCCAGCCACGTAGAGGTCCCGGTCCACTTCTCTCTTTCCGAATTATTAAATCAAGCTCCGGTGTAGGAGTTGATTTCGTGCGGCGAATACATCAGAGAAACTCTGAGCATCGCTAGCCTTTTGCTGAAAAATGGTCGATGGGGGTCAACTAATTGCCGTCACGGCGGAAATCTGATTGTCGCGGCCCCGCTCGGCCCAAGCGGGTCGCCCCTTCTTTTTGGCTCTACCAGCCCGCGACGGAGCATTCCGCCGGCGCGGCCCACCGCGTCAAGCTCGCGAACGAATCGCAGCAACGCACTTTATATTCTCGATACGCCAAACATCGGCCTTCACATCGTCCGATGTGGACAAGCTCACATTCGTTCAAGCTGCAGGCGCAATGCGGATGTAGGAAATGAGACTGGAATTCGGATTGGTGACTGCCTGGTAACGGTCGGGAATAGTCCGTAACCATTTCACCGCGAACTCTTGCAGCGCGACCAGCAACTCCCGCAGATTTCGCCCGGTGATCTCAATGTCGTGGCTGGAAAATGCCAAACGCACCACGTCGTGGGCATTCTCGTGGATGAGCGAGGCGGTAACCATTTGTTGGTAGGGAAAGAGATGTGTTTCAGTGGCGGAAATCTCCACCCGCAGACAAGTGCAGGAGCTTTCACGGAGCCAGCACGTTGGCGCGATTGTTTCGGTTCGTTTGTCGGTTTCTGATCGATGTCTCATAAAGTTTTGAGGGTCTGGACGCGTGGAGAGAAACAACCCGGGCGCGGGATGCCATTATCGCGACACGGCGGGCGAACTCCCGTCCGCGCTTCAAGCCACGAAGCACTTGTTCCAGAACGCGGCGACGGTTCCGCAGGGGAGGTGAGCCGAGGTCCAGGGCCAGTGCGCGCTCACCGTTCCTGCTCACGGCGCGATGAAGCTGCTGCTTATCGCCGGTAAAGATTCGGATGCTCTTCCGACCGCGCGAAATGGTGACGTACCATTGCTGATTGTTTGAAGCAGCCCGCACCCCAGAGTCGCCGAAAAGAACGTGATCGACCGTCTTGCCTTGCGAGCCATAAGAGGTGACAGCGTAACCGCGTTGGAATTGCCGATAGTTTCCCGGAAGGGTGCGACCATCGTCCAGAACGATTCTGCCGCCCGAGTCAACCGACGCAATAGCGACGACCTCGCCATTCGCGAGCTTACGACTATCCAATGCCGTTCCGTTGGCTTTCAGTTGAAGCTTGTCCCCTGCGCAAAGCGGGAGGGCCTGTGCCCGGCAGACAGTCAGGCGGCCAAGCTGCGAAAGGGGCAAGCGGTGAACCCTTCCCTCTATTTCGAGAGCCATCCCCGATTCGGTAATCCCCACCAACCCACCTTGCTGACCGCGGCGAATCCCTCGAAAGTTCTGGTTAAAGACAAGTACGCTATCAAGTGGGTAGTGCCTTGGATCGCGCATTTGCGCCAGGGTGAGATCGACCCGCTGCAATGATGTTACCTCGCACTCGTCTCCGAAAAGCTTTTTTCGCTCGCGCAGTCGTTTCCGAATGTTTTCGTTGATCGATTGGACTTCAGCGCGCGTCTGTGAAACCACAATCGCGGATTCCCCGCGCTCGCATATTTCAATGTAAGCGTCACTGAGCTTTTGGCGTTGTTCTTCTGAGCCACATTCGATAACTGCGCCGAGTTCTTCCAAGCGGGCGAACGACATCTCCAGATCGCCCTCGGCAGCCGCCTTTACAGCTTCACGGTAGCGCTGGATTCGCTGCCTCTCTTCCTTCCCCCTGCCGCGGGCGGAGTCTTGCCGTCGAATCTCGTTGAGTTCAGCCGCGCGGAGACCTGAGTACCGTTCAATGGCGCGCAGTGCATCCGAGGCCTCGACCGGGCCATGTTGACGAGTGTCACCGGACAAAATCAAACGTCCGTCCTTCTTCTGCACCAATCGCACCAAATCGAGCATTTGCCTCCCCCCTATCTGTCCCGCTTCATCCACGATGACGACCGCGCCGGTTGGGATGCTCTCCTTTTGAAGACATTCGCTGACCGTTTGCGTGTTCAACAATCCGTCGCGCATGAGATCAATCGTTTGTTGACGCTGCGGGGCAAGGATCACGAAGGGTGAGCCTGACTGCTCAAGCGCTCGCTGCACCCGCTTCAGGACAAAGCTCTTACCCGTCCCCGCACCGCCGCGGAAAAGGGTGATGAAGCTTGTGGAACCGAAAATGAAATTGAGGGCCTTGCCTTGATCCGAGGCGAGTTCAATGTCCTCCTCCGCTGGCCGCGCGAGAGGCGCGTACCGGCCTATTCCTTCCCGGGCCGCCTCCACGATTGCCCACTCGCGTGCCAGTGCCTCTCTATGAGCGACCTTTTCTTCAGTGCGGATATAGGGTCGTGATGTCGTTTCGCGACGTAAATCGGCTGCGGAGAACGAACTCCCCCTTGCGAAAGCAAGGGCATGTCTCCACAACTCATGCTCTTGAACAACAGCATGCCGTTCAAAGAGATGCTCTTCTGCCCATAAGACAGCCTCGGCCACAGAAGGTTCTTGGCGGATGCCCTCTAGAACCGGTTCGGAAATGCGGAGCGACTCAAGCTCTGATGGCGTAAGCTGTTCCGTCCAGTGTTTCCGCAACGCCACCGCGCCAGGTTCTCTCGTTTTCCGCGCACGGGTTTCCAGCGCGATATACTCGCGGATCTTGCTTTGGTTTCTCTCGCGTTTTTCAGGATGCGCGGCGAGAAAGACCCGCGTCACCTCATCAATTTGCTGGTGGCGCTTCGAGAATCGTTGGCGAATTTCGGAACTCACCTCCCCGATTTCAAAGTCGCCCCTCGCGGAATTTACGATGGTATATCCGAAGCCGCGAAGGGCGCGCGCCAGTTCGTGATAATAGACGTTCTCCACATACTTCTGGGCACCGAGCATCTGATAGTTTTGTAATGCCTTCCAGCGATGGTCGCACCCATCGTGCGTAGCGTTAAAAACAACGCAGTGGGTGTGCAGGTGCGGGTCCAGGGCGCGCGACGTATTGTGCTCGAAGAGTGCGGCGACAATATTATTCGTGAGCCGGTCAGAATGTTGAGCTGCGTCACGAACACGGGTCGCGGCAAATCGCTCCAATTCAAGCAACGCGACCTTCACCGCTCCGGCGTGGGCCGCAGCGATTCGTGTGTCATCGGCGACAAATGCTGCGATGGATACCGACTTCGGCGGTGAAAAGGTAAAGTCGTAGAAAACGCGACGGTTAGCCATTTCGCCCTCATCCGAGCCATTGCGCCGAACGCTGTTTCGACGTTGCGTGAGACGGTGACCCGAGGTGGGATGTTTATTTTCGCAAAGCGCCAGAAAATCGTCCTTATCCACTTTTCCCTCGAGTCCCAGCCGAGCCGCTCCTGCTCCGATCCATTCCCCCTGCACTCGCTCGTTTTCGGCATAGTAATCGCCCACGCGCAGGTGCTCTTCAAAGTAGCCCTTCGCGTTCTTTAGATTGGTCTGTGTCTTGGGAGAAAGCATCGCTCCCAATAAAATAGCTGCATTTCAGCCAACGACTGCGCCCGCGCGGGAGCCGAGCCAGCGATTTCCTGTGCGAGAACTGTGCGCATGAAAAAACCACGTTTCATCTTTCACACTTCCCTGGCGGTGCTGGCCACCTTAGCCAGTGCGCTGCATTGTTTCGCCACCGAAGGCGTACTTACTGACGATACTACCGTAAACCGCGCGATCCCACACGCGGCCTACTATACCCAGCCTACTCTCGGCGTCGCTGCATCGGTGCAAGGCGTTGCTGCACTTGCTTATCTCAAATTCGATTTGGGGAACCTTCCGCCCGAAACCACTGGTACCCAGATTACCAGGGCGACACTGGAACTCTATTGCGACAATATCGCGCGGTCGGGTACCGTCGATATCGTCTCCGTGACCTCGCCTTGGGTCGAGAGCATCGTAACCGGTGAAAATCCTCCGGCCCTGGGACCGGTGGCCCTTGCCGGGACGCCCATCGATCTGACTGATAAGCGCCACTGGATTTGCTTCGATGTGACCCAATTGGTGGCGGCTTGGGTCGACGGAAGCCTTCCGAATAACGGTCTCGCCGTTGTTCCTGAATATAGGCTTGGCGTGGGGGGCATATCGGTCAATTTCGACTCGAAAGAAAATGCCGCAACCGGTCACGAAGCGGTCTTGGATATCGCGCTCGCTGGGAATGGAGCACCTGGTGCCCAAGGCGCTACCGGCTCGCAGGGTACCACTGGGCCTCAAGGGAATGCTGGTCCCGCTGGTCCTTCGGGGGTTGCTGGCCCGCAGGGCGCCATCGGTCCTGCCGGACCGCAGGGCGCAACCGGCCCCATAGGTCCGGTCGGACCAACAGGGCCGGCAGGGGCCACGGGACCCATCGGTCCTCAAGGTTTGGTCGGCGCTGTCGGTCCGCAAGGACCCGCTGGCCCAGTCGGTTTGACAGGCAACACGGGCGCCGTTGGACCCCAAGGGCCAGTTGGATCGATAGGAGCGACCGGGGCACAGGGAAACCCCGGTGCAATCGGCCCTCAAGGTCCTGCTGGTCCGCAAGGTACTCCGGGCAATGTTGGCCCTGCTGGTCCGCCTGCTTTGGGCGGTCTTACGCCGGCTCGATTGGGAACACAGCGGTGGTATCCAGTAAATACCGCTTATGCCGCCACCTCATTGGGTGCCGGTTCCCTGCCACTTGGCATTTGCTTCGACGGCAATTATGTCTGGGCAGCCGAATCGGGAGGCAACCAAGTCGACAAACTGCAACTTAATGGTTCACTGGTCGCCGCCTACGCCCTCTCCGGTTCGCCCCAATTCTGCGCCACAGACGGTGATGCAATTTGGGTATCGCGCAAGACCGTTAACGCTGTGACGAAGTTCACCGCCGCCACGGGCGCCGTGGCCGCCTCCATTACAACAGGCACGTCGCCAAGCTATATCTGCTTTGATGGCGTGTACGTGTGGGTTTCCAACACCGGCAGCAACAATCTCACCAAGATCAAAGCGTCGGACGATTCGGTGCAGACGGGTAACTATGCCGTACCTGGGCCACGTGGCATCTGCTTCGACGGTGTTTCCTTATGGGTGTGTTCGTCGACTTCCAACAGCGTCGTCAAAGTGAATCCGAATGATGGAACGGTGCTCGGCACATTCGCCGTCGGTGCGCGACCGGAGGCAGATTGCTTTGATGGCACGAATATCTGGGTTGCGAATCAGGGCGCAAACAATGTGACGGAGGTCGATCTCAGCGGAAACGTGATTGGCACCTACCCTGTCCAGACCGCGCCCGCCGGAATCGTATTCGATGGCCGTTACATTTGGGTGACCAACTCCGGGTCGAACACGATCTCCCAACTCGACTACACCAACGGCGCCTTAATTGGGTCCTATCCCGTGAACAACAGCCCCATCGGTGTCTGCTTTGATGGGAACGCAGTCTGGGTAGCCAACGAAACAAGCGGCAATCTGTTGCGGCGGTAGATAACCGCCCGAATTCCTTCCCTTCCCATGGCATTTGCCATGGGTTTGGGAAGGATGCACGCCCTACCCCTTAGTAAAACTAAGGACTTTCAGGCCCATCGGTAACCTCGGTGCAACCTATGAGTGACCCAAACGACATCGCCACGCGCACGCAGCGTTTCAACGAGGCCGCCCGCACGTTCACGCCGCCTTCACCGATCCGTCACGCAAAGCTCATGCCCTTCAAGGATGGCATTATCGAACTGAGGCAAAAAGGAGCGTCGTTCCGGCTGATCCGCGAATTGCTCGCAACGGCAAACGTGGGCGTAGGCACCGATACCATCGCCAGATTCCTGACGGAAGTGACCGGCGAGACAACCCCCCATCCATTCACAAAAAGCCGAAAGCGCCAAAACCGCATTGCCGCAAGACTAGTCACGCCGCATCCACCCGCTGAGCACCCAGTTCCATCGCCGACACCGGTGCCGGCGATGCCGGAATCAGCACCAGCGCCGCCACCATTTGTCGCACCGGTGGCAGCCACGCCCGCTGAACGTTCGCGCATTCGTGGGCCTCGCATCGCAGATCCCCGCAACCTGTAACCAACCCAACATCCACACTCCATCTCCATGAAAAAACAAATCAACCTCGTCATTAACGGCAAAGGCGGCGTCGGCAAAAGCTTCGTCGCCACGAACCTCGTTCAGTATCTCAAGGATCGGCAACTAATCCATCACGCCATCGACACCGACCATGAGAACTCCACCCTCAAGCGATTCCACCCGGAGGCACAGTTCATCAACCTTGAGCACAAACGCGAAATCGACGGCGTGTTCGATGCCGCGGAAAACTCCAATCTGCTTGTCGTCGATTGCCGGGCGGCCTCAACCGACCTGTTCATCGACTTCTTCGAAGAGATCGGGCTGGAGGAAGTGCTCTGCACGCTTGACGCGCGGCTGACCGTAATTTCACCGGTCAATCACGAGGCCGACAGCGTCGAACAACTCCGTGTGCTGACCAGCGCCTGGAAGACCGACTGCCGGTGGATCATCGTGAAGAACGAGGCGCATAGCGACGCCTTCAAGATGTACGACTCCAGCAAGGTTCGCCGGCTGCTCCTCGACTCGCTGCGCGCGGAGGAAATCTCGATGACCCGCCTCTACAACTGGCTGGTGACCGCTCTCAATGAACACAACGTCACCCCTACTGGCGCGCTCACCCATCCCGGTTTCAACCTGCTCGACCGCCAACGCGTCAAGCGCTGGCAGGCGGACTTCTACGCGCAACTCGATCTAGTTGCCAACCTGATCCTGCCGATTCCCGAGCCGGTTTCCGCAGATTTGGCTGCCGTCTAGCACATGGACGGTGACGACAGGCTGGCGCTGGCTATCGCCGAGTGGCAGCGCAGATATGGTATCGGCGACAACGATCCGATGATTGCCATGCTGGACTTGGTTCGAATCCATCTTCGGCACGCCCGTGAAATCGACGACGATCCCGATGCTCCAACTCCGCCCTTTGAGGATTTCCGCAGAACAATCGAGTTGCTCGACCAATGCGCGAAAACTTTCACGAAGCAAGCGAGTCAGATTTTGAGTCAGTTGGGCTCCTTCGCTAGAACGGTCGAACGCATCAACCGCGAAGGTCTGATCATCCACCTGGCCTTCGCCACAATTGGAATCGCAATGGGATTTCTTATTCGTAACTACCTGTGAACATTCCGACCGAAAACGGTACCGTTTGCATCGCCCTATGTCTCGGTCTGTTACTGCATTGGCTTCGAAAACCTAAAAGCCGCGCGATTGTGCGGCTGGCCGGCTTTTCGTGGACACGGGCTGACTTTTGCCGTGGTTGGCTGATCACCGGGGACACAGGGAGCGGCAAGACGCGATCCGGCATAACGCCTCTGCTGTTCCAAGTCTTTCAGAACGAACCAACTTGGGGCGGTCTGTGCATCGACGACAAGGGGCTCTATTGGGAAACGCTCAGTGAAATGGCGCGGCATTTCGGGCGAGAGGATGATCTCATCCTGCTTCAAGTTCGCCCGGAAGGCGCCGGCCCCGGATGGTGTCCAAGCCACACCTATAACCTCACCTCAGACAGCAGTATCCCCTACAATACCTTTGCGAAGGCCGTCGTGGACACCGCCTCCTCCCTCGGCCAATCGGGGGACAAGGGGTTCTTCCGCAACCAGGCGCAAACGCACATTGCCGCGGCGCTGGAAACGCTACGAGAGATTGGCGCGGATGTGACGCTGAACAACGCATACGATCTTCTCCTCAATCAGGGCGACCTGGAGGAGGTGCTCGATGATCTTGCTTCTGCAGAGCCGACAGCCAGACGGCGCGAGTTAGCCGCGCACTTCAGCAACCGCTTTCTTTCTCAACCGCCGGAGCAGATCGGCGGCGTGAAAGAAACCATCGCGAACTATCTCCAGGCGTTCATTACTCCGGTGATCGCGGAAGTGTTTTGCGCTGGGAAAAACACGTTCGATTTTGAGGAAATTGATCGCGGAAAAATCATTTGTGTGGCGATGCCGCAAAAGTTCCAGGTGGAGCGCCGCTATGTGAACACGTTCTTGAAGATGTTGTTTTATACCCACGCACTGCGCCGCTTCGATAAACCCGCCGAATCGCGCAAGGGCGACAATCTTTTGATTCTTTGGGCTGACGAAGCCCAACGGTTTGTATCCGCGAGCGAGGAGGGAATGAGTGACTACAATTGCATCGACGTGATCCGGGAAGCTCAGGCAACCGTCGTCGCGGCGGCGCAGTCTTCGACGTCGTTCATCCCGCCGTTGGGTCGGGAAAAAGCCCGCGTCTTCACGCTCAACCTCCGGAATCGCCTTATCTTCAGAGCAGCCGATGAAGACGGCGCTTTGGAGAGCGCCGACTTTCTCGGCAAGCGCCGCGCCATCAAAAAGTCTTGGGGATACTCTGGCGGAAAGATGTCCCGAAACTACTCGGAGCAGGACGAGCACAAAATTAAATCCCACGACCTTCGTGCTCTGCCGAAGCACACGGCCGTCGTCATCCATTGCGAGCGGGGGCATCGGCGCCAACCCCTGCCGCCGCTTGAGCCGGATGGTCAAATCAGCAAATGGTTCGGGCGGTAACCGGGATCGACTGATCGGATTGTAATATGGCACCGGCTTGCGCTTGTGCGGGAGCCGAAGGTGGATCGGTTTGCCTCAGAATGCGCCTCTTGCCGTATGATCAGACGCCATGGTAGACCCACTATTTCCGACCGGGACACCAATCAGCTCTCATTATTCGACTTCGCACGCACCAATGACCGAGCCCCAATCCCAATTCCTGACCCAGTACGGAATCCTGGCCGAGAAGCATTGGCGGGAGTTCCGACCGAAAATGGTAGCACAACTCCAGGCGGAAGGCCGCCTGATGGAGGCGCTCTGGGAGGCACAGGAGACGACTCTGGACGAAATGGAAACACTCACCCGCACACTGGAGCGGGACCAGCAGATGACGCCGGAGCAGGCCCAGGCGACAGCATGGGAGTTGATCCGGGAGAAATATATTCTCCTGCCGCCCGAGAGCCCGAACGGCTGAACGGGCGGAATTACCGAATCACCGCCGAAGACCGCCTTGGCGCCGGCTCTCTCAAGCAGAAGGCGCGAGACAACTTCGCCGCCATCGAGCTGACGCAGCAACTCGACCGGGATGGACGCGAACCGACGGACGATGAGCGGCGTACCCTGGTAAGGTATGTCGGCTGGGGTGGCATTCCCCAGGTATTCGCGGAATCCGGCGCGGTTGAATGGCAATCCGAGCGGGACCGGTTGAAGGCTTTGCTCACGCCGGAGCAATACGAGGCCGCGCGCGCCTCAACACTGAATGCCCACTATACGTCTCCCACGGTGATCGGTGGCATTTACGACGCTGTACAGCGGCTTGGGTTTGACGGCGGCCGGGTCCTGGAGCCAGCGCTCGGGGTCGGACACTTCTTTGGCATGATGCCGGATGACATCGCCGCCCGCTCGCGGCTTACCGGCATCGAGCTTGACCCGCTCACTGCGAGCATTGCACACCATCTGTATCCTGACGCCGAAGTGCTGGCGCAGGGTTTTGAAACCGCGCGGCTGGTGGAGGGCTCTTTCGACCTCGCCATCTCCAACGTTCCTTTCGGCGACTACAAGGTGATCGATCCCCGGTTCGATCAGCGCAACTTTCTAATCCACGATTACTTCTTCGCCAAGGGCTTGCAGCAGGTCCGCCCCGGTGGGCTGCTCGTCTTCATCACCTCCAAAGGCACGCTCGATAAGGTCAACTCAGGCCTGCGCGATTATCTCTCGGACAAGGCGGATTTCGTCGCCGCGATACGGCTTCCAAACAGCGCGTTTCGTCAGAACGCTAACACTGAGGTCACCACGGACATCATCTTCCTCCGCAAACTGGAAGAAGGCGAGCGCCCGGCCAATGTCGCATGGCTAAAGCTCGCGGAGCACAAGAATCCGGAAGCCGCCGTGTTTCAAATCAACGAATATTTTGCGACGAATCCCCGCATGATGCTTGGCACCATGGCAATGGCTGGATCGATGTATCGCACGAATGATCCGGCGCTGGTACCGGATAGCCGTGACCTCGGTGAAGCCTTGCGTGAAGTGGTTTCGAGACTGCCACAGGGAATTTACGAGGCAGCGGAAACTGCCAATTCCCGTTCAGTCGATGGAGCGGAGGTGATCCTTGCGCCCGAGCATGTCAAGGAAAATGCCTTCACCCTGCACGATGGGACGCTCGCGGTTCGAACCGGGAATGCCCTTACCCCGGTGCTCAACCTGCCGGACGAAACCGCTCGACGCATCAAGGGCTTGATCAAGGTGCGTGATGCGGTCCGCGAAGTTCTCCGGACACAATTGCAAGGCGCGGGCGACGAGGAGATTGCCAGAGCCCGCCGGGAACTGAATCTGCGGTATGACTCATTTTCGGCGCGATTTGGACCGGTCAACGACACCGCGAACCGGCGTGCCTTCCGGGGTGATCCCGATTACCCGCTCCTCTGCTCATTGGAGGATTACAACGACGAGACGAAGCGGGCTGAGAAAACAGCGATCTTTCGCGAGCGCACCATTCAGAAGGCCCAGGCGCCCCAGGCTGCAGAAAACCCAAAAGATGCTCTTGTTCTCGTCCTTAATGAATCTGGGCGGGTCGACTTGCAGCGAATGGAAAGGCTTCTCAGTCGGTCTCCCGATGAGTTCCTGCCGGAGTTGAAAGGGCTCCTTTATCGCAATCCACAAACCGAGCACTGGGAGACCGACGACCAGTATCTATCTGGCGACGTGCGGCAGAAGTTGGACAACGCGCGCGCCGCTGCTGGCAAGGATGCCACATACATGGGAAATGTCACGGCTCTGGAGGCAGTGCAGCCGGCGGATCTGACCGCGTCGGAAATTGATGCGCGGCTGGGAGCCGCCTGGATTCCGACCGCCGACGTCGAAGCATTCGCTCAAGCGCTGCTGGGCGCGGACGGCATCACCGTCTCACACGCGGCAATCGTCGGAACCTGGTTCGTAAAGGGAGATTACAGCGCCAGGGGCACCGTAGCCAACTCCACCGAATGGGGCACTGGGCGCTATTCCGCTTTAGAACTGATCCAGGACGCCTTGAACCTGAAGACGCCGACAGTTTACGACACCGATCCGCGGACGAAGAACAGCGTCATTAACGCGACGGAAACGGAAGCGGCGCGAGACAAACTGGAGAAAATCAAAGAGCGTTTTAAGACGTGGGTCTGGGGCGACGATGAAAGGCGCGAGCGGCTTGGCCGGAAATACAATGAGGAATTCAATTCCGTGCGGTTGCGGGTGTTTAATGGAAGCCATTTAACGTTGCCGGGGAGCACCGACCGCGTTGCGTTACGCACGCACCAAAAAAATGCTGTCTGGCGAATCGTGCAAAGCGACAACACCCTTCTGGCGCATGCAGTCGGCGCGGGGAAGACCTATACGATGGTCGCCGCCGGCATCGAACTGAAGCGACTTGGACTTGCCACCAAGCCGATGTTCGCGGTGCCGAACCACATGCTCGGACAGTTTTCCTCAGAACTGCTCACGCTTTATCCAACGGCGAATATCCTCGTGGCTGGAAAGGAGGACTTCGAGGCTTCCCGCCGCGCGCGGCTCTTCAGCCGCATCGCGACGGGGAACTGGGATGCCGTGATCGTAACCCATTCCAGTTTCGAGAAGATTCCGCTCTCAAGACAAACCCGGCGCGATTTCATCAAGGATCAAATCTACGAAGTGGAAATGGCCATTCGCGAACAGAGCGCACACAAGGGCACGCGACTCGTGAAAGAATTGGAGCGGGTAAAGCGCCGCTTGGAGGCAAAGCTGGAGGGCCTCTCTGCCAACGAGAAGAAGGATAACACGCTGACCTTTGAAGAACTGGGGATCGACCGGCTTTTCATCGACGAGGCGCACAAATTCAAAAATCTCTTCTACGTGACAAAGATGACCCGCGTTGCCGGTCTGCCCCAGACCGCTTCCGAGCGCGCCTTCGACCTTTTCCTGAAAGTGCAGCACATCCAGGCAAAAAACCGTGGAGGCGGGGTGGTTTTTGCCACCGGCACGCCAATCTCCAACACCATGGCCGAATTGTTCACCATGCAGCGCTACCTTCAGATGCCCGCGCTGCGAAGCATCGGCCTCCAGCATTTCGACTCTTGGGCAGGCACGTTCGGTGAAACGGTCACTGCAATGGAGCTGAGTCCGGATGGCGCCGGCTACCGGTTGCAAAGCCGCTTCGCCCGCTTTGTCAATGTGCCCGAACTGATGACCCAGTTTCGGCAAGTCGCAGATGTGCAAACAGCCGACATGCTGAAGCTGCCGATTCCGAAGCTCGACCAGGGGCGACCCATCACCGTGAGTGCTCCCGCGACGCCGGAGTTGAAGCGGTTCGTTGAGCACCTCGTCAAAAGGGTCGAGAAAATCAAGGGCGGCAGAGTCGATCCCCGTGTGGACAACATGCTCAAGATCACCACCGAAGGGCGAAAAGCCGCGCTTGATCTGCGTCTTGTTAGGTCCGGCGTCAGGGAGAGCCCCGACAGCAAGGTGAATCTCGCCGTGGCAAAGATTCATCAGATTTGGCTCGATTCCGCTGAGCAGAAGGGCGCCCAGCTCGTCTTCTGCGATTTATCGACGCCTCAATCCGGGGGACACGGCTTCTCGGTCTATCACGATGTACGTGAAAAGCTGACCGCCAGAGGTGTCGCTTCCTCCGAAATAGCGTTCATCCAAGACTTCGACGAAGACGCTGCTAAGGCCTCGCTCTTCAAATCGGTGCGCGAAGGCAAAGTGCGTATCCTCCTTGGCAGCACTCCGAAAATGGGAGAAGGGACGAATGTTCAACGTCGTCTGGTTGCGTTACACCACCTCGATGCGCCGTGGCGTCCCGCCGATATCGAGCAACGGGACGGGCGGATTCTCCGACAGGGCAACACGAACGAATACGTGAAGGTCTTCCGGTATGTGGCGGAAGGTTCATTCGACGCCTACATGTGGCAGACCCTGGAAACGAAGAGCCGGTTCATCGCCCAGGTCATGACTGGTGATGCAACGATGCGCCGCGCCGAAGACGTGGACGCCGCCGCTCTCACCTATGCCGAGGTGAAAGCGATAGCCTCCGGCAATCCGCTGGTGATCGAGAAGGCCGCCATCGACGCGGAAGTAATGCGCCTCACGCGGTTGAAGAAGCAGCACGGGGATAGCCAGTATCAAATGCGCTATCGTCTCAAAACTCTCGCCGAGAGCGTGCAAATAGCGGAGCGCAACATCGCCGATATCCGCGAAGACCTGCGTAATCGGACCAGCACGCGTGGCGATGATTTCATCATGACGGTTCAGAAGGAGACTTTTACCGACCGCACCAAAGCCGGTCGCGCGCTCGTCTTCCTCGCTGCGGCTCTCAAGCCATTCCAGACGACCAAGGCAATTGGCGCCATCGGTGGCTTCCCGATTTCTCTTCATCGTCTTGAGGCGCGAACTGCCATTACCGTCCTCGGCAAGCATACCTACGAAGCGAGCGTGAGCGACAACGCGCTTGGCACCATTTCCTCTTTGGAACATGCTCTCGGAAGCCTCGACGAAAGACTTCAGGAGCGTGAATCGGACCTCAAGCAGCTTCGCCGACAGAGCGAAGAATTGACCAAACAGATTGGTCAGCCCTTCGAGCACGAAGAAAAGCTCTTGGCTGCGACCAATCGGCAGCAGGAGATCGTCGACGCGCTGGACATCACAAAAAACCAAGCCTCCGTGAAAGTGGACGAAGGCACTGAAACTTCCGAGGCGGTGCGCCAGAAGGCGGAGCATGTTGAACAGTCCGTGCCGCGCTGTGGGCGTGTAGGGGTTCACCGTTCATGAACAAGTTCAGGAATCGGCGCTTGCCGAAGCTGATCCCGATCGCCATTTTACCGGGAACAGATGGCGACCCCCGCTTCTCCAAAATCCTCGAGCCTTTTATTGCGCGCTCCACGCGCGCAACCGCCAATGTGGGGTGGTAGGGTTGGAGGAGAGGGTTGGCCGCTCCGCGTTTTTCGCGACAAATTAAATCTTTCACGACCGTTATTCGCCCGCCTCATGGGATGCTCAGACCGGACTTTGGCAAATTGGGAATCTGGCAGGCATCTCCCCGAGATCTACAAGAGCCGACTCAACGAACTACAGAAGCTCTACTCGGAATTGGCTGAATCTGTGGACCCGGACGCTATTGGCTCCTGGATCACCTCACCAAACAAAGACTTCGACGGCCTGAAGCCGCTGGAATTGATCGAGCGCGGCGAAACTTTTCGCATCTGGCGCATGATATTTTTACCAAAACCAGGAACCGGATCATGACCTCTAGTGTGGCTTTCAGATTTTCGGGGCATGAAACCTTTGCCTGCCGGTATGCTTGGCTACCAAAGGGGGTGAAGGCGGTTTCGGAAAGCCCCTCAATCCTGACCGCCCTTCGCGAAGATGACGCTATGGTGGAGTTGGGTGTCGGCAAGAACATGGTACGGTCCATTCGTTTTTGGGCTGAAGCGGCTGACGCGATTCTTCCAACTGTGGGTGGTCATGAACCGACGGAGTTTGGTCGAAGCTTGTTATTGGGAACCGAAGACACTGCTCCGCTGGATGAGTTCTTGGAGGATGTTCAAACGCTCTGGCTGCTCCATTGGAAATTTTCCACAAACTCGCGAGCGCAGATCTATGCGTGGGATTTCTTGATGAATCAATTTCAGGAGCCTGAACTTTACGCTTCGGCCGCGGTTAGGGCATTCCAGAAAGCCTTGCCTACAGCTTCTCAGAAGGAAATTTCCGTGAACTCGTTGGAGCACCTTTACGAGGTATTTCTACACACGTATGTGCCAACGCGAGGTCGGAAAGGCGAGGTCAAGGAAGACAATCTCGACTCTCCCTTAGTTGAATTGGATCTTCTCCGACATACTGGCTTTACTCAAGCGTCGCTCCACTCTGGTCGGCCAGAACCAAAGTTCGCATTCCGCAGGGAGGAGAAATCAGAGATCGGGAACTCCCTTTTCGCCTATTGCCTGAACGAGTTTTGGCAAGATCGATTTTACTCACCAGAGACGTGCGAGTTAACGATACCCATTCACACGGTTTCTAATGGCCACGGCAGTCCGGGGCAGGTTTTCAAGATTCCTGAAGCCGATATCCGGGTACGATTGCTTGGCATCGAAGAAACCACGGAAGGCCTATTTCGTTTCGACGAGTCCGCAACAGTCCCTGCTGTGGTGCGGAGGAACGCAACAGACAATTTGCCGCTGAGCAGCGTTTACGTCCCGGAGGAGGAAACATGTCAGACCAGGTGATAGCTTCGTTACACACCTATTCGGGTCGCTTCTTACGATCGACCGATCTCGTCCGAGACTTTGATGACCCGCACGGTCTTCAGGGTTATCGCCTCACAGATTTTGGCCGTTCTTGCCTTAGTCGGATTTCGGACGGGTTCCGTGCGAATTCCGGAAGAAGATCATGGCGCCTGACGGGCGATTTCGGCTCGGGTAAATCATCGTTTGCGTTGCTTCTTGCCCATTCGGCGAGCGACGCGCGCCATCGCCTACCCAAAGACCTCTTTCAGCAGGTCAGCGAGGAGATACCCGAGGTCAAAAAGCTCCAGTATGTACCTGTGCTCGTGACGGCTACACGCGAGCGCATGGCCCCCGCCATTCTACGAGCGATTTTCAAGGTCTATAACACCCTGTACTCGCGGCGTGGTTTTCGATCGGAGCTGGCGCTTCAAATCGAGAGTCTTCTCTCGACACCGGGCAAGATTAAGGATTCGCAGGTCGTCGATCTTATAGAAAAGACCAACCGAAAGATCATTCAGGACGGAAGGGGCGCGGGAATGCTTCTGATCCTCGACGAGGTCGGTAAGTTCCTCGAATTCGCCGCCCAAAATCCGGAAGAACAGGATGTCTATTTTTTGCAGCAGCTCGGCGAGATGGCTGCTCGGAGCGGCAAAGAGTCGGTGGTCGTCGTCTGCCTACTTCATCAAGGGTTCAACGCTTACGCAGACCAGCTTGCCCCATCAAGCCAGCGGGAGTGGGAGAAAATTGCAGGTCGTTTTGAGGAAATTGTCTTCCGGCAGCCCCTCGATCAGATTGCGCTGTTAGTAGAGTCAGCTCTTGAGGTTGATGAATACAGACTTCCACCTTCTCTGAAAAAGCAAGCCGTCGCTGCTTTCGATGCGGGGCTTGCCTCAGGATGGTTTGGCACATCGGCGAGCCGGGAGACCCTCAGGCGCGTGGCGCACAACTTATTTCCGCTTGATCCGCTACTTCTGCCCGTCCTGGTCCGCACGTTTCAACGATTCGGGCAGAACGAACGATCGCTCTTCAGTTTCCTTTGCTCCTACGAACCCTTTGGGTTGCGAGCCTTCTCTAACAACCCACTGACCAAAACAACGCGCCCCTATCAACTGTCGGATTTCTACGACTATATCCGCGCCAACTTCGGTCACCGGCTCGCCGTTGCGAGTTATCGAACTCACTGGAGCGTAATCGAGTCGAAAATTGAAACTCATCCCGCAGACGATGCATTAGAGGTGCGGATACTTAAGACTGTGGGAGTTCTAAATTTGTTGAACGCCGACGACCTTCGGCCGACTCGCGACGCTATATGCTGGGCCGTGGCAGGCCACTCTGAAGACGACCGGCGTCACGTTACACGACTTCTTAAGAAGCTTGAAGGACGGGACCTTCACTTTCGTGGCGAGATGCGCGGTTTTTCCCTCTGGCCATATACGAGCGTCGATATTGATGCTCGAATGAGCGAGGCAAAGCGGGCAATTCCGCAGGTTGGAAAGGTTGCTGAAGCCATTCGTCAGCAACTGGATATGAGCGCACCCTTACTCTTGTCCGTGATGGAAAGGATGACATCAATCTTGGCTCCGTTCTCCATCAGATTGGAAACTGCGCTGCCGAGCTTGAGCAGAACCAACGCGCATTCGACTCATACCTCGCGGCCGCAAGGCATTTCCGCTCCATCCAAATGGAGGAGTATTTGAGCAACAGTCTTGGGGAGATCGGTTATGTGCTAGTAAACTGGGATCCGCATGGCGCGTTTGATGAGTTGTTGACGGAGACGTTGATCGTCGACGGCCTAGCTGACGTCGCCAACCAAGTAGTGCGTGTGTTCGATCCGTTGGCTGTCAATCTCGCCATTGAGCACGGAACCGAAACTTTACGGAAGCTCTTTGGCCTTGTTGCCCTGGCGAGTTTCTCTTCCAAAAACCATTTCTTGTCCGAGTGGGCGTGGAATCTACGGGAAGTCATACTCCGGCCCTTTGCCCAGCAGGTGGATCAGAAGGAACGTGACCCGTCTGAAAGGCTCCTACTGATGCACCTCGACCTCACTCTGGCCTTAGCGGGAAGCCTTTCTGTAGTAAAGCAGCCAAACGGGATAGGCCCAATGCCTTCGCTAGTCGAGATCGAGCACTTCGCGCGATTGTGTTACCGGTATTTCGATCCGGGCTGGAAGTTCTTTCATACTTTCAAATGGCTTGAGATCTACCTTCGCCGGCACCGGGGCGCGTCGATTGACGCCAAGGTGTTGCAGGAGGCGATTACATTGGTAGAGGAACAAGGCCAGGCATTTTCACTTCAAAAGCAGTAAGTGCAAGACTCCGAACTGGGACTCCCGTCTGTCTCAAGGGTTGTGGAGGCTAGCGTGCGCTGTGCGATGTACGAATCGGGTTAAGGTTTTGATTGAGTTTAGCCGCAGCGAGTAGCGCGCAATAGGTTTGCTTGTCCGGACCAAGGCCAATTGACGTATGGTCGAGCCCAAGCTTGCTGAGCTTCGTACTGAATTTCTCCATCGCCGGGCGGTCCGGATACGTTCGCCCCACGAAGCGCTCTTTGAAGTAGAGCAGTTGGATTCGCGGCCCTTTAGAGTGGTCGAAGACTTCGACGAAGAGGTTCCGCAGGTTCACCTTGATGCGCGTTTGCAGTTCGGGCAGTGGCTTACCGTCAAAGTCGTCGTAGTGCTGAAATGTGATCTTGCCGGAGTGCTTGTGGATCTTGATCACGTCCGCTTGCGACGGATCGCCGTAGCGGAAGGCAGCGCAGTGAACGTAGATGCGGAGAATCGGCGGTAGTTCGCCAAGCAGGCTTCGATGGATCATCAGGGAGTCCTCATCCTGCCATCCGACATCGACAGCTTCGCACGCGACATCGATTTCGCCGGGATCGCCGGCCGCGAAGAGAAGGTCGCGAGCCTGGTTCTGAGCAGTGGGAAGGTCGCCGAAGAAGCTGCGTATGTCATTCTTGATGCGTAGTGGAATTTCGCGCCGGAGGAACCGCTTCCGAAACTTCGTCATGGCCAAATAGACGAGCACATCTTCCGTGCGTGACTTGCGAACCGTTTGCCAGAGCTGCTCGCCATTCCGCGTGACGACCAGGGCGAGTGCGCGATTGATGCCCCCAGCGGCTTTCGTGACCTCCGCCAAGCGGTCGAACTCGCCTGGCTCGGGCGCGCGCCCGAGTTCCAAGAGGGTCTGCCAAAATTGCTCGAACAGCTCTTTGTTCAGCTCGTAGCGATCCACGTTCCGACGCTCGCGGCTGATCGGCACCGAGAACTTCAATTGCGCGCTGATCTCGGTCCAGTCGATCCGTCGTCGATTCCGACTGGCCTCGAAAAGCTCCGCATCGTCGTCGCTTCGGAAGACCACGCATAAACCGAGGCCAAGCGTGCTCGCTTCGACGTCGAGAGTCTGCTCGATCAAACCCTCGAGTTCTCCGGGAGCATAAAATTTCTGAAATGTATTTGTTTTGGTCAGAAAGCCGTCCCCGTAAGGACGCGAGTGCGAATCCGTCTCCTGGCCGCACGCCATCGTCGAGACGAGCAGCACGCGCTCAGCCAGCGAATACGCCTCCCGGAGCGTCGCGATCCGTTCCGCCGGCTCCTCGATGACATTCAGCACGTAACCAAGATTGACTACGGTCGCGGGCATCTTTGGTGTGTTGGGTCGAAATGCGGGGTCCCATCCAGACGCTTTATAGCCCAAGTGCTGGAGCGCCTCGATGTCCATGCCGTATCCACACCCGTAGTCGAAAAACGTATCATTCTTTTTTAGAAGGCCGCGCTCAAGGAGTTGCTTCACGGGCTTTGAGAGATCGTATCGCTTGATGGCTGTCCTATGGCGGTCAACACCAACTGATTCGACCTCTGGCTCGACAGTTTCGGCAACCTTCTTTTCAACCGAGACGAGCGAGTGGCCCGCGTGCGCCAACCCTAAGCGCTTGAGCAACGTCAACCACTGGACGCGCAGACCGATCCTCGACGGATCGCGATACAGTCCCGCTTCTTCCTCTTGACGTGTCAGCGCAGCGAAACTCGGTATCCGCGGATCATTTGGAGCAAGAAATGTTTCCTTTCGGTGCAAGATCGGGGGATTGGCACGAAGCCGGTAGTCGGTTCTGACAACCGATCCGCTGTTGAGATTGATTTTCGTCGCCTCTGCCAAGGCAGGATGGGGATCACAGTCAAAATTCGGGTACGAAAGGAAAGTAATCGCGAATTGGTCAGTATGCAGTTTGAGAAGATTCCAAGTACCCGGGACCAGCGGCAGTTTCTGCTCGCAACACTTCCTTGAGCAAAGCGTCCGATATGTTGCCCTTTTCCGGTCGCAACAGGTAGCGCGCATCCGGGAGGTTTTTCCCGTAATGCAAAGCTCGGACTGCGTTTTGGAACTCGGCTGCCTGCACGACACCTACTTTATCCTGCTGCACCACGACACAGGAAGTCGGTTTTCCTTATCAGGAACGCTCGAAAATGACCTGCGAGGCTTCCCCAGCTGGGCGATTTGATCGAGTGTGGCGGACTGAGTGACGTCCTTCAGAAGCCGGTAGGCTTTTCCTGGCGGGGCCGGCAGCAACAGCCCCTCCAAGGCCGATCCGGCAGGCACATCCTCCCAATTTTGCTGACCCGAGACTTGTCTTTCTCTCCGAATCGCTCGATTTCGGGCACGAGACTCTGCCTCCCCTCCGGCTGAAACGCGCCCGCAGCAGTCAAACTTTCGACGGCTAGCACTGATAAGTCATTCCGGAAATTTGGCGCGAAGGCACAGGGCTGCATTATGTACGACAAGCTCGATGCCCCCCGCGATGGCTCTTTTCAGACATGCATTGCTCGCCGCGTCGCGAACGTGTTTTTCAATCGCATCGCGCATTGGACGCGCGCCGAGGCGTGGATGAAAACCTCGCTGTACAAGAAAGGGCAGCACAGCCGGGCTGCACGAAACTGCAAGCCCCTTTTCCGCAAGGAAATCCATCTCTTCCGAAAGAAGTTGCCGTGCAATTTCCAACTGCACATCGTAGCTCAGCCGACTGAAGACGAGCTTCTCAGTAATACGGGCGAATAGCTCCGGTCGGAATGATCGTTGAGCTTTTGCGAGAACGTGGCGTTCCATCGTAGAAAGTGGAGCGTGCTGAAGCTGCATTACCTCGGCCGCGCCAAGGTTCGACGTGAGCACGACGAAAAAAGCGCTCAGGTCCAAAGTCTCGCCCGTTGCAAGCGTGATTCGCGCCGCGTCAAGAATCTGGAGAAGAATGTCTAAAATGCGAGGATGCGCCTTTTCGCTTTCATCGAAGAGGAGGGTGCCGAAGCCGGCTCGCTTAACCGCCAAACCAAGAGTTCCTGCCTCGTCCGATGAACCTCCTAGTAAGATTCGCAGACTTTCTTGGGTCTGATACTCCGACATATCGAAGCGAACTAGGTTCTCCTCGCCGTAGAGATACCGGGTGAACGCAAGGGTAAGTTCGGTTTTGCCCACGCCGGTCGGACCGAGGAACAGGAAGCTGCCCTTTGGGCGATTGGCCTTTGTGAAGCCGAGCTCTCCGCGGTGCAGTACGGACGCCACGCGTGGGATTACATGATCCTGACCACGAATGAGCTCGCGCAGGTGCGGTTCGAGCCCGTTCAGTTTATCAATCAGTGCAGGAGAAAAGTCGGAAGTGTTCATGACTTCCGAGCGTCTCATTTGCGGATGTGCAAGCTGCTCCCGCGCGGGCGCGGCTCATCCATTCGGGGCAGCTATAAATCGTGCCGCTATGAAAACCTTACTTCTCACACCTCAACTCACTCCTCTCCTCGCCCAAGCGGCTGCGGGAGGGCTCGCACAAGGAGCCAGTCAGGCAATGGGCGTTGTCATGCTCATCGGTTTTATCTTTGGGACCATTTGCGTTGTCGGCGGCGGTTTCGCCGTTCGGCGGGGCGATACCGACGCTGGCAAACTCTCCATTGTTGGAGGCCTAATTATCGCGGGTGCTCCCGTGATCGTGAAAGCGTTGTTCACCGCTTTCGGTCTTGGCAGTTCCACCGTGGACGTTGGCGCTTTCCAATGAGCACCAGTACCGTAAACCGGGAGTGGCGCTTCACCGAAACCAATAGTTCGGATGATTCGACCGGGAAGACTTGGGGTCTGGAGGGAAACCTTTTCTGGTTCTTGATTGGGGGAGGATTCGCTGCGGTAGTTACTCTCCTGCTCCTTTTCAGCGTCTGGCGCTGGACCCTGGCGGGAGCCGCGGTACCCGCGTCCATTCCGCTCGGCCTCGCACTGTTTTACGCGCTCGCCCTCAGACAGGGCAAAGCTTCCGGGTACGACACCGATCTCTTTGAACTCTGGCTAAACGGGCCGGGCTTTGGCCCGGACCGGCCATCCACACCTATCGTCAACACCAACGACTCTCCCAATTATGTTTGAATCTGCTCCCAACGGTTATTTTCTTAACGATCTCATCGTATTCCAAGGCCTCGGCAAAGGCTGTTATGTCTCGAAAGGCTTTTTGGTCGAGCCACCGGAATTGAGCGCGGCATCGACGGAGCATCTGAACGCCTTTCAGGATCAAATCACGCTCGTCCTCGGGTGCCTCCACGAGAAGCTGCGGCTGCAAGTCCAATGGTTTTGCGACTCAGATTATCGCGCCGAATTGCTCCGCTATCACGATCAGACACAGTTGGCGACAAACGTCTGGACGCGGCGGACCCGGAACGAGCGGTTTACCCGGTATTGGCAGGCCATGCAGAACCGGGAACTGCGCCGGCAGCGGCTCGTTCTCTATTTTTCCAGGCGCATCGAGTCGGCTCCTCCTGTGGGAAGCTCCGGCTCCGCATTGCGGAACCACTATGAGGTGGTACTGGGAGAACTGGCCTCGGAGTTTGTGCAACTTCAAGGAATGTTGGGGCAGATTTTCCAAGGGGCGAAGATCGAGCCCATGCGGAATCTTGACCACTACCGGCACGCTTGCCGGTTTCTCAATCCTTCGTTCGCCGACCGATTTGACTTCGATCCGATGGACACATTCGTGTCGGAGCTTTCCATCCATGACAACTGCTGGCACAGCGAGGCGCAAGGGCTGTCCGACGAACCGGGATTTTGGATGGATGGGCATTATCACTCCGTCCTGGTCCTGCACCGCTGGCCGAAAGTCACCCATCCGGGAATGATCCAACGCCTCACGGATCTTCCGCTTCTCGACTACAGCATCACGGTCAACGTGGAATCCCTTTCTCCGCGCGCTGAGATCAATAAGGAAGAAAAGGCACACGACCGTCTGGCAGGCGACTTCGCCAGCGAAAAGCGATTGTCGCTGCTGACCGCCATGGAGAAGAAGCAAAAGAAGATCGCGGCCCTCATGCAGGGACACACGTCTCCGTTTCACGTGGAATACATCGTTCGCGCATGGGACAAGACCCGTGAAGGGTTAGCCGCGAAAACAGCGGCTCTGAAAAACGCGATCAACAGCATGAACGGAGCGCAATACCTCGAATGCGCGCTCCCGACGACCGCCAAGAAGCTCTTCTTCCAAAGCTGGCCCGGATTTCCGTGGGGGCGCTATTCGCACCGAAAGCTCTACGGTGAGAGCCGCTACCTGGCTGACGTGCTGCCCTTCAGCACCACTTTCACCGGTCATCTGGCCACCGCCGAAGCCATTTATGATGGTACTTCGCGCAATCTCGTCGGGATCACCACCTTTGCCGGAAGCAAAGGTAACGAGACGCCTCAGCACGCGGTGCTCCTCGGTATGAGCGGGGCCGGCAAAAGCGTCACGGTTTGTGACCTTCTTTCCCAGACCGAGGCCTATTTCGACTACACCGTCATTATCGAAGAGGGACTCTCCTACGAAATTTACACGCGAACCGTTGCTCCCGATGCTCGACCGATCATCATCCAACCGGACGGCGATCTGACGATCAATTACCTGGACACCCATGGACTTCCGCTGACCTCCGAACACCTCTCATCAGCCACTGCGCTCGTTGCAAGGCTGGTGGGCGTCAGTTCCGACGAGGACAGGCAGCTCGCCCGCGAGGCGCAGATTGCCAAATACCTTGGCCTTCTCTACGACGACGTTTTCACGGAATGGAGTAAGCGCAACGAAACACGTCTGATGGATGTCGCCCGCCATGCCTGCGCCCTGGCGCGTTTCCGGAAAAAGAAACCGGGAGTCGCTACGCTGGATGCTTTTGTGGATTTCCGGGACTGGCTTGAAGCGGCCCCTGATCCAGCCCAATCGTTTCTGGGCGCCGTCAGTGAAGAGGATGTGCTCCGTTTCCTCAAGGAACCGACGACGGAGCGCGAGGTTCGAAGTCTCGCCTTCGCCTATTTCAGGCTGGCCGAATATCCCACGCACCGGATGTTGCAGGAGTTGCTTCAACTTGAATCTTCGGACGCCACGGCGGAAGACCTCGCGACTCGGCTCCTTCCTTGGTGCGCCGGCGGGAATTACGGCTGCTTGCTCGACGGTAAGAGCAACATTTCGCTCACGGGCAAAATTGCCCATTTCGAACTCGGCTACATTCCCGAATCCGCCAAATTGCTGCGGTCGGTAGCCGGGTTCCTCATTACGAACTACACGCGGCAGCACATCGTGACGATGCCGCGCGGACTTCGGAAACGGAACATTTACGAGGAAGTTGCCCGGTTTCTCGACATTCCCGGTGGGGAACAGATTGTGCGCGAGAGCTACGCTCAAATGCGGAAGTTCAATTGCTGGAATATCTCTATCGTCCAGCAATACGCACGGTTCAAAGAGAGCCGTATCCGCTCGGCGGTCTTCGGAAACTCCCGCCAATTCTTCCTCATGCGTCAGAACGACCGCGCGGACCTGGACGACATGGGGCAGGACATCGGGCTCACTGATCTCACCAAACAAGCGATTCTCTCCTATCCCCTTCCCGACCAGCAAAGCGGAGACGAACGGTTCGCCGCTTTCACCTACCTGCATTCCGACCCGCAGAACCCCGTCTGTGGCACGACGCACAACGTCGCGTCTTCCGAGATGCTTTATGTCAGTGGAAGCTCCGGTGTGCAGTTCGACGAACGGGCAAGGCAATTGCGGGAGAGTGAGGATATTATATCCGCGATTGTCGAGCATTCCGCGGCGCGGAGTGATTGAGCAAAATTTCCCGAGGTTTGCTAGGGCCAGGAAGGACGAATCAGCACCATTTGATTCGTCCCTGCCTCAGAACAAAGTGGGCGCGACAACCGGTGGTTCGCCAGACAGACGGACGAATAGAGGGAATTCCCTTGGGAGAGAGGTTCAAGTCCCATCGTGGGCGACCCGCCGCCTTGATCAGATTGAGAATAATGGTCTCCCGGCATCCACACGGACATCGCAAGGCGCAGGCCCACTCGTTTCCGGTCTCCCCAACCAGATAGACAATGCGGGCCTTGGGGCGGTCGGGGACATCCTCGACCTTCTTAAGACGCCACTTTGGCTGGAAAACCGAGGCCAGGGCACCTGTGAATCGTTGGAACCATCGCTTCATGTAACCAGGTGGCAATTAAGGAATGGGAGAATATCCCCCCGCCCGGCGTATTTCGCCAAAGCTTTGCAGGGATCGCCGCATTCCCAATTTTGCCAATATGAGTTAACGAGGTCGAATTGCTGCCATCGGAAGGCGTTGTTTGGCTCAATGCGGTACGGGTGGAGTCTGGCAAGGAGTTCATTTACCGCCGTCGAAGCACAAAGGCCATTTATCGAGACGACCGCAGGCGCTCCAACGGCCACACCGCGAATATATCCAGCCTTAAGCTCCGCTGCGTATCGGTCGGGATCGGCCCGTAGCAGATCTTCCGTGCGGAGCATCTCCGGCGTGTAGACCTCGCGAGAGAGCAAGCTTGAACCGTCGGGGAGGAGATAATGAACCGACCCGCAAATGGTATCGATGCCGCCCTTTCCATCAGCGCGAAGTTGAACGCCAAGGTCGATGTATGGGATGAGATAGAAGACGGCGATACGATTCAACACTTCGCGTCCTATCACCGAATCCATGCACCCAAAAAGGATGTCGCACGTGGCCAATACGTCCGCTACGGGACGCTCAGCCGCGGAGGATGGGTAGGTGAGGACATGGACTTTTGTACCGTAGGTTCGCAGGCGGGCAGCGATGGCCTCCACCTTCACCCGGTGCGCGTCAGCGTCTCCTGCGGAGGTACCAATGATACGGTTCAGGTTCTTCCGCTCAACTCGGTCTGGGTCCACGAGCACAATCTCCCCAACGCCCAGACGGGCGAGTTGCTCGGCAACCCAACTCCCGGTTCCGGAGCATCCGGCGATACCGATGCGGAGGGACCGCAAAAGGAGGGTTGTCTTATCCCCGAATGCCTGCCTCGTTCTCAACTGCACATCCGAGTCGGCGCACTCAACGCTGCGGAGGTCAAAAAATTGAATGTCGTCCCCAGCGACAGCCACCCGATCAATCTGGGAAAATTCGCCATCGCTGGAGACAAACCGCCCAAACACCCTTCCATCCTTGAGCATGACGGCGCTGGCGTGGGGAAGGCCGTCGTCCGTCCAGGCGTGGAGGGAGGGAAACAATTCACGGTCCGATTCATCATCGACATCCGAAAACCGGTCGAAATACCCGGGGCCTGGGTGGGAGTGAATTTTCAGGATCCCCATCCCCTTGCGAGTCGCCTCCTCAATGACATCCATTGCCAGTTCGGTCGGCCACGTGATCCGGGCGCGCCGGCGCTCGCATTTCTCGTGGGGGATGGGGAGGATCTTATGGATTGTGAGGGTACTGGTGCCATCCGTGACGTGGCGCCCGCATAAGGCCACGGCGACGGCTTCCAGGCCATCGCCAGGAAGGAGATGCTTGAAGAGACGGGCGTGCTGTGCGCCCGTCAACCGAAGGATTCTCTGGTGGATACCCATTAACGTGCCGCCTCCCTGTCGAACCAGTCCCGGACCAGGTGGAGGTGAGTAACGCAGTTATATTCGCCGGGTTTCCACGGATTCGACGGCGTATAATGGCGGGACCACTGCTGCCAATGCTTTCCGTCGATGGGCACAGTCCCGCCGGTGTTCGGGATCGGGCGCCTATCGGGCCGCTGGATGGACGGGTGCATGTAGGCCATATCGAGCGCGCCGCTGGGATACGTGCCGGGGATGGAGACGGCGACAGACACTGTCCCGCCCCCGAGTTTCTCCGGGAGCGGGAATCCATGTGCCAGGAGCCATGAGGAGACAGCCCCGTTGGGTTGCCTGACGGTGAGGGTCTCCCAGTCAAACCCTCCGGCATCCAGGGCCTCGGTGTCTTCCTCCGGCAAGACAAACATCCTCCGGCGAGATTCATGCCCCTCCGTCTGGTCCTTCGGCAGCGTCATAAACCGTTCCACACCTGGCGCCGTGAAGTCGACAACTTGGTCGAGAGCAATGGGCTCGATTTTCCCGTGGCGATGCTTCTGGTTAAGCATCCAGCGCTCGGGCGGCAGCTTCTTGGCAAGCTCCAGAATCTGCCGACCAGTCATATGCGAGACATCGACCTCATAGTAGTGCTTATCGACGCGAATCTTGTACCGCTTGGCTTTGGGCGGCTTGCCGCCGTTGGATTTCGAGAATTCCTCGATATCGATAATTTCAACGAATTCGACCTCCAGGTCGCCGGACTTATCGGTGCCCATGCCGATAACGTCGATTTCCGTGCCGCCGTGGCCGTCAGGATGAACGGCGACGACTTCTGTGATGTTCTCCCCTGGGGAACTCCCAGCCGCGGGATGAGAGTGGCCGTGGTGCTCCTGCCCGGTTTCGGGTTGTTCAGGAGGATGATGGTGTTGATGGTGATGTTCTTCGTCTTGTGGATTCATATTTAGGTTTTCTTTCTTTTGCCGCTCTTCGCGGACACCCTCGTATACCGACTTCGAAATACCCCTTGCCGCGGAATCGGAAACTTTCGATATTTCCCTCTGGAATGCCAACGGACGGCAAATTCGAGAGGCAAGCCGGTATTATTATGGAGACACCCATGCAGGACGCTTCTCCCAGCGCAGAGCATTATCGTAACGTTTTGAGTGCGATGGCCGATGCGGACTGGGACGCCCTCTACCTCGATTTAATCGGATACACCATGAGCCGCATTGCCGATAACTATTGGATGTCCGTATGGAACGGGCGGAAGCCCGGGGGCAAAGAGGCTCACGACATCGTGATGCGAGCGCTCGAATCTATCCTGGAAGGCACACGTAAGCCGGCACCCAATCTCCCTCTCGCGGCGGTCTTGAAAATGACGATCAAGAGCGGCGTGGACCATCTCATGGAGGGGCTCGAAAACCGCCGCACTCAGGAACTCCATGACGAGGAAGATCAGGAGGAATCGCGGGAGAACCTTATCCCCGACGGGGGTGACGCCCCTAATAAAATCGCCGCCGACAACGACGCTGAGCAACAGAACGCAAAACTGCTGGATTTGCTCATGGACGAGTTGTCGGACGACAAGGCGCTGATGGACCTTCTTGGATGCCTGATGGATGGGATTGAGAAGAGAGAAGAAATTGCAAAGGCCCTAAAAATAACCCCCGATGAAGTCACCAACCTGAGGAAGCGATTTGACCGGCGTTTGCCCAAGTTCTGGGCAAAATATGCCGGACAGTTTCCGTTGATTGAGGTGAAAGAATGAAAAACCAGGACAAAAGCACTCCGGCAACCAATACGGTGAAAGCCATCCACGCATTCCTCCGGGAGGGGGAGGAGCCGATGAGCAACGAGCAGATTAAGGCGGCGCTTACGGCTGATAGAGTGGACCCGAAAAAGGCCGTCTCGGAAATCAAACTCAAGGTAAAGCAGGCTCAGAATCGTCAGCGTCTCGCAGACATTCGTCGAGGGATAGAGGAGAAGGCATCGTTGGTATCCGAAGCAGGACGGAAAATGGGGGCCGCAGCGTCCGATCTGATGTCCCAAATCAAGACCGTGATTGATCGTATTGCTCTCACCCAGCCGCAGACGGCCAAAGTTTACTATCGAAAATTAGAGGACGCAAAGCCGGAGGATTTGGAGAGCTTACTTGCCGATTTGACCGAGTTAAGTGAGGAGGAAGGCAGTGAAGACAAAAACGGGCCTTAACCAAATCCGTGCCCAGGGCGCCGCTTTCAAAATCGCCCAGGAGTATGGATTCAGGCATCCACGGGATATCGACCTGGAAGCCGTTGCCGTCGATCGTGGGCTCAAATTAAAGTTCGGTGGCATCGCCGGGTGCGAAGCCCGCCTTGTTCGGCTGGGTGATCGCGGCATCGTCCGGATAAGGCTTCCCAATCCTTCTCATCCACGCACACGGTACGCCATCTCCCATGAGATTGGGCACTGGGAGCTTCATCCGGATACTCAGACCTTCTTTTGTACCGCGAATGACCTCCGAGATTACCGGAAGGATCCCAAGGAGTCCGAGGCCAATGCCTTCGCATCGGAATTGTTAATGCCGAGCGGGCTGCTTCGGCCTGTTCTTGCGAAGAAGGATCTTTCCATTGAGACGGCGAATTTCATTGCTTCTGAGTTCAACGTGTCATTGACGGCGGCTTCGATTCGACTATGCCTAGAGAAAGCAGATGAGAGTTACCTAGTTCTATCGCGTAACGGCAATGTGGAGTGGGCTTCACGTTACAGTGACAGGCAAGGGATATGGATCGAACGAAATCAACGCCTTAGCGATCAATCGAGTGCCTGGCATCTTTGCAAAAAACCGGAAGAGGCACCGGTCGTCGAAACCGTAGATTCTGAATGCTGGTTCCCTGAATTCGACAACTCGGAAAACTCGATTGAAGTCTGTGAGCAGTCGTTCTCTCTGGGAGGAACAGGGTATGTCCTGACAATCCTGCTCGTAGGTGACGCCTGATGTAACGGGAAGGATGTCAGACTACGGCGAAGAGATTCATCCATTTGAGCAGGAGATGGTTCGTGGGGTTTCTGTTGTAAGGAATTTCGGCGATCCCTTCCACCTGGTGATGGAGATAATAATCGGTGCGAATAACAGAGTGGGGTATACGCCTGAAACTTGACTGATTAGATATTGTCTCGATTGCCTTCGCCGGCTCGTAACAGACCGAACGTCGGCAACGTTTTCGTACTCTGCGATGATGAAATGAAGCGCTTCCAAACGCTTCCACGTTGCGCTCGCTTGAGAGCAGGGACCGCTATTGCGCGAGCTATAACGGTCGCATGTACACCACATCGCGTTTTCTTCTACCATTGGTTTTCTGCGCGCTGCTTGGCGGCTGCGCCGGGGTAAGTCCCACCCGAATAATCGGCGATACGGTCGGCGCGGCTGGCGGCGCACTGATTGGAAGTGCCCTCAGTAAAGGCAATCCGCTAATCGCCGCGGCAGGCGCCGGGGGCGGTTTGTTGGTCAGCGAAGCGCTCCAGGCCGGGAGCAGCTCCGCCCAAAAAAAGTCTTACGCTTCGGGTTATGAAAAAGGACGAAGCGACGCTGCCAAGCAGCAATTCCAAGCGCTCATTAACCAGCAACGCACCGCACCCGGAATCGATGACGCGGCAAATATCCGCCTATTGGACGTGCCCCTCCCGGAGCGGCAGGTCAACGGCATCACCCTCGCCCCGTCCACCGCGACTCTCCGCATCCAGGAATAGCCTTCTCATCTATATGAAAATCCTCATCTCAATATTCGCTTTCGCCGTTCTCGCTCCGCTCATTAACGCGCAGGAGGTAGTAACCAATCCGATCTCGGACGCACTTTCCGAGGAGATGCACGTGGAGGACTTGGCCAAGTACGTTCAAATGGTTGAGAACCAGGTGCAGCAGATCGATACGCTGACTCAGCAACTTCAGCAGACCGAGGCTTACGTGAAGGCCGCTGGCGATCCGTCTCAGATTGTCAATGTCACCGGCGCGAACCAGTTGATCGGGAGCCTTCAGCAGCAGGGCATTGGGCAAACGATGGGCCAGTTGCAGCAGCTTACAACCGGGGAACAGGCGCTCGATTACACCGGGAACGGTCTTTATCAAAGTTTGGGTACAAGCTTCACCACGCCGGACGGAGCCCAGATTCCTCGCGCGGAGGACATTTACCGGAAGTACGGCGCGATTCAAACAAGCTCCAGCAACTTTCAGGCGGTTACCCAGGATGTTCTCTCCCGCCGTGAAGCGCTCCGGCAACAGATCGCTGCAACCACCCAGGAACTTCAATCCGCAACGACCGAAGCCGAGACGCAGAAGCTCAACGGAGTGCTCGCCGGTTACACCGCCGAATTGGGCTCCGTAGATCACGAAATCGACAACGCAGCCGAACAGGTCTCCACGCAGGACATCGAGAACAGAGCGGATAAGGAACGCCAGGAACAAGCTCGCCGCGAAGAACGTCAGGCACAGGTGCAGGAAGGATTCCAGCAGTATGGGCAGGTCTTTCAACTCGACACCTCCGCTCCCGCATTCCCGAGCCCCTAAGCCAGACAGGCCACGTATGCCATGAACGATTTCAATACCCTATTCCCGAACTTCCTCAATCAATGCACCCAATTGAACGGCGCCATGATGCCGGTTGCGTGTGTGCTCTTCGTTGTCGGAGTCGTCTCATCCACCGTAAGCGGGCATCGAAGCGCCAGCGCTTATCTCCGCACGGTTGCACGCACCTGCGGCTACATTGCCGTGCTCGCATCGCTGATGACGTGGGGCAATGTCGCCGCAACTGGCATTGACTCGACCGTAAAGAATACCCTCCAAGCGGACCCAGGCGGCGTTTACAGCCAATACCAAAAGGCGCTCACCTTGCAGAAAGGCACCACTGGGCAAAGTCAATCGTGGTGGGACCTGCTCGATTCCCAATCGATTTTTGAGGGGCTCCTTTCATGCGTGCTCTGGGTGCTCGGCTGGCTCGCCAGCGTGATCGTTTTCTACGCCTATCTGTCGCAGAAATTCATTCTCTACATCGGGTACGGCTTTGCGCCGCTGTTCATCGGCTTCCTTGCCGTTCGCGCGCTTCACTCCGTGGGCGTTTCCTATCTTCTCGGATTTGCTGGCGTCCTTTGCTGGCCACTCGGCTGGGGTGCGGCGTCCATTGTGACCAAGGGCCTCATGGATTTCATGACGGACCAGAGCTTTCTGGCCATGGGTGGCGTCGGAGGCGCAACCGGATACGCGCTGCAAAACCTCATCGGACTCGCGATGCTCGGTATCTGGCTGATTTTCAGCACAATAGCGGCGCCCATCATCATCCAGAAGGCAATCTCTTCCGGAACGCAGGTTGGTCAAGCGCTTCTCGGTGGCGCTGCCACCGCAGCGGGCGCGGCGATTGCCTCTGGGGCGGGCTCGGCTGCCGCGTTTGGATCAGGCGGGGGAATCGGTGGCGCAGCTGCCGGCATCGCCATGGGCGGCGCTTCCGCGCTGGTTGGAGCCGCCGAATCCTCGGCGACCGGCAGTTCCTATTCGCCGATGGGCTCGCTCCTTTCGTCGCTTGGACACCAACGGGCAGCCTCTTCACGCGCACCACGCGCCAAAGACTCCAGCGACCTCACCGGTGACAAAGCCGCTGAGGAAGTTCTTCAGAAGCAAAAATGATTATGCAATCCACCTCATCATCCACGGAGCTGCGGACCACCGCGCCCCCTCTTCACAATCCGGCCATCAAGCCCCGACCAATGGATCCGGTTCGTGTCTTCGTCGATAAGGACCGCCTCGCCCGGTTCTGGTTCCTCACGGCCGCAATCATCCTGGTCGGCTCAGCGGTTGAACGCATTTACCTCGCTCAGACCCTCAAAGAGCGGGAACGAGTCGTCATTGTCGATCCGGCGGGCACCTACTACGTTTCGCCGCTTCTGGAGTTTCAGGAGGCGAGGGAATTGCATGCGCAGCAAAGCACCCTCGCCACCATTGCCTTCCTCGAACGCAATCCGAAGGGCTTCGATCATCCGGAACTGCTGAAGCAGATGTATCTGAAGGACGCCGACGCGAAGGCCCAGGCGCAATGGAGTTCCGAGGAATCGGAATTCAAGGCAAAGCAACTCCACCAGAAAGCGGAGATTGCGAAGATTGACTTCATCGAGACGCGTTCCGATGCCGTATTGACTCAGATTACCGGGCAGTTGATCCGGACCGGCATCTTCCAGGACCGCGCTTTCAGCGAGGCCATTCCTTTCGTGCTCAAACTCAAGATGCTTCGCAACCCCAACATGGTCGAGAACGGGCGTTTCCCGACCGCCATCCAGGATTTCAAATATGAACCGACTCTTTAAGTTTCTTGTCAGCCTTTTGGCATTCGGCCTCGGAACAGTTCGCGGCAGCGAACAGCAGGTGCAGGACTTCGCGCTGGACGACCACATGGTCTATTCCGTGCCGGTCTCCGTCATGCGGGTGACGAC
>Ga0182024_10002936_pt1 | contig 41524 bp, 37 predicted proteins | sample P32metaG_FD_120480 | JGI IMG/M metagenome (GOLD analysis project Ga0182024, IMG submission 120480) | Permafrost microbial communities from Stordalen Mire, Sweden - P3-2 metaG (Illumina Assembly) | ecosystem: Environmental > Terrestrial > Soil > Wetlands > Permafrost | place: Sweden: Stordalen...
ATCGCCGGCCCCGGCGTCTACATCTGCGACGAGTGCATCGATCTCTGCAACGAGATCATCGACGAGGAGCTCTCGGCGCCGCCGGCGTTCGACATCGAGAGCCTGCCCAAGCCACGCGAGATCTACGAGGTGCTCGACGAGTACGTCGTCGGTCAGGACCCCTCCAAGCGCACGCTGTCGGTGGCCGTCTACAACCACTACAAGCGTGTGCAGATGATGATGTCCGGCGACTCCGACATCGAGCTGCAGAAGTCCAACATCCTGCTGCTCGGGCCGACCGGCTGCGGCAAGACGCTGCTCGCGCAGACGCTCGCCCGGATCCTCAACGTGCCGTTCGCGATCGCCGACGCCACGGCGCTGACGGAGGCCGGCTACGTCGGCGAGGACGTCGAGAACATCCTGCTGAAGCTGATCCAGGCCGCCGACTACGACGTCAAGAAGGCGGAAACGGGGATCATCTACATCGACGAGGTCGACAAGATCGCGCGCAAGGCGGACAACCCGTCGATCACGCGCGACGTCTCCGGTGAGGGCGTTCAGCAGGCGCTGCTGAAGATCCTCGAGGGCACCCAGGCCTCGGTCCCCCCGCAGGGCGGGCGCAAGCACCCGCACCAGGAGTTCCTGACGATCGACACCACCAACGTGCTGTTCGTCTGCGGCGGCGCGTTCGCGAACCTCGACAAGGTGATCGAGCGGCGCATCGGCCACAAAGGCGTCGGCTTCGCCGCTGCGATCGAAGCCAAAGCCGAGCGCGACACCGGCGAAGTGTTCGAGCAGTGCCTGCCCGAGGATCTGATCGAGTACGGGCTGATCCCCGAGTTCATCGGCCGCCTGCCGGTGATGTCGGCCGTGCACCAGCTCACGCGCGAGGACCTAGTCTCGATCCTGGTCGAGCCGCGCAACGCGCTCGTCAAGCAGTTCCAACGCTTCTTCGCCTTCGACGGCATCGAGCTGGTGTTCTCCGAGGACTCGCTGACCGCGATCGCCGAGAAGGGCCTCGAGCGCGAAACCGGAGCGCGCGGTCTGCGCTCGATCATCGAGGAAATCCTGCTCGAGGTGCAGTTCGAGCTGCCCTCGCGCCGCGACGTCAAGAAGTGCGTCGTCACCAAGGAGACCGTCGAGAAGGGCCTCACGCCGACGCTCGTCACCGAAGCCGCTCCCGAGGAGGCCGAGGACGCCTCGCTGCGGGAGGAGTCGGCCTAGACCGCGAGGGCCCTCGCGGTCCTCGAGCGGCACCTCCGAGCGCTACCATCGCGGCTGTGTCAAAGCGCGGCGCTCACCGCAAGTCAAAGCTCGACCGCCTGCGCGCCGTGCCGTGGATCGCCATCGCACAGGCCGGTGTCGTGGTCGGCCGGCGCTGGCGCGGGCTCTCGGCAAAGGAGCGCGCTCACCTGGGGGCGCTCGTACGCGCCTCCGGCGGACGTCCCGCGAACCTCAGCGCCAAGGAGCGCGCGGAGCTGCACGGACTCATCGGCAAGCTCGACCTCAAGGGCGCCGGACGCGAGCTGTTCGGGCTTGCGCGTCCTCGGCGGCGCCGGCGCGGGCGTTCTCGCGCCTGCAAGTGATCTGGACCGAGGCACAGGCCGAGCGCCAGCTGCGCTCGCTCGAGCTGTTCGGGATGCGCTTCGGGCTGGATCGGATGCGGCGCATGATGACCGTGCTCGGCTCGCCCGAGCGAAGCTTCGGGACGGTCCACGTGCTCGGCACCAACGGCAAGTCCTCGACCACGCGAATGACGGCCGCGATCCTCCAGCGCCACGGTCTGCGCACCGGCGCATACCTGTCCCCGCACCTGGTCTCCTACCGCGAGCGGATCCTGATCGAGGGCGATCAGCTCGACTCCGATGCATTCGCGGCGGCGATCGCACGCGCCAGCTGGGCAGCGGAGCGAGTCAATCGCACGCTCGCCGGCGAGGACCATGTCACCCAGTTCGAACTGCTGACGGCCGCCGCGCTGTGGGAGATGGCGCGCCGGCAGGTCGACGTGGCGGTCGTCGAGGCCGGGCTGGGCGGACGCTACGACGCGACCAGCGTGATCGACTCGCAGGTCACGGTGCTCACCAACGTCGGTCTCGAGCACACCCGCTGGCTGGGGCCGACGATCACCGACATCGCCGAGGAGAAGCTCGCGGTCGTGCGCGAGCGTACGGCGCTGGTGCTGGGAGAGGACCTGGCCGCGCCGGCGCTCGCGGTGGCCGAGCGCGTCGCCGCCGAACGCGACGCGTGGATCGTGCGCCCGAGCCCGCTCGCTGCGGCGAGGAAGCTCTCGGCGCGCGGCGCCTTCCAGCGCCGCAACTTCGCGCTCGCGAGAGCAGCCGCAGAGGCGTACCTGCAGGCCGCCGGCATCGCCTTGGACGAGAGCGCCGTGGCCGAGGCCGGCGCCCATACCGATGTGCCCGGTCGCCTGCAGCTGGTGCAGGACGATCCGCCGACCGTGCTCGACGGCGCGCACAACCCCGATGCGGTGCTCGCGCTGGTGGAGTCGCTGCCGGAGCTCATCGGCGAGCGGCCGCTCGCGCTGGTGCTCGGAGTGCTCGAGGACAAGGATGCGGCGACGATGCTCGCCGCGCTGCTGCCGCGCGTCGAGCGCGCTTGGTTCACGGCGCCGCCGAGCAGCCGTGCGCTCTCGCCCGCGGCGCTCGAGTCGCTCGCGCGCCAGCTCGGCTTCGAGGCGAGCGTCTGCGAGCCCAGTCCTGCACAGGCGCTCGAGCAGGCCCAGCGATGGGCGCGCGAGCGCGGCGGCGCCGTGCTGGCGACCGGATCGGTGTATCTCGCCGGCGATCTGCTCGGCCGGCTGGAGCGCCCCGGCGCGGCCACGGATGCCCAGCAGTCGGGGCGGAGCTCCACCGGATGAACGACCAGGGCCCGTCGGTGCTCACGATGATCGGTGCCGTGGCGCTGATCGTGGCGCTCGTGATCCTCGTATTTTTCGCTGCAGGCTACGGCTTCGGCCGCCTGTTTCTCTAAACTCAGCCGGCCGATGCTCACCTTTGCATATTTCGGAATCGAAAGCAGCGGCTTGAACCTGGCCGTCGATCTGCTGATTCTGTTCGTCGTCGTTCTGTACCTCTCGCTGATCTACTGGACCTATGCGGACGCGCGCCGGCGCATCGCCGACCCGATGCTCGTGGCGTGTGCGACCGCCGCTTCGTTCTTCCCGTTCGTCGGCACGATCATCTACATGATCCTGCGCCCGCCGGAGTATCTCGAGGATGTGCGCGAGCGCGAGCTGGAGACACAGGCAGCCGAGGCACGCCTGCACCAGCTCGATCAGACGCTGTGCCCTCACTGCAGCTACCGCGTGGAGCGCGACTTCATCCGCTGCCCCAGCTGCCTGCGCAAGCTCAAGGAGCGCTGCTCCAGCTGCTCGCGTCCGCTCGACCAGGCATGGACGATCTGCCCCTACTGCGAGGCCGACGTCCCCGGTCTCTCCAAGCCGCGCTCGCGCCGGCGCCGAGCCGCGGCGGCGGCCGCGCCCGCGCTCGATAGCGAGCTTTCCGACCTCGACGTGCCGGTGAGCCCAGATGAGGGCGAGACCGAGCCGGCAGAGCCGGCGCTAGCCTCCGAGCCGGCCGCCAGGCCACGGAGCTCATCGCGCTCGGGGCGCCGCCCGCGCCCGAGCTCCTGAGCGCCAGCTTCCAGACCGAACCAAGTCCGAACAAAGGAACCCATGGACCGAACGCTGATCCTCGTAAAGCCCGACGCCTTCGCACGAGGCCTGACCGGCGAGATAGTCGCCCGCTTCGAGCGCAAGGGGTTGCGGATCGTCGCACTGCGCCACCTGACCGTCACGCGCGAGCTGGCCGAGCGCCACTACGCCGAGCACGCCGAGCGCCCGTTCTTCGGGGAGCTGGTTGACTTCATCACCTCCGGGCCGATCGTCGCGATGGTGCTCGAGGGCGTCGACGCCGTCAAGGCCTCAAGGCAGCTGATCGGCGCGACCAACCCGCTCGAGGCCGCTCCCGGGAGCATTCGCGGTGACTTCGCGATCGAGATGGGCGCCAACATGGTCCACGGCTCGGACTCGCCGGAGTCAGCCGCCCGCGAGGGCGCCCTGTTCTTCCCGGACCTGTAGGGCTCGCCGCACGGGTGCCAGTCCTTCGCGCACCGCTGTCGCTGGTTCTGGCCTCGGGCTCGCCCCAGCGGCGGGCGCTGCTCGAGCGCCTGGGCGTGCCGTTCACCGTCAGGGTCTCCGATGCCCAGGAGCTCGAGCAGGGGCCGGATCCCGCACAGGTGGCCGTTGAGAACGCGCGGCGCAAGGCTTGGGCGGTGCGCCGTCCCGGCGCGCCGGAGGCGGTGCTCGGCTGCGACACGATCGTCGTCCTCGACGGCGTGATCTATGGCAAGCCGCCAGATGCGGCTGCCGCCCGCGAGACGCTCGCAGCCCTCGGCGGGCGGACCCACGAAGTGCTCAGCGGCCTCGCCTTGCTGCTCGCGGATGAGCAGTCGGGGTTCGTGCTGCGAACGGCCGTGGCGCGCACGAGCGTCACGTTCAGGGCGATCGAGGGGGAGCTGCTGGACTGGTACGTCGGCACCGAGGAGTGGCGTGGGCGCTCGGGCGGCTACGCGATCCAAGGCGCCGGCGCGAGGCTGGCGCTCGCGGTCGAGGGCGAAGAGGAGAACGTCGTCGGCCTGCCGCTGGCCGCGCTGCTGGAGCTGTATCCGGAGCTGCCGGCGCAGTGCAAATCCTTTGGCAGAACTGGAGAGCAGGCCAGCCAGTCCGCTAGACTCGACCGCACGGGCGCGCCCGATGAGCGCCGAGAGTCGGCCACGCCGCAATGCGACGGTGTGGACCGGATTTGATCGCGCCCGCTCTCTTTATATGGGCATCTTCAGCTATCTGACAGGGTTTGGCGGTCGCGACATGGCGGTCGACCTCGGTACGGCCAACACGCTCGTGTACGTGCGCGGGCGCGGGATCGTCCTGTCGGAGCCGAGCGTGGTTGCAATCGACTCGCGCACCGGCGAAGTCCACGCGGTCGGGATCGAGGCCAAGCGCATGCTCGGGCGCACGCCCGGCACGATCCAGGCGATCCGTCCGCTCAAGGATGGCGTGATCGCCGATTTCGACGTGACCGAGCAGATGCTCAGGCACTTCATCCAGAAGGTCCACCAGAACCGTTGGGCGCACCCGCGCGTGGTCGTGTGCGTGCCATCGGGGGTCACCGGCGTCGAGAAGCGCGCGGTGGAGGAGGCGTGCCTGTCGGCCGGCGCGCGCACCGCCTATCTGATCGAGGAGCCGATGGCCGCGGCGATCGGCGCGGGGCTGCCCGTCGGTGAGCCGACCGGCTCGATGGTCGTGGACATCGGCGGCGGAACCTCCGAGGTCGCGGTGATCTCGCTCGGCGGGATCGTCGTCTCGCAGTCGATCCGCGTCGGCGGCGATGAGATGGACGAGGCGATCATCAACTACGCCAAGAAGGAGTACAAGCTGTTGATCGGTCAGCAGACCGCCGAGGAGCTGAAGCTCGAGATCGGCTCGGCGTGCCCGATGTCCGAGGAGCTGCAGGCCGAGATCCGCGGGCGCGACATGGTCGCCGGGCTGCCCAAGACGGTCGTGCTGACAAGCGAGGAGATTCGCCAGGCGCTGGCCGAACCGCTGAACCAGATCATCGACGCGGTCAAGGAGACGCTCGACCGCACGCCGCCGGAGCTCGCCTCGGACATCATGGACCGCGGCATCATGCTCGCCGGCGGCGGCTCGCTGCTGCAGGGCCTGGACGAGCGGCTGCGCGAGGAGACGCAGATGCCGGCGCATCTGGCGGAGTCGCCGCTGACGTGCGTGGCCGTCGGCTCGGGGCGCTCACTCGAGGAGTTCGAGGCGATCCACCGCTCCAACCGAACCTCACGCAGCCGGCGCCGCCGGTGAGCCGTGACGCCCCGCCTGCGCCGTGGGTAGTCTGTTGTACTAACGCTTCGGAAGGTACTCATCGGTGTACGACAAGACGGTACGGCGTCGACGAGCGGTGCTTGCGCTACTCGTCGTGCTCTCCCTGCTGCTCCTGACCGCCTATTTCGGCGAGGCTCCAAACGGCCGCCTCCACGCTGTGCAGCGTGATTTCCTGACGGTCGTCTCGCCAATCCAGGACGGCGCCAACAAGGCGCTGAAGCCGGTGCGCGACCTGTTCGGCTGGTTCGGCGCGACGCTGCACGCGAAAGGCCAGCGCAACGAACTGCTCAAGCAGGTCAGCAGACTGCGCCAGGAGCTGGTCGCCGACGAGGCCGAAAAACGCATCAGCCACCAGGCGCTCGCGCTGTTCCACATCGACGAGCTGGGCGTCGATGACTACCACCCGGTGACCGCCTCGGTGGTCGGCCAAACCCCGAACATCTGGTACTCGAGGGTCAACATCGACAAGGGCGAATCGGCAGGGATCCGAGTCAACGATCCCGTGATCAACGACGAAGGCCTCGTCGGAAGGGTCACCGCGGTCGTCGCCGATGGCGCGCAGGTGGACCTGATCACGGACAGCTCGATGGGCGTCTCCGCGCGGATCGGATCGAGCCAGGCGACCGGGTTGCTGCAGCCCAAAGTGGGCGACCCCGGCGACCTGGCGCTCCAGTACCTGGCCGCGAGCGCGCCAGCCAACGTCGGTGAATACGTCGTCACCTCGGGCACCGTCTCGAACGAAGCGTCGCTGTACCCGCCGGGTCTGTTGATCGGGCAGGTCACCTCCGTCAACGAAGAAACCGGGTTCAAGTCCGTCAACGTGCACCCGGCCGCCAACCTGCAGGAGCTGGACGTCGTGCAGGTGCTGACCGCCGGAGCGGGCACGCGCCCCGAAAACCTCAGCCGCCTGGCTGCCAGCCTGCCCTCGGCACAGACCAGTGGCGCTGCCGGAGAACAGCTCGCCTCGACTCAGGTGGGCGAATGACAGACGGCGTGTCCAGCTCGCTGGCGCTGCGCCTCGGCGCGTTCGCGCTGTTCGCGGTCTTCTTCCAGATCGGCGTCGTCTCTGAGCTGCCCGTGTTCGGCGTCAACGCCGACATAACCTCGCTGCTGGTGGCGTTCGTCGGGCTGATGTGCGGCTCGAGCATCGGCGCGGTATGTGGCTTCGCGGTCGGACTGCTGGTCGACATGGCGCTGCTGCAGACGCTCGGGCTGACATCGCTGGTGTTCACGCTGATCGGCTACTGGTGCGGGAGGCTGCGCGAGCTGCGCGACCCGCAGGGCGCATTCACGCCGCTGCTGGTCGGAGCCGGCGCCTCCGCGGTGGCGCTGGTCGGCTACTCGCTGATGGAGTTCATGCTCGGGGTGGACGCCCCGGTCAGCTTCGAGCTGCTGCGCGAGATCGTCTTCGGCGTGATCGTCAACACGATCGTCGCGCTGCCGATGTGGGCCCTGACCCGTCGCGTGCTCGAGGGCGCCCTGCCCGAGGATCCACGCCGGCGGAGGCGCCGGCGCTCCTACACGACCGGTGGCCTGAGTCCGCTGATGAAACCGTGAGCTCGATCGAGCCGGCACGCCAGCGTGATCCGCGCATCCCCGTCTCGCCGCAGCTGGCGCTGCGCGTGGCGATCATCGGCGGCGTCGCAATGGTGCTGTTCGGCGTGATCTTCTTCCGGCTCTGGTACCTGCAGGTGCTCTCCGGCGAACAGTACGTCGCCCAGGCCGACGCGAACCGCGCGCGCGATCTGCCGATCGCCGCGCCCCGCGGGCAGATCCTCGACCGCGAAGGACAGCCGATCGTCGGCAGCACCGTCACCAACGCCGTGCAGATCGTGCCCGACGAGCTGCCCGCCGGCATCTCCCCGCAGGTGGCCGAATACCAGAAGCGCCTCGACCAGGCGGAACTCGAACGCCGAGCGGCGGTCGTGCGCCTGTCCGGCTATGAGGCCGCGCTCGGCAGCGTGCGCCATCAGAGCCACGCCCAGCACCACGAGCTCGAACTGCTGGAAGACGCCACAGGACCGCCGCGTGTGGCGGTGCCGCCGCTGCCGCGCTCGGCCGTCACGCTCGAGCAGCTGTTCAGACGACTCGGCCGGGTGATCCACGTCAGCGCGCGCACGATCGACGAAGACGTCGTCGAGGGGATCACCGCGACTCCGTATGCGCAGGTGACCGTCAAGACCTCGGCCGGACGCGGCGCGCTGACGAGGCTCGGAGAGCGCGCCAACGAATTCCCGGGCGTCGTTCAGGAACCGGTCTCGATCCGCGAATACCCCGACGGCGAAATGGCAGCGCAGATCCTCGGCTACGTCCACCCGATCGACGAACCCGAGCTGAAGCTGCCCGCCTTCCGCGGCGTCGAACCGGGCACGATCGTCGGTCAGGCGGGCCTCGAGTACTACTACGACCACTACCTGCGCGGCGAGCCCGGCGTGCAGCGCATCGCGGTCAACGCCGAAGGCCTGCGCGTCCCCAGCAAACTGGCGCCGACGGCGCCGCGTGCGGGGCACACCCTGCAGACGACGCTTGACCTGGGGCTGCAGCGAGCCAGCGAAAGCGCCCTGCGGGAGGGCATGGAACACGCGCGCTCGGGAGGCAAACCGGCGATCGCCGGCGCGTTCGTGGCGCTCGACCCGCTCAACGGCGAAGTGCTCGCGATGGGCTCCTATCCGAGCTTCGACCCGAACAAGTTCGCCAAACCACTGAGCAAACCCGAATACGAAAAGCTGACCGGCCGCAACGGCGCGGAACCGGGGCGGCTGACGAACCTGGCCGACGAAGGCGAATACCCCACCGGCTCGACGTTCAAGCCGATCACCGCGATGGCGGCGCTCGAAGCCGGCGTGATCAACCCCAGCGAGGGGCTCGGGGCGGGCAAATGCATCTACGTCTCGAGCGAGCCGTTCTGCAACGCCGGCATGGACGAATACGGCGCCGCCGACCTCGTCGACGCGCTGAAGGTCTCCTCCGACACCTACTTCTTCACCGTCGGCAAGCTCGCCAACGAACACGGCGGCGAAATCATCCAGAAGAAGGCCAAAGAGCTGGGTGTGGGGGAGCCGACGGGGATCGACCTGCCGAGCGAGTTCCCCGGCGTGGTGCCCAGCCCCAAGTGGCTGGTCGAACAGAACGAGCTAGAAGCCAAGTGCACGCGCGAACATCACGGCCACCCGTGCTACATCGTCGGTGAACCTGGGGCGCCTTGGACGGTCGGCTACAACATGGACCTCGCGGTCGGGCAGGGCGAGCTGCTCACCGACCCGCTGCAGATGGCGGTCGCCTACTCGGCGCTCGCCAACGCCTACCGCAACGACGGCAACGGCACGGTCCTCACGCCGCACCTCGGCAAGCAGATCGACGAAGCCAACGACAACCTCGTGCAGACGCTGCGCTTCCCCAGTCGCCCGGTGCACCTCAACTACGAAGACCTGAGCCTCGTGATGGAGGGCCTGCACGAGGCCGCAAGCGCTCAGGGCGGCACCTCCGCGGAAGTCTGGACCGGCTGGAACCAGGAAGAAGACCCGGTCTACGGCAAGACCGGCACCGCCGAACGCACGGGCCACGTGGAACAGTCCTGGTACATGTGCTACATCGGCAACGCCAAGCACCCGATCGTGATCGCGACGACCGTCGAGGAAGGTGGCTTCGGCGCCGAAACCGCCGCTCCGATCGCGCGCCTGATCGCCTCGCAGTTCTACGGCAAGCCCAAGAAGTTCATCGCCGGGAGCTCGAGAACGCGTTGAGCCCACTCAGCCCGATCAAGCCGACCGAAGAGGGTCCTGCAGCGCCGCCGCGCGCGCTGCGCCTGCCGCTGGACCCGCTGTTGACGCTGGCGGTGCTCGGGCTCGGCGCCTGCTCGATCATCACGCTGCGCGCCTCCACGCGCAAACTCGTGCCCGGCGATCCGCACTACTACGTCGAGCGCCAGGCGATCTACCTCGCGCTCGGCTTCGTACTCATGATCGCGCTCTCGCGCCTGGACTACTCGCTTCTGCGGCGCTACAAAAACGTGATCTACGGGTTCCTGATACTCAGCATCCTCGCGGTGCTGGGTCTCGGGCACTCAGCCCAGGGCGCGCAGCGCGCGATCAACTTCCCGCTGTTCTCCTTCCAGGCATCCGAGCTCGGCAAGGTGCTGCTGATCCTCGCGCTGTCGGCGTTCATCGTCGAGCGCGCGCGCAGCCTGCGCGAGCGCGACACCACGGTGCGCGTGCTGATCGCGGCGCTCGTGCCGACGATCTTCGTGATCGCGCAGCCGGACCTCGGCTCGGGCCTGGTGTACATGGCGATCGCATGCATGCTGCTGTTCGTCGCCGGCACCTCCTGGCGACATCTGGCGGCGCTCGCGGCGCTCGTGTGCCTGGCGATCACGTTCGTGCTGGTGGCCGCACCGGCGGCCGGCGTTCACGTGCTCCAGCCCTACCAGACCGAACGGCTGACGGCGTTCCTGCATCCTTCGAGCGTCCCCAAGGAAGGGTCTGCGAACGATCCCACCTACCAGTTGCAGCAGTCCAAGATCGCGATCGGCTCCGGCGGCAAGACCGGCCGTGGCGTCAACGCCAGCCAAGTCCCCGACGGCTTCGTGCCCGAGAGCAACACGGACTTCGTGTTCGCGGCCGTCGGCGAAGAGTACGGCTTCGTCGGAGCCGGGCTGGTGCTGCTGCTGTACGCGTTGCTGATATCCAGAACGCTGCGCGTGCTCGTGATGGCCAAGGACCTGTTTGGGTCGCTGATCGCCGCCGGTGTAGCAGCTATGCTCATGTTTCAGGTCTTCGTAAACGTAGGAATGACAGTTGGGATCATGCCCGTCACCGGTGTAACTCTTCCGCTCATGAGCTATGGCGGCTCTTCGGTGATCGCCACCCTGCTTAGCGTCGGCCTACTGCAATCGATCTATGTCCAGGCGCGCAACTCAGCAGCTCTCAAGGGTCGCGTACTGCGTTAGTAGATCAATGTCCTTCCAGCAAATGTCAGCCGTGTCAGCCGTGCATCCCCCATCAGACCCTCAGCGCCCATTCGCGCGGGTTGCCTCCCCCCGGACGCTCCGGGTGCGCGCAGGCTCGCCGCCCCGGCGCTTGCCCATCCGATGCACGGCTCCTTTCCATACCGAAAGACTGGATCAAATTGAAAAAGCAAGTGCTTGTCAGCGTCGATCGCGCGGAGACGCGCGTCGCGCTCCTGGAGGCCAGTGGAACCCCCGCCGCCTCCCGCTCCTCATCCGCTGCTCGCAAAGCAGCCAGCAGCCGCAAACGTGGCGGCGGCCCGGAGGCCGGCTACCGCGTCGCTGAGCTCTACATAGAGCGCCGCGGCGGGCGCTCGATCGTCGGCAACATCTACAAGGGCAAGATCGACAACGTGCTCCCCGGGCTCGAGGCCGCGTTCGTGGACATCGGCCTCGAGAAGAACGGCTTCCTGCACGTCGATGAGATCGTGCTGCCGGGCGTCGAGACGCCCAGGCGCGGACGCGGCGGTGGCGGCGGACGCAAGATCTCCGATCTGCTGAAGCCCGGCCAGGAGATCGTCGTGCAGGTCGTCAAGGACCCGCTGAAGACCAAGGGCGCGCGCCTGTCGATGGAGCTGACGATCGCCGGGCGCTACATGGTCTACGCGCCGACCGGCGAGGGCGTTGGCGTCTCCCGGCGCCTGGAGGACAAGGAGCGCGAACGCCTGCGTCGCCAGACCGCCAACCTGGAGACCGACGGCGGCGGCGTGATCGTGCGCACCGCCGCGCACGGAGCCAAGCGCGAGGACTTCGAGCGCGAGCTCAAGTACCTGCACAAGCTGCACGAGGTGCTCGTCAAACGCGTCGAGGACACGGTCGCGCCGGATCTGGTCTTCCAGGAGGCCGATCTGTCGGTGCGTGTCGTGCGCGACATCTTCTCCGCGCACTTCGAGCGCGCGATCGTCGATGACGAGCAGCAGTACCACCGGTTGGTGTCGTTCTTCACGCGAACCGCTCCCGAGCTGGTCGAGCGCGTCGAGCTGTGGCAGGAGCAGGAGCCGCTGTTCGAGGCCTACCGCGTGGACAAGGCGATCGAAGGCGTGCTCTCGCGGCGCGTGGACCTGCCCAGCGGCGGCTACCTGATCATCGACTACGCCGAGGCGCTGACGGTGATCGACGTCAACTCCGGCAGCTTCATCGGGCGCGGCAAGGGCGCCGGGCTCGAGGACACGATCACCAAGACCAATCTCGAGGCTGCCGAGGAGGTCGTCAACCAGCTGCGCCTGCGCGACATCGGCGGCATCATCGTCATCGACTTCATCGACATGGCCCGCGCGCGCAACCGCGACGCCGTCATGAAGACGCTGCGCAAGACGCTCGACGAGGACCGCACGAAGACCTTCACCGCCGAGATCTCAAAGCTCGGGCTCGTGGAGATGACGCGCCAGAACGTGACCGAGGGCGTGCGCGAGATCATGAGCCGCCCCTGTCCCACGTGCGAGGGCGAGGGTGTGATCCGCTCGGAGGAAACGATCGCGATCGAGCTCGAGCGCAAGCTGCGCGACATCGCCGCCGAACATCCCGACGCGGAGGCGTTCCTCGTCCAGATCAACCCGCGCGTCAGCACCCAGTTCACCGGCCACAGCTCGAGGGTTCTGCATGCGCTCGAGGCCCAGACCGGCAAGTCGTTCCTGTTCGAGGGCTCCGAAGGGCTGACGCTCGATCACTTCGCGATCACGTTCATGGGCACGCGCGAGGAGGTCGAGGAGCGCGCGCTGCCGTTCCGCCAGGGCGATGAGGTGCTGGTCGAGATCGTCGAGCCGCACATGTATGACGTCGATGACGCGGTCGCGAAAATCGACGGCTACATCATCTCGATCGCAGGCGCCTCGCCCTACGTCGGCGAGAAGCGCATGGTGCGCATCGACCAGGTAGGGCGCACAGCCGCCAGCGCGCTGCTGCTGGACGAGTCCGGCGAGGTCGTCAGCGCGCCCGCGCGCACGCCGGTCGACAGCCGCTCCGCCAACGGCCGCGGCGGCCGCCGCCGCGCACCGAGCGCCGGCGCCCGCAACGGCGGCGAGCAGGCCGAGCCCCGCTCGCGCCGCCGCCGTGCGCCGGTCGAAAGCGAGGATGGGGAGGCGCGTCGCGAAGCCGGCCTCAGCGAGTCGCCGACGTCGATCGACACCGAGCCCGAGGATCAACCGGCGGTCGAGGCGCTAGCGGGCGCCGAGGCCGAGCACACCGCTGCGGAGGCTTCGGCGGATGTCGCCGAGGCTCCCGAGGGCGAGCCCGGCGAGGATGGCCTACAATCCAAACCTCGGCGTCGTGGCCGCAGGGGCGGACGGCGCCGTTCGGCTGCCAAGGCCAAGGCGACCCCCGAATAGGCGAGGACGCCTCCGGCGCGAGCCGGTCGAGCGCCCTTCCAAGTCACAGAAATCGAGACCCACAGAACATGTACGCGATCGTGAAGACCGGCGGTAAGCAGTACCGCGTCGAGCGGGGCCAGACGCTGCTCGTCGAGCGCCTGCCCGTCGCCGAGGGCGCCGAGTTCGCGCTCCAGCCGATGCTCTACCGCTCCGATGAGGCCGTGTTCGACGCGGCTGGCCTGAAAGACGTGAAGGTCACCGCCAAGGTGATCGCGCACGTGCGCGGCGAGAAGCTGCGCGTGTTCAAGTTCAAGCCCAAGCGTGGCTACAAGCGCCGCACCGGCCACCGCCAGGAGCTGACCCAGATCGAGGTCACCGAGATCAGCGCCGCGAGCGCGAAATCGGCGGCCAAAGCGAGCAAAGCCAAACAGGCCGAGGCCGCTGGCGAGACGCCCACGGCCAGCAAGGAGACTTCAGATGGCTCATAAGAAGGGGCTCGGATCGAGCCGCAACGGTCGCGACTCCAACGCCCAGCGTTTGGGCGTCAAGACGTTCGCCGGCCAGAGCGTGACCGGCGGCGAGATCATCGTGCGCCAGCGCGGCACCCGCTTCAAGCCGGGTGCCGGCGTGGGCATCGGCAAAGACGACACCCTGTACGCGCGCGCTGCCGGGACGGTGCAGTTCAACCACGGTTGGCGCGGACGCGTGGTGAGCGTGCTGCCGGACGGCGATCAGGCCTGACGTGCGCGGCATAGCCCCGCGGCGAGGCGCTTGGCTGATCGCCGCGGGACGCATCGCCCTGGGCGTGGGTGTGCTCGCGGCGCCGAAGCAGGTGACCGCGCGGTGGCTGGGTGAGCAGAACGCCGAGCTGCCTGTCGTCGGCGACCTCGCGCGCTCGCTCGGTGCACGCGACCTCGCGCTCGGGCTCGTCAGCCTGCGCACGCTCGATGACGCCGTGCTCGGCCCGCGCGTGCAGGCGCTGTGTGCGCTCGTGGACGTCGCCGACGTGCTCGCGACCGTGCTTGCACGCGCAAGCCTGCCGCGCAAAGGCCTATACGGGACCGTCGCGGTCGCGGGCGCAACCGCTGGCGCGGGCTTCTACTTCTCGCACAAGCTCGCGCATACCTAGCCTGCCTGCAGGGTCGGGCGCACCAGCACCTCGTTGACGTTCACATGCGGAGGCTGGGAGGCCGCGTAGAGCACCGCGCGTGCGATGTCATCGTCCTGCAGCGCGTCGGTCGGGCGGTCATCGAAGAACGGGGTGTCGGTCATGCCCGGCTCGATCAGCGTGACGCGGATACCGGTGCCGTGCAGATCCTGGCGAGCGGCCTCGCCCATCGCCGTGACCGCATGCTTGGTGCACGAGTACATCGAGCCCGGCAGCACGCGCCGGCCCGCGACGCTCGAGGTCAGGACCAGATGGCCGCGCGACTCCGTCAGCGCCGGGATCGTCGCGCGCAGCGTCAGCGCAGCGCCGTAGACGTTCGTGAGCACCATCTCGCGCCAGTGCTCCGGCGTGTCCTTCAAGAAGCCGCGCGGGCCGCCGAAGCCGGCGTTGGCGAACGCGAGGTCGATCCGGCCGAACGCCTCGAGCGCCGCGACGACCATCCGCTGCTGCTGCTCCCAGTCGGTCACGTCGCAGCGGACCGCCAATGCGTGCTCAGCACCGCCCAGCTCCTCGGCGAGGGCTTCCAATCGCTCGAGCGAGCGCGCCGCCAGCACCACGCGCCAACCCTCGGCGCGCGCAAGGCGGGCGGTGGCAGCGCCGATTCCAGAGGAGGCGCCCGTGATCAGGAATACGCGCTCTGCTGTCACGATGGTGGTACATGTTGCACGATCGCGCAAGGATCTACGTGCAGGCCGGGGCCGGCGGCGACGGCTCTGCGAGCTTTCGCCGCGAAGCGCACGTGCCGCGCGGTGGACCCGACGGCGGCGACGGCGGGCGCGGCGGCGACGTGGTGGTCGTCTGCGATGACTCACTGCGCGACCTGCAGAGCTTCAAGCGCCGCAGCCACTACCGCGCCGGACGCGGCGGGCATGGTGGGGGCTCACAGCGCCACGGCGCCGACGGGGAGACGCTCACGATCAAGGTGCCGCCGGGCACGCAGATCGAGGGCTCGAGCGCGGGCGGCCTCGACGAGGAGCTCGACGGCGACGCTCCGGAGTACAGCGCGGGCGCAGTCCGCGATGACAGCGACCTGCTCGGGCGCCGCTGGGAGCTGCTCGCGGACGGCCAGCAGGCCACGATCGCGCGCGGCGGCGGCGGCGGTAAGGGCAACAAGCGCTTCGCCACGCCCACGCGCCAGGCTCCGCGGTTCTCAGAGCGCGGAGTCGTGGGGGAGGAGGGTTGGCTCGAGCTGAGGCTCAGGCTGCTCGCGGACGTCGGGCTCGTGGGTCTGCCCAACGCCGGCAAGTCCTCGCTGCTCTCACGCCTGACCCGCGCTGCGCCGAAGATCGCCGACTATCCCTTCACGACGCTCTCACCCGTGCTCGGAGTGCTCGAAGGCGAAGAACGCCAGCTGATCGTGGCCGACATCCCCGGCCTGATCGAGGGCGCCAGCGACGGCGCCGGCCTCGGGCACGACTTCCTCGCGCACGTCGAGCGCACGCGGCTGCTCGTGCATGTGCTCGACATCGCCCCCGAGATCTCGATGGGCGAGCAGGCAGACGCCGTGGCCAACCACGCGACGATCGAGCGCGAGCTGGAGGCGCACGACGAGCGCCTGGCGAAGCTGCCGCGCGTGCTGGCGCTATCGAAGGCCGACCTCGTAACCGATGAGCGCGCCCGCGACGCGCTCGTCGAATGGCAGCGACGCCTGGGGGAGGAGGTGCCCGTGATCCTCACCTCCAGCGCCACCGGCGCCGGCGTGCGCGAGCTGGGGGAGCTGCTGCTGCGGCTCGTACCCGACGCGGCGCCGATCGCTGCGTCGCAGGAGCACGCGGGCGCGGGTGAGCAGGAGCTGGTCGAGCACATGGTGTTCCGTCCCAGGGCCAGCGCCGGCTTCCAGGTCGAGCAGCTGGGCGATGGCGCGTTCGCCATCAGGGGCCGCGGCATCGAGCGCCTGCTCGAGCGCTTCGACGTCGACAACGAGGACGCCATGGCCTACCTCGAGGGCAGGCTGCGTCGGATCGGCGTGCTCGGCGCGCTCGAGGCCAAGGGCTTCCAGCCAGGAGATGAGATCGAGATCGGTGGCGTCACCTTCGAGCTCGACCCGCACGAGTAGCGCCCGGGCGAAGACGCAATGGACTCGAACGCCTCGCACTGAACGTCTACGCTGCGTGACGCGATGAGACGTGTGGTCATCAAGCTCGGGTCGAGCGTTGTCGCGGACGACGAGGGCATGCCGCGCATGGACGTGCTCGCCGGCGTGTGCGACCAGCTGGCCGGTCTGCACCGCGCGGGCGCCGAGGCGATCGTCGTCACCAGCGGTGCGATCGCGCGCGGGATGCGCGTGATGGAGCTGCCGCAGCGCCCCACCACGGTCGGCGCGCTGCAGGCCGCGAGCGCCGTCGGGCAGGGCAAGCTCTACAGGATCTACGACGAGCTGCTGCGCGAGCGCGGGCTCACCAGCGCGCAGGTGCTGCTGACGTTCTTCGACATGAGCGCCCGCACGCACTACCTCAACGCGCGCCAAACGCTCAGCACACTGCTGGAGTGGCGCGTGCTGCCCGTCATCAACGAGAACGACACGACCGCCACCGACGAGATCTCCTTCGGCGACAACGACTTCCTCGCCGCGCAGGTCGCGGTGCTCGTGGGAGCCGACGAGCTGATCCTGCTCACCGACATCGACGGGCTCTTCACCGCCGACCCGCGGCTGCACCCGGACGCGCACATCGTCGCCGAGGTCAGCGACTTCGCCGCGCTCGATGATCTCGAGATCGGTCACACCACCTCACCGCTCGGATCGGGCGGCATGCGCTCGAAGGTGGTCGCCGCCGAGATGGCCACCGCCGCCGGCATCCCGACCGTGATCTGCAACGGCGTGCGCGCGCAGGCGCTCGCGGCGGTACTGGCCGGCGAGCGCGAGGGCACGCGCTTTGCCGCGCGCGAGGCGCGCTACTCGAGCTTCAAGCTGTGGCTCAAGTACGCCAAGCCCTCGCGCGGCACCGTCGTGATCGACCAGGGCGCCGCGCGAGCGGTGCGAGAGGGCAGCGCCAGCCTGCTGCCGGTCGGCATCACCGAGGTCAACGGCGACTTCGACGCCGGCGACGCCATCGACATCGTCGAGCGCGACACGCAGTCCGGCAGCACTTTGCGGCCGCTGGCGAAGGGCATCTGCAGCTACTCCGCCGATGAGCTGCAGCGCGTGCTCGGGCTGAAGTCCGACGCCGTGCGCGAGATCCTGCCGCGCGCCAGCGACGAGGCCGTGCACCGCGACTACCTCGTGCTCGACTGAGGGCTCTAACCTTTACGCAATGGCAATCGCCGTCGCATCTGTAGCCGACACCTGCCGCGCCGCCAAGCGCGCATCGCGGCTGCTCGCGCGCACCGACACCGCGCGCAAGGACGCAGCGCTCGAGGCGATCGCCGCCGCGCTCGAGACTCGCCTCACAGAGATCCTCGACGCCAACGAGCGCGACATGCAGCTCGCGCGCGACGCCGACATCGGCGACGCGCTGCTCGACCGCCTGCGCCTGGACGAGGCGCGCGTCGCCGCGATGGCGCGCGCGGTCCGCCAGATCGTCGCGCTCGGAGACCCCGTCGGCGAGCTGATCGACGGTCACCGCCTGCCCAATGGCCTGGACGTGCGCAAGGTGCGCGTGCCGCTCGGCGTCGTCGCCGTCGTCTACGAGGCACGCCCGAACGTCACGATCGACGCCGCCGCGCTGTGCCTGAAGTCCGGCAACGCGATCGTCCTGCGCGGCTCCTCCTCAGCGATGCACTCAAACGCCGCGCTTGCGCAGATCGCCTCAGAGGCGGCGGTCGCCGCCGGGCTGCCCGACGGCTGCGTGAGCCTCGTCGCCGGCGGCGGGCGCACCCCCGATGGGGGCACAGGCGAGTCGCTGGCCGAGCTGGCCACGCAGAAGGACACCGTCGACCTGATCATCCCGCGCGGCGGCGAGGGGCTCAAGGACGCGCTGCAGGCGGTTGCCACCGTGCCCGTCATCTACGCCGCCTCCGGCAACTGCCACATCTACGTCGACGCGAGCGCCGACCTCGAGCAGGCACAGGCGATCGTGCTCAACGCCAAGACCCAGCGTCCCGGCGTCTGCAACGCTGCCGAGACGCTGCTCGTACACGAGCGCGCCGCCGCTGACTTCCTGGTGTCGATGCTGAGCGCGCTGGCCGCCGCCGCGGTCCAGGTACGCGCCGACGCACGCACGCACAACGCGATCGCCGACAGTCCCGCCATCCCAGATCTGATCATCGATCAAGCCACCGAGGAGGACTGGGCGAGCGAGTACCTTGCGCCGATCATCGCCGTCCGGATCGTCGACTCCGTCGAGCAGGCGATCGAGCACATCTCCCGCTACGGCAGCGGGCACTCCGAGGCGATCCTCACACGCGACACCGCAGCCGCGCGCGCCTTCGGGCTCGGCGTCGACGCCGCCTGCGTGTATGTCAACGCCTCCACGCGCTTCACCGACGGGGGAGAGTTCGGGATGGGCGCGGAGATCGGCAATTCCACCCAGAAGCTGCACGCGCGCGGGCCGATCGGGCTGCGCGAGCTCTGCACGTTCAAGTACCTCATCGAAGGCGACGGACACGTCCGCGCATGAGCGCTCGGCCGCGTCGGCCGAGCGGGTGGCAGGCGCCCCGCGATCGCTCGGGATCCTCGGCGGGACGTTCAACCCGCCGCATCTCGGCCATCTCGAAGTCGCGCGCCACGCACGCGAGGAGCTCGGGCTCGATCAGGTGCTGCTCGTGCCCGCGCACACCGCCCCATACAAGGCGGGCGGCGAGCAGCGCGCGGGCGCGCGCGATCCCGGTCCGCAGCAGCGGCTGCGCATGTGCGAGCTCGCGGTAGCCGGAGAGGACGGGCTGGGCGTGTGTGCCATCGAGATCGAACGCGGCGGCTTGTCCTATACCGTGGATACCTTGGAATCCATACACGCAAGCCATCCCCAAGCCGAGCTGACGTTCATCGTCGGCGCCGACACCGCCAGCACACTCCGCTCCTGGCGCCAGCCGCAAAGGCTGCTCGAGCTGGCGAAGCTGGCAGTCGCCGCGCGCGCCGGCGCAGCCCAGCAGCGGGTGCTCGCCGCGCTCGCCGCGATCCCCGCCACGGGCGCTGAGCACGGGCCGCAGGGCCCAGGCGCGCCCGCGCGCGTGAGCTTCCTGGAGATGCCCGCGATCTCCGTCTCCTCCTCAATGGCGCGCGAACGCGTTGCTCGCGGTGAAGCGATCGATCAGCTCGTCGGGCCCGCCGTCGCCGACTACATCGCCGCGCACGGCCTCTACGCCGGCGCGGTGGCCAGCCGATGACCGGCGCCGGCAAGCCGCTGCTGGGCGAGGCGCTGCTCGGCGCGATCGTCGGCTACGCCGAGGACAAGAAGGCAATCGACGTCGTCGAGCTCGACCTGCGCGGCGTGCTCGGCTACACCGACTACTTCCTCGTCTGCTCCGGCAACACCGGCCGCCAGGCCAAGGCGATCCACGACGGCATCCTCGAGGGGCTCAAGCGCGAGCACGACACGCTGCCGCGCCGCGTCGAGGGCTCCTCCGGGGCGGGCTGGATCCTGATGGACTACCTCGACGTCGTCGTGCACATCTTCACGCCCGAGACGCGCGAGTTCTATCGCCTCGAGCAGCTCTGGGGCGAGGCACCCGCCCGTGCCGTCGAAGCGGGCGCGCGCGTCGCCGGCGAGGGGTCCTGAGCGCAGGTAGTTGGAGACGCCCGCACGTAATTGTCGAAATCCGGTTGACTGTTCGTAACCACACCGGTTAGGGTCGATGTGAAGCGCCGCCGAGGGAGCGGCGCACACAAAGACAGAGGGGAAACATGCACTACTCGATCCTAGATCGCGGGAGGCATCAGCTGGCGCTCATCTGCGCCGCGCTGATCGCAGCATCACTGGCCTACGGGCTCACAGCGCTGGTCGCCACCGCACGCGCCGAAGGCCCCGGCTCAGGCACGCCCACGACGGTCAGCCTCGGCGACTCGTTCATCTCCGGGGAGGCAGGCCGCTGGGCCGGCAACACCGACGAAAGCTCATCCAAGACCGACGCGCTCGGCTCGACCGCCTACTACGACAACGCCACCGACACAGCCGAACTGATCAAAGGCTGCCATCGCTCGAAGTCGGCCGAGGTCTACATCGGCGGCGGCGTCAACGGCGAGAACCTCGCCTGCTCCGGCGCCAAGACCACCAGCTTCACCACCGAAGGCCTGTTCAAGCCCGGCATCGACTTCTACAACTCCGGCGGCAACGAAGGCCAGGCGCTGATGCTGCAGCACTTCGCAGCCGACCACAACGTCAAGCTCGTCGCGCTGTCGATCGGTGGCAACAACTTCAACTTCGCCAGCATCGTGCAGACCTGCGTCGAGGACTTCCTCGAGTCGACGATCTTCGACGACTTCTACTGCAGCAAAGAAAGCTCGGTCACCAACAACTTCACCTCGAGCAACGTCAACAAAGTCAAGGGCGAAATCGAAACCGCGATCAAAAACGTGGCCACGGCCATGACCAACGCGGGCTACACGAGCTCGCAGTACACGCTCCTCGTGCAGAACTACCCCTCGCCGATCCCCAACGGGTCGGAATTCCGCTACACCCAGAGCGGCTACAGCCGGCAGTTCACCGGCGGCTGCGGTTTCTGGAACACAGACGCCAACTACGCCAACGCGACGATGCTGCCGACGATCGACAGCACCGTGCTGGGTGCAGCAGCCGGCGTTGGCCTGTCGAACGTGAAGACGATGGAACTGTCCTCCGCGTTCAACAGCCATCGCCTGTGCGACAAAGGCGTGGGGCTGCTGGAGGAAGAGGGCCTGTCCAACTGGAAAGCCACCGAAGCGGTGAACAAGAGCGAGTGGTTCAACCAGATCCGCACGATCGAAACGCTGATCGGGCCCTACGAACTCCAGGAAGACATCCACCCCAACTACTGGGCGCAGCTCGGGCTGCGCAACTGCCTGACCCAGGCATACAACGCGGGCACGCCCAAGGGCGGCACCTGCACCACCTCCGGGACAGGTCTCAACTCGGCCGGCGAGCCGAACATGTCGCTGCACTAGCCGCATAGCGGCGCGGGCGGGTGCGAAGATGAGCCGGTGAGCTCACCGCACCCGCCCCGTGTGCCGCGCATGAACGCGGTGATGCGAGACGGCGAGCGGGTGACGCCGCTGGAGCTGTTCTTCGACCTGGTGTTCGTGCTGGCGCTCACGCAGTGCACGACGCTGATCGCGCGCACGCCCACCTGGGAAGGCGCGCTCAAGGGGCTGCTGGTGCTCGGCATGCTGTGGTGGTCGTGGGGCGGCTACGCCTGGCTGACTAGCGTCGTCGACCCCGAGGAGGGCGCGGTGCGCCTGGCGATGTTCGCCGCGATGGCCGCGTTCCTCGTGGCCGCCCTGTGCGTACCGGGCGCGTTCGGCTCAGAGGCGCTGCTGTTCGCCTGCGCCTACGCGGTCGTGCGCGCGGCGCACATCGCGCTGTTCATGATCGCCAGCCGCGACGATCAGGGACTGCGCCGTTCGGTGATCGGCCTGTCCGCCAGCACCGCGATCGGCGTCGGCCTGCTGCTCGCCGCCGCGTTCACCGACGGCGCGCTGCAGCTCGGGCTGTGGGGGCTTGCGCTGCTGCTGGACCTCGGCGGCCCGTTCGTGTTCGGCATCGAGGGCTGGAAGCTCGTGCCCGGGCACTTCGCCGAGCGCCACGGCGGGATCGTGATCATCGCCCTGGGCGAGTCGGTCGTCGCGATCGGCATCGGCGCGCGCGCCACGATCGGCGCCGGTGTCGTGATCGCGGCGGTGCTCGGCATGGTCGTCGCCGCCGCACTGTGGTGGGCCTACTTCGACGTCGTCGCGATCGTCGCCGCCAGGCGCCTCGCGCGCGCCGAGCGCGGACGCGAGCAGAACCAGATCGCGCGCGACTCCTACTCCTACCTGCACCTGCCGATGGTCGCGGGCATCGCGCTGATCGCAGTCGGGCTCAAGCGCACGCTGCTCGCCGTCGACGATCCGCTGAAGCTCGTGCCCGCGGTCGCGCTGCTCGGCGGCGCCGCGATGTACCTGCTCGCGCACGTCGCCTTCAGGCTGCGCAACATGCACTCGCTCAGCACCCGGCGGCTGGTGTGCGCGATCGTGCTGCTCGCGCTGATACCCTCCGGCACCGCGCTGCCGGCGCTCGCCACGCTCGCGGTCCTCGCCGCTGCGCTCGTGGTGCTGATCGCATACGAGGCGGTGCGCTATGCCGACGTGCGCGAGCGCGTGCGCCATCAACCGGCGGCGGCTGAGATCGCCTCCCAGCCACCGCCCGGCGTTCTGCGCTAGCCCGTCAGTACTCCGGTACGGCGCGTGCGGCACGGGCGGCCGGCATCAGCACGAACACGCCCAGCTGTGTCACCAGCGCCAGCGCTGTGGCGAGCGCGAACGCAGCCGCCGTGTCGAGCCGGTGCAGCGACAGCGACAGCGTGAAGCAGAACAGCGCGAACGCTCCGAACCCGCCGACCAGCCCGCGCATCAGCCGCAGCAGCTCGCTGGTGCCGCGCTGTGCGTGCGTGAACGTCGCGAGCACCGTCGTGATGATCGGAAACGGCGCCAGCAGGCCGCTGAGCTGGGGGCCAAGCCAGCCCGACACGGCGGTCAGCGCTACCACCAGCGCGAGCGCACACAGGCCGCGCACCGGCAGATCCCACACCGGCGGGGCGCGATGCACGCGCACTTCGGCACCTGGGCGGGGGAGGGCGGCAAGGCCGGCGAGCAGCGCGACCGCCACCAGCGCAAGCGCGCCGCCCAGCGGCAGCGTCAGCGCGCTGAACACCGCCGTCGCCAGCGCGAACGCGAGCCAGCCGGCGAGCATCGCCGCCCCCCAGAACATGCGACTGGCCAGGCGCGCGTAGACGACCACGAACGCAATCAGCGACACGAGCCCCAGCAGCGTTCCCGCGGCCGCGCCGGCGGCGAACGCGCGGCCATGCGCGAGCGCGTACACGAGCAGGATCGGCCCGGCCACGACCGGCAGCCCGCCGATCAGCCCGCCGATGCCGGGGCCGAAGCGCCGGGCCGCGAGCGAGGCGCCGACCACGAAGCTGGGGGCGAGCAGCAGCTTGACCGCGAGCAGGAGCACCCAGGGATGATTGCGCAGCTGACTACGTGAGCGGCTCGGTGCGCTGACCGGCATCGTCATGCCGCGCAACCGCTCCGAGCTGCTCGCGTGCCTCCGGGATCGACTCGAGCGCGCGGATGAAGATCGACGAGGCTACGCCCAGCAGCGGCTCCGGGACGCTCTCGGGATCGGCCAGCTTGAGCAGCCCAAGGCCCAGGATCAGTCCCATCAGCGCGCTCGCGAACTGCTCGTGCGCGGCCTGCGAGGTCTCCACGCCGGCGTCAGCAGCGCTTTCGGCGCCGAAGCTCACGAAGGTCATGCGCAGCGCATCCAGGCCCGCGGCCAGGCGCACGCGCAGCTGCTCGTCGCGCTGCGCGTAGCTCCACAGCTCGACGAACAGGCGGAAGGGATCGGGGTCCTCGCTCAGGCGCCGCATAAAGCTGTCGCTGCCCGCGATCGGACGCTCCCAGGTCGGGCGCTCGTGCTCGGAGCGCACGCGATTGAACAGCTCCAGCTGCTCTGCGATCTGCGCCGCCAGATGCTCCTGCAGCAGCGCCAGCAGCAGGTTCTCCTTGCTGCCGAAGTGCCCATACACGGCGCCCTTGGTGAAGCCCGCCTCGGCCGCGACCTCGTCGAGCGTCGCGCCGGCGAAGCCATGCCGCGCGTAGACCCGCGCGGCGGCATCCAGCAGCCGCGCGCGCGTGGCGGCCTTGCGCTCGCTGCGATCGAACTCGCCGCGCGGCATCAGCTTGACAGATACTGATTAGTAGATATACTCATGGGTACATTGTAGTGGACGTCAACAAAGGAGCCCCGATCATGACTCGGCGCATCAAGCAGCTGCCGCCCGGACCACCTCTGCCGGCGGCGTGCCAGTCGATCCTAGCCTGGAGGCGTCCCACAGCTCTGCTCGAGCGCTGCCGCGAGCGATACGGGCGGCGCTTCACGCTGCGCCTCATCGGTCAGGTGCCGTTCGTGATGCTCTGCGACCCCGAGGAGATCAAGCAGGTGTACATGGCCGCGCCCGACGTCCTGCACCCGGGCGAGGGCGTGCGCGTGATCGAATCGATCGTGGGCGCCAACTCGGTGATCCTGCTCGACGAGGACGCGCACGCCGAGCAGCGCAAGCTGATGCTGCCGGCGTTCCACGGCGAGCGCATGCAACGGCTCGCCGGCGTCATGGACGAGCTGATCGAGCGCGAGCTGGCCGGCTGGCCACGCGATCGCGCGATCGCGCTTCACCCGCGACTGCAGCGCGTGACGCTCGAGATCATCCTGCGGGTCGTCTTCGGCCTGCAACAGGGGGCACAGCTGGATCAGCTGCGCGAGACGCTCACAGAGCTGCTGGCGTTCAGCGAAAGCCCGCTGTCGCTGCTCCCGTTCGCCAGTCGCGTGCTCGCCGGGCACGGTCGCTGGGCGCGCTTCCCGCTGCTGTACGAGTCGGCCGATCGCCAGCTGTTCGAGCTGATCGAGCAGCGCCGGCGCGAGCACGGCGAGCCCGGCGACGACGTGCTCGGCATGCTGCTGGCCGCGCGCCACGAGGACGGCTCGCCGATGAGCGCGCAGGAGCTGCGCGACGAGCTGATGACGGCGCTCGTCGCCGGCCACGAGACCACCGCCTCGCAGCTTGCGTGGGCGTTCGAGCGCCTCGCGCGTGAGCCTCTGGTTACGCGTCGCTTGACCGCAGAGCTCGACGAGGGCGAGAGCGATGCGTACCTGACGGCGAGCATCAAGGAGATCCTGCGGCTGCGCCCGGTGCTCGCCGAATCCGAGCCGCGCGTGGTCAAGCGCCCGATCGAGATCGGCGGCATCGAATACCCGCGCGGGGTCGCGCTCGTGCCGAACGCCTATCTCGTGCACCGCGACCCGGACATCTACCCGCGGCCGCTGGAGCTGCGCCCGGAGCGATTCCTCGAGCAGGAGGGCGGCCGGACGCCGGACAAATACACGTGGATCCCGTTCGGCGGCGGACGCACGCGCTGCCTCGGCGCGAGCTTCGCGCAGCTGGAGATGAAGGTGGTGCTGAGCGCGGTGCTCAGGAGCTGCGAGGTCCTCCCGGTGAACCAGGCCGCAGAGCGCACCCGCAGGCGCAGCATCACGCTCAGCCCCGCCGGTCAGGCAACGGTCCTGCTGCGAGATCGCTCAGGCACGCAGCGGACCCGCGAGCGGGCCCCTGCGCTCAGCTCAGCTCGCTGAACAGCGCGAGCTCGCCGGAGAGCTGCTCGTAGAGGCGGCGGCGCAACTGCGTGTGAATCTGGGAGATGCGGCTCTCCGAGACGCCCATGCGCGCGCCGATCTCCCGCAGCGTGCGCTCCTCGACGTACAGCATCACAGCGACTTCGCGCTCCTGCTTCGACAGCTTCGCGAACGCCTTGCGAAAGCGCGCCTTCGCTTCAGCCAGCTCAGCCTGCGCAACCGGGTCACCGTCCCTGTCGCTGCTTTCCAGCGTGTCGATCTGCTCGGTGGTGGCGCTTTCGTCCGAGCGCACGGCGCGGTTCAGCGAACCGACCTCCGCGAGCTCCACCTGGTCCAGTCGGTCGGTCAGCTCCGCCGTGCTCATCTCGAGCACGCCTGCGAGCTCCTCGCGGCTGGGCTGCCTTTCATGAACGGCAATAAAGCTGTCGCGAGCGTTGTTGATCGCCCGCTCGTCGCGGCGCAGTGAGCGCGGCGCCCAGTCGTGGCGGCGCAGCTCATCGAGCACCGCGCCCTGGATGCGCGTCCACGCGAACTGCTCGAGCGAGGCGCCCCGGTCGGGGTCGTAGCGCTCGATCGAGCGGATCAACGCCTCCAGGCCGCAGGACAGGAAGTCCTCGACGTCGCAGTGAGCCGGAACCGCGCGGACCTTGCGGTAGACGATGTGACGGACCATCGGCATGAACATGAACACCAGCCGGTCGCGCAGCTGGAGCTCACCGCTCCGTCGGTACTCCTGCCACGTCGACAGCACCTCGGCTGGCGACGGCCTAACTGCCTGCTTGGCGGCGATGTCCATAATCGTGCTCCGTTTCGAGGGAACTGGGTGTTGGGTGCTGGTGTCCTGCTGGTGCTGTGCTATCGCTCGCTGCAGCGCTTCGCTCGCGTCCGAGGGTGGCTCTTGAAACTGAGCCTCGCGAGGTTGTGCGGTGCGGCTATGGCCCCCTATCGGGCATCTTGCGCGGGCACTTGAGCGCTGCACGCCGCCACCTGCGCGCGCGTCACTCGTTCCACCAGATGTCTCCGTCTTCGGCCGCCGCCTGCTCGATCTGCTCGAGGGCGATGTCGGTGCGGCGATCCTCGATCATGCTCTGCAGCGCCTCGCCGATCGTCGGCGCCCACACCTTGCGCGCCACCGCGATTCGTCCCGACTCCTCGGCGAACTGCTTCCACTCGAGCTCGACAAGCGGCACACGCGAGGGAGGCGCGTCATCGGGCACCGGCGCGCCCCAGCCGTAGAGCGTGATCTGCGCCTGCCAGCCGTATGGGCAGAGCTCGCCCATCACCGCCAGTGCCTGCCACTGGTCGGCGACCGGCTTGGCGCGACGGTAGTTGCGGCGCAGGTACAGGAAGATCAGCACGCAGGCCGCCACCATCACCGCGATCAGGGCCGCGATCACCAGCGTGTCGCCCGGGAGCGCCGGCAGGTGGCCACCCCTGTTGGCAAGCACGAGTGCGGCGCCCGCGGCAATCATGGCATCGGTGCCAGCCCGCTCGATCCGGCCTGAGAAAGCAGATGCCACCCGCTTGCTCTCATTGCTCTCCCACAGTACCCGCTCGGGCCGGCGCAACGCGTCACTTTGGGCGAGTCGGTGTATCTTGATGTCTGGCCCGCAACGTCAAGGAGGAAGAAATGAGGCAAGGTCGCAGGGCAGCTGCCACAGCTGCGATGGCCATCGCAGCGACGCTCGTCACTGGCGTCGGCGTCTCGAGCGCATACCGCGCCAACCGCGACGAGCCCCGGGTGCTGCTCAAACGCACGAGCGCGCCCACGACCGCCGAATGCGAGGCCGAATTCGAAATCGCGTGCTACACGCCGAACCAGATCGAGACCGCCTACAACATGAAGGCGCTGTACGCCCAAGGCGACGAAGGCCAGGGCCAGACGATCGTGATCGTCGACTCGTTCGGCTCGCCCACGATCGAAAAGGACCTGAAGAAGTTCGACAAGGCCTTCCATCTCGCTGCACCGCCGTCCTTCCAAGTGATCCAGCCCGCCGGCGCGGTGAAGCCGTTCGAACCCGAAAGCATCGAAATGTCGGGGTGGGCGGGGGAGACGACGATCGACGTCGAGTGGGCGCACGCGATGGCGCCCAAGGCCAACATCCTGCTGGTCGAGACCCCCGAAGAAGAGACTGAGGGCGTGCAGGGCTTCCCGCAGATCGTCGAAGCGGAGAACTACGTGATCGAACACAAACTCGGGCAGGTCATCTCCCAGAGCTTCAGCGCCACCGAGCAGTCGTTCCCGAGCGACGCATCGCTGCTGGCGCTGCGCTCAGCCAACGAAAAAGCGGCTGTAGCCGGCGTCACGATGCTCGACGCGGCCGGTGACGAAGGCGTCGCCAACACGAACCTCGCGGGCGAATACTTCCTCCATCCCACGGTCGCGTGGCCGGCCTCGGACCCGCTGGTCACGGGCATCGGCGGCACCCAGCTGCACCTCACCGAAGAAGGCCAGCGCACCGCGCCCGACAACGTATGGGATGAATTCCTCGGCAGCTTCATCGTCGCCGGCGCCGGCGGCAAGTCCAAGGTGTTCGCGCGCCCCGAATACCAGGAACTGATCAACACCCACTCCGGAACCCACCGCGCGGTGCCGGACATCAGCATGACCGCCGCTGTCAACGGCGGCGTGATCATCTACAGCTCCTACCCGACCACCGTCGCCGGAGAACCCGAACCGGGCACGTTCAGCGTCTGGGGCGGCACCAGCGTCGCCACGCCCGTGTTCTCAGGCGTGGTCGCGATCGCCGACCAGATCGCCGGTCACCCGCTCGGCCCGATCAACCCGCGCATGTACCAGCTGGAGCAGGAAGGCGGCAACAACGGCATCGTCGACGTCACCTCGGGCAACAACACCTTCATCGAACTGAACGAAGAAGGCGTGCCGATCCTGACGATCAAAGGCTACACCGCCAAAAAGGGCTACGACCTGGCCAGCGGCCTCGGCACCGTCGACGGGTTCTCGTTCGCGCACGCGCTGGCGGGCGGGTGAGTCGGGGGCGCAGAGGGCGGGGTTGCTATTGGAGGTCCTGCGTGCGCGCTGCGAGAAGCTCCCTGCGTAGGTCGTGAAGCAGAGTCGTGCCGTCCGGTCGCTCCAGTCGCCATGCATACCATCCGTCACAAGCTGGAATCTGTGCAGCATGCTTGGCAGCGCTTGATGGCGTCGCGAAGCTCCGGCCGTCCTCCAGCTCGATCGCCCCGCTATCTGTGATCGTCGCCCTGTATACAACGCCCAGCCTGGGACGCTCCCACACGAGACGATCGCCGACATGCAGGAGCTCGGCTTCCATGAGGTCGGGGATCGTGATCCGTCGTCCTTCGATCTTCGTGTCAGACGCCGACTCCGCCGCCACGTCGGGCGGGGCGAACTCCGGCTCGTACTCGCTCTCGACGTGTACGAACCTCCGGTGCGCGGCGTCCTCGTATATCGAGACTTCCAGGAGCTCGACCGGGACCCCGTTCTCAATCAAGAAATCGAGCGCCGAGTGGGTGCGACCGTGGAATGTGCGCGCGATCAAGACCATCCGCGGCCGGGGATTGATCACCACCGGAACCATGTCGCCCGTGAACTCCTGCCAGTCCGCAAAGAAGGCATCGGGGCCTCGGTGATACATGCCGGCCAGCTCATCGAGGCTCGTCGTTCGCGCCCATCCGGCGTACTCCAGGCACTGTGCCAGTTGGTTGCGGTCAACATCGCGCTTGACCTCGATTACCGCGACGCGCGCGTCCTTTGATAGGGCCACGACGTCAGGGCGTCCGCCGGCCTTGAGGGTTGCTTGACGCGCGATGAGCAGCAATGGCTCGCCGAGAAACTCGTCCGGATTGGCCCAGAACAGATCCTCGATCTCGCTCTCATATAGATCTGCGCCCCCGGCCAGTCGCCGGAACGGTTTCAGATCGTCGACCGCAGCAATCTCGTATAGAGGCACGGATGCCATCTTTACGGATGGCCCGGCGACACGCAGGGCGGTCAGCTTCATGGGCCGCGATACAAGATCCACGATCTCGTGGCAAAGGGACTCGCGAGCAGCCCCGCGAGCAAGGTCTAACGTTCTGGGCATGGCGCAGCAGGTTCCCGCGGTATGCGACGTGCTCGATGCGATCGAGCGTCGAAACTGGGTGCGGCTGCAGGAAGTGCTTGACCCCGCTCCGTGCACTCGTAGCTAAGGAGGATCATGTGACGACCAAGGCAGAGCGTGTAGAGGCGCCACTCGCATCGACGGAGCGCAAGCAGATTGAGCAGGCGACGGTCGTCCCGGCCGCGTATTTTGACCAGCTCGTCGCATCGCTCGACGAGCCAGAAGAGGCCTCAAGACTCGCGCGGGCTGCTGCAGCGGCGAGGCGACGCGGGCGAATCAAACCCACGTGAGCTACCGCGCGAAGTTCAGCGGCGATCATCACGCACTAAGAACGCCGCTCCCCGACCCTCGGCTCGCTTGGACCGCAGCCTCCGGGCGGATTGGTCCCGGAGGCCATTATGCGGGTCTTGTCGGAGTCTGTCGAGCCAATGCGGATGAAGGCCGTACACGCAGAGGTCGAAGCGCTCATCGGTCGCCCCGTCTCGCGCTCAGATCACTGGCGCCCTTGCTATTGCGGGCGCGCGCAGTCCGCGTTACCGGGGCTATTTTTGGTGTGTATGCAAAGTAGCAACTGTGACGTGTGGCCAGCGTAGACCGTTGAAGTCGAGCTGCACTAGCTGGGTGTATTGCAGTTGGAGGGTGTCCGGCGTGCCGGGCTCGCCGGCGATGGACTCGATCCAGAAAATGGCTTGTACCTCGACCGCCTTGGCGTTGCCGCCGGGCGGAAATGACGCTGCTTCAAGGAATGCGGTGTTGGCGGTGCCACCCCCCTTGACGGGCGTGTGCTCGGTTGAGACAGCCAGGATCGTTGTGCTCGTGATGTGCTTCCCCTCGATGTCCCTCTGTAGGAAGCTGTTCGGGTTTATCACGAGCTCTTGCGTAACGCCGGGCGACATTTCGCGGAACTGCGTCTCGGTCGCGAGATTGAGCTCTGTAAAGACTGCCTCGGCTGATGCGAAGTCGGTGTCGGGCGGGGCAGGTGTCCCGACCTGGAAGGGGATGATGTTGTTGTTGCCGATGTTGGGGCCGCCGGTAATGGTCTTCCCGGTGCCCTGGGCGAGAATGGCGGTGCCGTGGGGGATCGAAGCCATTCGCACGACGGTGGGGGGCTCGTTTGGGTTGGTCGTGTGCGGCACGTGAGCCCAGATCCCGGGCTCGATGTGGAGGCCTCTTGCTGGCTTGTCTTCTTCATGGATCTGCTGCATGTAGGTCAGCCCGAACATGTTGATGTTGGGCATCAGCAGCCCGCGGTTGGGAATTTCACCCGGGATTCGCTTGAAGACGATTGTGTCGTCTGTGAGGTTCAGCTCCAAAAAGCGGTCCTGACCGCCGTTGGCGATCGGGTGCGGACGCCAGATCGTGTTGAAGCCGTGTCCTGTCCATTCTGCTTCGTCCTCTCCGCCGAGAAGCTGCGCTAGCGGACCGAGTGGATTGGGGGACTGAGCCAGAGCGATTGCGGCATCGCTCACGTCGGGCGCTTGCGCTCCGGCAAACGCAAAGTCTGGGTCGGTTTGTGCAGTGGTGGTCACTGTTTTTCCTTTGGGTTTTGGGTTGACGGAGCGAGGCGCAGTTCGGGCTTGGACGGTGGTTGATGTGGGCCTTGACAGCGCTCCCTAGCTCGACTTGGCCTTTTCGATCGTGCCGATTAGGTCATGCAGTGGCTTGGTGCCGCCTGCAATCACGAGACCCGTGACGAAAACATCGAGCCAGCGAGCAGGGCTGCCGACGCCGATCGCGCTTATGAAGCGAAGCCCGAGGGCTAGACTGAGCGCGACCCCCAGCACGAGGGCGAAGCCAGCCACGATCACGGTGCGGTCGGCCTTCGCTTTCGGCGTCCCTTGACCAGGGGGCAGAACGAACTCTAGAAGTCGCTCCACGGCTTGGGCGGCGACATAGAACCCCGTGAAAAGGATGAAGCCTTCCTTTGGGACAAACGCCGCGCCCTTGCCTTTGATCACGACTGCCATCGCAAAAGCGAGAGCCAAGCAGCCGTAGGCTACGGCTTCCGCACCCCAGGACGCGGCGCTGCTCGCTTCTGCGGTGGCGGGCGGGGGAGCTCCTCCCGAGGCGGTGGGCACTTTCGGCTTGGCTCCGAGCGCCCTTGCCAGCGCTGCCCCAACACCAGTGGGTTCGGCACCGGCAGCTGGCATCACCGGCGTCCGATGCCAGCCGCCGGTCCGAAAGCGGTTGCATGGTCACATAGTCGCACAGACACAGATCCCGTTAGCTCGATTCCGACATCATGTCGGCATTCCCACGAAAAGTCAACCGCGATAACGGCTCCGTTACAACGCATCAGCTGCGCTGTCCCGGAAGCTTGGCCGACCAGCCTAACGACTTCGCTGTACCCGTGAGCAGCCAGCGAAAGCGCGGTTTGCAGCTCAGCGCGCGTGTTCGCCCGTCAGCGCGACGGCTCGTGCTTACTAAGCCGTCGCCTGGCCAGCGCGCTCACGGAACAGTTGCGATAATCTGACCAGCCTCTCCAACCGTACACGACGCAAACAGGGGGATCATGACCGGCCCGAGACGGTTGTCGGTTTTTGACGTGCAACGTGCAAGTGCTCTGGCAGCGACGCTTGGCGGTCGAGTGGCCGAGCCCCGATGGCTCTTTCGAGTGCTCATTGTCGCCTTGTGGCATCGCGTGCGTTGTGTCGCGATCACCCTGACCGTGGCGGTAACTATCGGGTTGGTGGCGGTCTCGTCGGCGTCCTCCTTCGGTGTCATGCCACTTTGTCCCCCGGCCTCTCCGGGGCATCTTGAGTGCCTGGCCCTGAGACGCACTACCGATGCCGGGCAGGTCGTTGCGCTAAGCACCCAGCGTGTTCGCGCGGCTAGAGCCGCGGCGCTGTGGGAAGAAGGCTACACCCCTGAAGTTCTCCACTCGGCCTATTCGCTGCCCACCGAAACGGATGTGCCAATCACCGTGGCGATCGTGGATGCCTATAACAATCCGGATATCGAAAGCGACTTGGAAACCTATAGCAGCACCTATGGTCTGCCGCCCTGCACGAGCGCCGACGGCTGCTTTTCCAAGGTCAATCAAGAAGGGGAAGAAGGCAATTATCCGGAGGAAAACAGCGGCTGGGATGGCGAGATCGCTCTCGATGTTGAGACCGTGCACGCGGTCTGTCAGAGCTGTTCCATCCTTCTTGTTGAGGCGAACTCCGAAGAATCCAGCGACCTTGAACAGGCAGTGCGTACTGCCGCTGCCAGCGGTGCGGCGGTGATATCGAATTCATATGCTGGACCCGAGTCCGGAGGCAGTTCCGGCGCGTATGACGAGCCAGGGCAGGTGGTTGTCGCCTCCTCGGGCGACCATCAATATAAAACAGAATTCCCTGCATCCTCTCCCGATGTTGTGGCGGTCGGCGGCACCACGCTCGAAGTAGACCAATCTGGCGACTGGGTCAACGAGACAGTCTGGGACGAGTCGAGCCGCAAAATCGGAACAGGCAGCGGATGCAGTGCCTATTTCTCAGCGCAGGAGTGGCAAATCTCGGCCCCGGCATGGGAAAGCACAGGATGCGGTGACGCGCGGGCCGTCGCAGATGTCTCGGCAGACGCCAATCCTGACCATGGCGGGCTGTTGGTGTACGACACTGCCGCCGAAAGCAAAGGGGGGCCGTGGACGATTCTTGGAGGGACGAGCCTGTCGGCGCCGATCATAGCTGGCGCGTATGCACTGGCAGGCGGAGCACACGGCGTTGGATACCCAGCTTCGGATCTCTACGCAGCCGAGAGCGAAGCCCCCGAAACGCTGCATGACATCACGGAAGGCAGCAACGGAAGCTGCGGGGGCCGTAGCATCTGCCAAGCGGGGCCGGGTTACGATGGCCCCACAGGGGTGGGCACTCCTGATGGACTCGGAGCATTTACGAGGCCGGAACTCCCCATCGCCGAACCAGGCTGGCAGGTTCACTCGTTTGCCACAGACTTTCTGTACGGAGATTGCGAAGACAACTGCGGACCACTAGGAGTCGCCTTCGGCGACGAAAGCAACCTGTACGTAGCCGACGGCGTCAACGGCATGATCTATCGCTTCGGGCCGCTGGGAGGGGTTGCCAACCTACTGAACCAGCTGACTACGGTGCCTATTGGATTCTTCCCGGTCGGCCTCGCATTCGGGAAGGACGGGCGGCTCTACGCAGCTATAAATGGCGAATCGAAGGTGGTTGAACTAGATCCGGCGACGGGCACCGTCCTGCGAACGATCGCTGAAATCAGCTCGCCGCTGGGTATAGCTACCGATCCGGTCAGCGGAGACCTGATGGTTGACTCCTCGGGGAGCGGTGAGGTCGTCCGGATCAGCAACCCAAGTAGCGAATCGCCGACGGTAAGCACCTACACAAGTGGATTGTTGGGCCCAGACGGAATCTCAGCCGCTCCCGATGGCACGTTCTATATCGAGGACGAGGGGGAGATCTACGAAATAGCAGGCACAAGTGCCGCTGACCCCGGAACCGCCACGCCGCTGGTGTACGTTCCGACCGCCGACGGCGTGGCCGTCGCTGCAAATCCGCTAGATATCTCCGCGCCGCCCTTCGTCGCAGTCAATGCCAACGACGGCACAATCACCGAGGTCAAGCTCGATGCTGGTTCTCCAACGACGCAGTACATTGCGACAGGCGGTACGCGAGGAGACCTCATAACCGTCGGCCCTGACGGCTGCCTCTACGCCACCCAAACCGCCGCCGTCATCAAGGTGAGCGAAAGCAGCGGCTACTGCCCGTTCGCGCCCATCAGCCCATTTCAGCCGCCACTACTACTTTCATCCCCTCTCGGCCCACTGACGGCGAACTCAGCGGTGCTTCAGGCGACGGTGAACCCTGGGGGCGCAGCCACAGAGTATCACTTCGAATACGGACTGACGGTCGCCTACGGCTCCGACACCCCAGAACAAAGTGCTGGCTCAGGCACGGAACCGGAGGTCGTCTCCAGTCTCGTGACTGGCCTCGAACCAAACACCGTGTACCACTTCCGGGTCGTGGCACACAGCCAGGCGGGCACCCAAATAGGCTCCGATAACGTGCTTACAACGCCGGGGCTGACGTCGGGTGGCAGCGGGCAGCCACCGGTCGACCAGTCACTGCCGGCGATAGACGGCCCACCCTACCCTGGCCAGCGGCTCTCCTGCTCCCCTGGGGTGTGGAGTCAAACCAACGTCGTCTTTTCGTACAGCTGGGTACTGGACAGCAGAACTTCTGTCGCCAGCACGCAACAATTCATCGTGCCGCCGCAAGATCTTCACCACACCATTGCATGCATCGTAACGGCAACTGACGCGACTGGCACCGGCTCAGCGGAGAGTCCCTCTGAGCTCATCCAGCCAGCGTCCGTCAAACTGTTCACAATCAGGATAAGCGTAGGATCACAGACGAGAGTCGAGGTACTAGCCCACGGCTTGAAGCTGACCCTAAAGGTGCCAGAGGCATGTCGGGTCAGGGTGCAGCTAGTCGCGAATGAGGTTCACAATCACGAGACCAAACCGATCGTGATCGCGCATGGGATATTTACTTTCCGAAAGGCCGGAGTCCGTAACGACTATCTGGCGATCCCGCGCTCTGCGAGACGAGTGCTTCAGTCATCGGCCCGACTAAGGGTCGCAGCGGTCGCGACAGCCGCTGGCGCCGGCAGCAAGCCGTCAGCCCAATGGGTCAGACTACGTTAAATGAGGGTGCCAAGCCGGGGAGGGGGCAGGCGCGTTTCAGTGGCCGCTAAGCAACACCGGCAGCGTCGTTCAGGCTCTTGAGCAGTCGAGGGCGGAGAAGTCAACTCGACTTCCGTTGAGCCTGCCAGTCGCCTCAGCGCAGAAGTGCCGTTCCGCGAAGTCGTTCTGGATTAGGTCGGCGCGATCCGCACGAACGCACCTTGCGCTCGACTAGTCCGGCGACCTGGAGGGCTTCCAGAGCTTCGGCGACGGCGATCGGGCTGCCGATCTCGTCAACCGGCTCGCCTACTCCCCAGCTGCGGTGGCTGTGCTCAAGCAGGAGATCGAGGATGAGCCATTCGACGCCGCCAGAGGGCCGAATTGGATTTCGGCACGGCGTAGCACACCCGGTCAGACCGTCTCGGATCGGCGCATGCTGTGGCGCCCGCCCTCCAGCGTGGCGGGGCATCAGGATATCCGCGAGCAAGGGCGATATGCACTCGTCTAGTTCCGCTAGATTGGCAAAGCCAAGTCGCTTGAGGAGTCGAGTCGTCCACTTATAGCTCCACTCAGACATTCGCCCGTCAGCAAGGAACTTTTTATTGAGATACGCGGCACGGGGCGTTTGGATGCTTCCCATATAGTCGGGGTGGAGTTCCGCTGCTCCCGGCCCTATCGCAGAGTCGGCAAAAGCGCCTCGAGTTGGCGTTGGACTCGCGTTGCTGGCCCCGGAGACGCCAAAACCCCGGCCTCCTGGGGGAGGACCGGGGTTCGACTGTCATCGTTATGGTGGAGCTAGTCGGGCTCGAACCGACGACCTCGACGCTGCCAGCGTCGCGCTCTCCCAGCTGAGCTATAGCCCCAGGATCAGCTCAGGAAGTGTAGCCGGCCGCGCCCGGGAGGCTCGACGATGGTCTCGATCGCAGCCGGTCGATAGCTGGCGCGAACTCGTAGTCGCGGGCCCATTTGATCCGCTGAGCCTGGTTGTTGCGGGTCGGATCCAAGCGGAGATGGATGGCGCGGCGACCCGAGGCCTCGTCGATCGGGATCAGGAAGCCGCGATTTAGCTCGGGAGAGTAGGCCGCGATCACGTCGATCTCCGCGGCTGTGTAGGAGGTGGAGACGTATCCGCTGGGCGTGTAGCGATTCGTCTGCAGAGCCACCAGCAGTGTCCCGGAGGCGCGGCGAGCCATCTTGCACTGGACCCGCAGCAGCTCGGGCTCGAGATCGATCACCAGGTCGTAGCGCCGCCCCTCGCAGAGTGGCCGAAGCACCGTCAGCCCGAGCTGGATCGTCATCGCCGTGATGGCAGCCTCGGCTGCGGCTCCCTTCTGGCTGGGCGTGAGATTGACCACGTCCCAAAGGCTAGACGGCCAGGTGTGCCCAGAGACAGCGCTTTGTGACAACTGCGTGACTTCTCTGTGACCGAATTGAGCACGCCGGGCGTTCACGCCCCGCGGCCGCCGCCCGCCCACCTCACCCCCGCGGAATGAACTCCGGCACGTCGAGATCGTCGCTCGGCCCGGGGGGCGCCGACGGCCGGCGTGCCCCGCGCGCCTGCGGTGCGTCGGCTGGCTCGCGGTCGTTGCCGGTGGTGACCTGGTCGAGTCGTGCGGTCATGCCGCCGTGCGTCAAGCGCACGTCGCGGATCAGGCGCTCGGCATTGTTGCGCAGCGACGTCGAAAGCTCGCGCAGGTTGCGGGACACTTCGGTTCCCTCGCTGAGGATGTCGCGCGCAACCACATGCGCCTCGCTGGTGATCTCGCGGGCTTCCACGCGCGCCTTCGCCTTCGCCTGCTTCGTCTGCTCTTCGGACTCCTCCTGCAGGCGCGCCAGCTCCTCGCGCCCCGCCGTCATCATCGCCTCGCTCTGCTGGCGGGCCTCCTGCGTGACCCGCTCGGCCTCGCTGCGCGAGCTCTCCAGCAGCCGCTCGGAGTCCTCTTGAGCGCTCGCGCGCAGCTGCTCGGACTCTTCTCTCGCCGACGTTCGCACGCGCTCCGACTCCGTGTGTGCCACCGCCCACACCTGCTCGGACTCGCTGCGCGCGTCCGCCACCAGCCGCTCGGCGTGCTCGCGCGCCTGCTCCAGCGTGCGCGCCGACTCCTCACGCGCCTGCTCGAGCGTGCGTACAGCCTCATCGCGCGCGCGCTCGGCCTCGCCGCTGAGCTCCGCGGCGGCCGAATCGGCCTCGCGGTTGGTCTTCTCCGCCTGCGCGCTCGCGGAGCTGATCAGCTCATCCGCTTCCTCCTCCGCAGCCTGCACGCGGAGGTCCGCCGCGCGATCGGCCTCCGCGATTCGCTCCTGCGCGCGCGCCTCAGCCCGCTCACGCAGCTCCAGCGATGCATGTTCAGCAGCGCTGACGATGCTCGCCACCCGGCCCGCCGCCGCGCTCAACGCGTCTGGGCCGTCGTCGACGGCGGCGTACTCATCCTCGTACTGAAGCTCTCGAGCGGAATCCTCCACCCGGCCATCGTAAAGCGCCGTGCGGCGCCGCGCTCGCCCGCGTCGACGGCCGCGTGGCGACCGTGATCCTCGGGCCTCGTTGGCGTCATCAGCAGGCCGCGCCGATGGCAGAAAGCGTTGGAAATCTGTCCTTGCGGACAGATCCTCAGGGGAGGATGATCGCTTCATGCAACACACCAGCCACCCCCGCCAGATCGCGATCGTCGCCTACCCCGGCGTGCAGAGTCTCGACGTCACCGGCCCGCTCGAGGTGTTCACCGGCGCCCAACGTCTGATCGAGGCCACACAACGCCCCGACCGCGGCTATGAGGTGCGCCTGCTCAGCCGCGACGGGCAGCCGCTCGTCACCTCCAGCGGGCTCACCATCACCCCGCACGCGCGCCTGCCAAAGACGCCCACAGCGATCGACACGCTGCTCATCGCCGGCGGCCCCGGCCATCTCCAGGCCGCCGCCGACCCCGAGCTGATCGACTGGGTCAAGCGCGCCTCGCCACTCGCCGCCCGCACCGTCTCCGTGTGCACCGGCGCCTTCGTGCTCGCCAGCGCCGGGCTGCTCGACGGCCGCCGCGCCACCACGCACTGGGACTGGGCACAGGAGCTGCAGCGCCTGCACCCGCAGGTGCAGGTCGAAGCCGAGCCGATCTTCGTGCGCGACGGCCACGTCTGGACCTCAGCCGGCGTCACCGCCGGCATGGACCTCGCGCTCGCGCTCGTCGAGCAGGACCTCGACCGCGACGCCGCGCTCACGATCGCGCGCCATCTCGTCCTGTTCCTGCGCCGGCCCGGCAACCAGTCGCAGTTCAGCGCCACGCTCGGTGCGCAGCGCGCCGAGCGCGAGCCCCTGCGCGAGATCCAGCGCGCCGTGCTCGAGGACGTCGCCGGCGACCACTCCGTCGAGGCCATGGCCGCGCGCGCCCACATGAGCCCGCGCAACTTTGCCCGCGCCTTTCGCGCCGAGACCGGAGTCACGCCCGCCCGCCACGTCGAGCTCGTGCGCCTGGAGGCCGCGCGCCGGCGTCTGGAGGACACCAGCGAGCCCGTCGGCGTGATCGCCGCCGCGTGCGGCTTCGGAACAGCCGAGACGCTGCGCCGAGCCTTCCTGCGCACATTGCAGGTCGGACCCGCCGAGTACCGGCGCCGCTTCCACGCACCAGCCGCGAGCGGCACGCAAGCACGCGAGCGCTCAGCCACGCGCACGCCGAACCTAAACACAAAGGAGACAGTCACATGAACATCGCGATCGTCCTGTACGACCGGTTCACCGCGCTCGACGCCATCGGACCCTATGAGGTGCTCAGCCGGCTGCCCGGCGCAAGCGTCGCGTTCGTCGCCACTGAGGCTGGACCCGTGAGCACCGACAACGGCATGCTCACGATCCTCGCCGAGCGCTCGCTCGAGCAGGCCGGCCAGCCCGACATCGTGCTCGTCCCCGGCGGGCCCGGCGAGGTCGCCGCGCGCGCGGGCAGCGCCACGCTCGACTGGCTCCAGCAGGTCGACCGCACCAGCACCTGGACCACGTCCGTGTGCACCGGCTCGCTGATCCTCGCCGCAGCCGGCCTGCTCGAGGGCAAGCGCGCGACCACCCACTGGCTCGCCATGGACGAGCTGCGCCGGCTGGGCGCCGAGCCGGTGCAGGAGCGGGTCGTGTTCGACGGCAAGCTCGTCACCGGCGCAGGCGTCTCCGCCGGCATCGACATGGCGCTCACGCTCGCCGCGCGCATCGCCGGCGACACGGTCGCGCAGGCGATCCAGCTGGGGATCGAGTACGACCCGCAGCCGCCGTTCACCGCCGGCTCGCCGCGCACCGCCCCCGCTGACGTCGTCGAGCTGCTGCGCAGCCGCAGCCGCTTCGAAGCGCAGAGCCAGGAGGCGCTCGCCACGCCCTGACAGCAGTGCAAGCGGGCGGCCGCGGCGTTTCGTCGCAGGTCGCCCGCTAACCTGCGACTGCCAATGGCAGAGCACCGTTACGACCCACAGGAGATCGAGCCCCGCTGGCAGGCGGTATGGGCCCGCGAGCACACCTGGGAGGTCTCCAACGAGACCGCCGCGGACGCGCGCGAGGGTCGCGCCGGCGGCCACACGGGCGCGGGCGGGCAGGGGGGTGGGCGCGCGGGCGGGCGAGCGCCGAACTCCTACGTGCTCGAGATGCTTCCCTACCCGAGCGGCGAGCCGCACATCGGCCACCTCAAGTGCTACTCGGTCGGCGACGCCATCGCCCACTTCCACCGTCGCCTGGGCGCGCGCGTGCTGCACCCGATGGGCTATGACGCGTTCGGGCTGCCCGCCGAGAACCACGCGATCAAGACCGGCGTGCACCCGCGCGACTCAACCGCCGAATCGATCGCCTCGTTCCAGCGCCAGTTCCGCCGCTGGGGTATCTCGATCGACTGGTCGCGCGAGCTCGCCACCGACGAACCCTCCTACTACCGCTGGACGCAGTGGATCTTCCTCGAGCTCTACCGCGCCGGCCTTGCCTACCGCAAAGAGGCCGCCGTCAAGTGGTGCCCCAAAGACCAGACAGTGCTCGCCAACGAGCAGGTCGACGCCGAGGGCCATTGCGAGCGCTGCGGCGCGCTCGTCGAAGTCAAGCAGCTCGAGCAGTGGTTCCTGCGCATCACCGACTACGCCGAGCGGCTGCTGGGAGACCTCGACGGGATCGAGTGGCCCGAGCACGTCAAGACCATGCAGCGCAACTGGATCGGGCGCAGCGAGGGTGCCGAGGTGACGTTCCGCTGCGAGGAGCTCGGCATCGACTACCCGGTGTTCACCACCCGCCCGGACACGCTGTTCGGCGCCACCTTCTTCGTGATGGCGCCCGAGCATCCCGACGTGATGCGCCTCGTCAGCGGAACGCAGTACGAGCAGGCGGTCCACGACTACGTCAACCACGCGCTCAACGAGAGCAACGAAGAGCGCGGCAACGCCGATAAGCCGAAGACCGGCGTGCCGCTCGGACGCACCGTCACCAACCCCGTCAACGGCGAGCAGATCCCGATGTACGTCGCCGACTACGTGCTGATGGAGTACGGCACCGGCGCGATCATGGCCGTGCCCGCGCACGACGAGCGCGACTACGCCTTCGCGCGCGCCTTCGACCTGCCCGTCCGGCGGGTGATCGCGCCGGACCAGGCACTCGACACCGCCGAGGCCGCTCCCGGCGAGGACGGCCTGCCCTTCAGCGGCGACGGCTTCCTGATCAACGCGCCGGCCGAGTTCGACGGCATGCCCAACCGCGACGCGCTCGCTGCGATCGTCGCCTGGCTCGATCGCGAGGGCAAGGGCCACGCATCCGTCAACTACCGCCTGCGCGACTGGCTCGTCTCCCGCCAGCGCTACTGGGGCACGCCGATCCCGATCCTCTACTGCGAGAGCTGCGGCATGGTGCCGGTACCCGAGGATCAGCTGCCCGTCGAGCTGCCCGACGTCGAGGACTACACGCCCAAGGGCCGCTCGCCGCTGGCGGCAGCCGAGGACTGGGTCAACACCACCTGCCCCGACTGCGGCGGCCACGCGCGCCGCGAGACCGACACGATGGACACGTTCGTCGACTCCTCCTGGTACTTCCTGCGCTACTGCGACGCACGCAACGACCACGCCGCCTGGGACCCTGCGGCGCTGCGCGAATGGATGCCCGTCGACCAGTACATCGGCGGCGTCGAGCACGCGATCCTGCACCTGATGTACGCGCGCTTCTTCACCAAGGCGCTCGCCGACCTCGGGCACCTCGAC
>Ga0182024_10002937_pt1 | contig 41523 bp, 29 predicted proteins | sample P32metaG_FD_120480 | JGI IMG/M metagenome (GOLD analysis project Ga0182024, IMG submission 120480) | Permafrost microbial communities from Stordalen Mire, Sweden - P3-2 metaG (Illumina Assembly) | ecosystem: Environmental > Terrestrial > Soil > Wetlands > Permafrost | place: Sweden: Stordalen...
ATGCCGAGGAGGAGACTGACGTCGTGCCTGTCTGCTCGGGCCGACTCTGGGACTTCGGAGATCCAGCGGATGACGGTTGCCATCTCGCCCTTCTCGAACACCTCTGAGCCCCTCGCCATGATGACCTCGAGGGCGTGATCCCAATTTCTTGCTCGAAGGAGGTATTCGAGAGCGGTGCTCAGTTCCCCTCGCTCGAGGTGCCAGGTCGCAGCCCGGTTGAGTAAGTGAGCCTCAGCAGCGGGCTCTTCCGCTCGCAATTTGAAGCGCAGCATGTCGCGAAAGAGATGGTGCAAGCGAAACCACTGACGACGGGTGTCCAAGGCAACGAGGAACATCGATGCCCGCTCCAGCTCTTCGAGCACGAGTTGCGGGCGCGGTTCATCAGTGAGAAAGGCAACAAGATCCGCGCACATGGTGTCCAGCACGGAGATTCGAAGAAGGAGCTCACGGCGATCCGTCGGCTGTGCCTGAAGCACCTCATCGCTGAGATAGTCGGCGATCAATCGGTCGTCTCCACTGAACTGAGTGATGAATTCGTCTGCATCGTCGTAGAGCCTGAGCGTCATTCCCGCCAGTTGAAGACCTGCAGCCCACCCTTCGGTCCGCTCGACCAGGGCGGTAACCCTGTCGACCCCAAGGGGGCGACCGGTGATGCGCTCGAGCAGTACGCCAGAGTCGATTGCATCAAGGGCCAGGTCCGCTTGACGGATCTCGGTCAACTGGTGGCTGACCCGGTGGCGGCTCCACGCAATGGGCAGATCCGTCCGCGTTGAAAGCACCAAGTGGATATTGGGCGGCAGCAGATCCACCAGCCGACCTAGATCAGAGATGAGGACGGAATTCGAAAGGTTATGGAGGTCGTCGAGGACGATGACCACCTCAGGCAGATCGGTCATCTGAGCCTCGAGAGCGTCGAGCAATGGCCTACCCAGCCCGCCTCCATGCAGGGACGTCAGTCCGCTGAGATCGCCGAAATCCTCGTCGATGGCGGCGAGTCCCTGAAGAAGTCCCTGAGAGAAGCGGACAGGATCATTGTCCTCCTCGCTGACCTCCTTCCACACAAAAGCCAGCTCAGGATGGGTGGCGGCCCATTGAGCGAGAAGAACTGACTTGCCGGCTCCAGCCGGAGCCACGATCAAGGTGAGCGGGCGAACGAGTACGTCGTCCAGCTGGCCTCTCAGAGCTGCTCGGTCGACGGCATAAGCCGGCGCAACGGGTATTGGGGGCAGGGACGAGCTCGTTGGCGCACCATAGATCCGCGAACCCACATTGTGCTGCCGAAACGTTTGCTGCAACAGCAGAGGGAAGTTACGGCCCCGGTGACGAAGGTGCTTGCGCCGAGGGTCGGCCGTAATCCGTAGGCAGCCAACAGCGGAGCTGGCATCGGGGACGGAAAGATGTCAAGTACACCGCTGATCAGGTACAACGCCGTTCCGGTCCAATCCGGTTGGCCGGTTTGTCGGAGCTATGTGACCGCAAGCACCCGTCGATCCCGCGCCATGTAGGCGAAGATCAGCGCAAGCGGAAAGAAGAGAAGGCTCAGAAGGAAGAGTTCGAGACCACCGCAACAGTTCCGCTGGCCCTGCCTCATCTTGAGCCGTTATTGCCTTCTCGTCGTCACCTGTATGGGGTCATGGGTGAGGCTGACCAGTCATGTCGGGCGTCTTAGTTCGAAGAGGGGTCAGCGAGGGGGTTTACCGATACCAACTCAATGTTGAGGTTGAGCAGCTGGTGGAACAATCGGTGAAGTTCTTCCTGATCGGCGACATGGCCCACGAGGTGCGTCATCCCTCCGTAAAAGCGAGTCTCCTCGAAACCGTCAAATACGGCGAGGAGCACGGGACTTAATCGGCCGCGCACGATGACCTCGAATGCCCGGCTCGTCACGGCGCGTCCCTTCATACTGGTCGATTTTGGTCTATTGCGGAGCAATAGTTCTTGGCCCCGGTCTCCAAACGTCAAAGACCGAACGGCCACGGATCGCTGCTCGTTCATGGTGACGCGATAACAACGTCCGGGTGCCATGTTCTGGCGAGGACTCGTTCTGATGCACTCAAAGCAGTGCTTTCGCATCCGAACATGGGGTTGTTGCGGCGCTTAACCCGGGGCGAAGCATAGAGACGGCGGTGGCGGTGAGAGCGGCAGCCGCCAAACATTTACGCCAGCCTTACCGATGGCCATGAGGCATACCCCGGTCCGAGTCCTTGCTCACCGTCGGGGCAGTGAGCGTCGCTCCATTGGCAACGAAGCGATGATCACCCTTGAGGGGTGACGACTTTCCAGGCGATCCACTCCAAAATCAAGTCGAGGCCTGCTTGAGCGAATAAGGCCCTTTGAGCAGCGGTTTCGGAACGTGAAGGGTCTCCAGAGGAAGATCTGATGTCGGCGCTAGGTCTGTCCGCGTGGACCACATCGACCGATTACAGCGCACGACGAGCGGAAAGGGTCCCTTTTGAACGCCGGGAGTTTCGAGATTGTAGTGAGGGGGCGTTTGAGCCCAACGTTGATCGCGGCCATGGACGGATTCGAGGTCAGCCGCTGCGAGAAAGGGTTGACCCATTTGGTCGGATGGGTCCCTGATCAGGCCCGGTTGCACGGGACACTCGAAATGCTCCGGGATCTCAACATCGAACTGGTCTCGGTCAATCCGAAGCTTTCACCTGAATCCGAGAATCCCAAGCAAACCGCTGCATCGACACGAGGAGAATCCGATGGCTGATCTGGCGCGACACAACCTGCCGATTCCTCATCGGGAGCACGTGGGGCTCACGACCTACGACGCCAAGGATCCGGATACGTCATATCCGCCCATTGAGCCGTTGCGGCCACCCGAGGGTGCTCCGAACGTGGTGGTCATCATGATCGACGATGCCGGATTCGGCTCCTCCTCGGCCTTCGGGGGCCCGTGCAACACGCCGGTCGCCGACCGCCTGGCGGCGAACGGGCTCCGCTTCAATCGCTTCCACACGACCGCCCTGTGCTCGCCGACCCGCCAAGCTCTCCTTACCGCTCGGAACCACCACGCCGTCGGCATGGGGGGGATCACAGAGATCGCCACCTCGGCCCCGGGTTACAACTCCATCCGGCCTGACAACGCCGCCCCGATCGCCGAGACGCTCCTCCTCAATGGGTACAGCACCGCCCAATTCGGGAAATGCCATGAGGTCCCCGTCTGGGAGACGAGCCCGATGGGCCCGTTCAATCAGTGGCCGACCGGCAGCGGGTTCGAGCACTTCTACGGCTTTGTCGGGGCCGAGACCAACCAGTGGTACCCGGCCCTCTATGAGGGCATCACGCCGGTGGAGCCATCAAAGACACCTGAGGAGGGCTACCACTTCACCGAGGACCTGACCGACCACGCCATCACCTGGGTCCAGCGCCAGAGGTCGCTCATGCCGGACAAGCCGTTCTTCATGTACTTCGCCCCGGGCGCCACCCACGCCCCCCACCATGTGGCGCCCGAGTGGAGCGCCAAGTACAAGGGCAAGTTCGATGCCGGATGGGATGCGGTGCGGGAAGAAACCCTGGCCCGCCAAAAGCAGCTGGGTGTCGTGCCGGAGGACACCCAGCTCTCCACCCGACCCGAACAGATCAGCGCGTGGGGGGACGTCGCCGACGAACTCAAACCGGTGCTGGCTCGTCAGATGGAGATCTATGCCGGGTTCATGGAGCACACCGACCACCACATCGGCCGACTGCTCGATGCCATCGAGGCGCTGGGAGCGATGGACGACACGCTGGTCTACCTGATCATCGGAGACAACGGGGCCAGCGCCGAAGGCACGCCCAATGGGACCTTCAACGAGATGATCTCCCTGAACGGCGCGGCCGAGTTCGAGACCGTCGACTTCATGTCACAGCGCATCGACGAATTCGGCACTCCGAGTGCCTACAACCACTATGCGGTTGGCTGGGCGCACGCCATGAACACTCCGTTCCAATGGACCAAGCAGGTCGCTTCCCATTTCGGTGGCACCCGCAACGGGACCATCGTCCACTGGCCCAATGGCATCACGGCGAAGGGTGAGGTCCGCCAGCAGTTCCACCACATCATCGACGTGGGACCGACCATCTTCGATGTGGCCGGCATACCGGAACCGACCTTCGTCAATGGCATCCAGCAGGCGCCGATCCACGGCGTGTCCATGGCCTATGCCTTCAACGATGCCGCGGCTGAAGAGAGGCGGGAAACCCAGTACTTCGAAGTGGCCTGCAACCGCGGGATTTACCACAAGGGGTGGACCGCGGTCACCCGGCACAGCGTGCCCTGGGACTTCGGGGCGCAGCTCCCCGCCCTCGACGACGATGTCTGGGAGCTCTACGACACCACCATCGACTGGTCCCAGGCTCACGACATCGCCGCCGAGCATCCCGACAAGCTGAGGGACCTGCAGCGCCTGTGGCTCATCGAGGCGGTCAAGTACAACGTGCTGCCGCTCGACGACCGGAGGATCGAACGGTTCAACTCGGACATCGCCGGCCGGCCGCAACTGGTCAAGGGCAATGCGCAGATCCTCTACGGTGGTATGAGCCGCCTCAGCGAGAACTCGGTCCTCAACCTGAAGAACAAATCGCACTCGGTCACCGCCGAGATCGAGGTTCCGGAAGGGGGCGCCAGCGGCGTCGTCGTGGCCCAGGGGGGTGCCTTCGCAGGTTGGAGCCTGTACCTCCATGAGGGCAAGCCGAAGTACTGCCACAACTTGGCGGGGCTGATGCGGTTCTACGTCGAGAGTGATCAGGAGGTGCCACCGGGGACCCACCAGGTCCGGATGGAGTTCGCCTACGACGGGGGAGGCCTGGCCAAGGGCGGCACCGCGGCGTTGTTCATCGACGGCAAGCCTGCCGGCGACGGACGGATCAATGCCACCGTGCCCATGATCTACTCGGGCGACGAGACCTGTGATATCGGCTCGGATTCGGGTACGCCGGTCAGTGAGGATTATGCGGGCGAGTCCAGCCGATTCACCGGAACCGTCAACTGGGTCGAGCTCCAAATCGGCGACGACAATCACGACCACCTCATCGCTCCCGAGGAGCTGATGCGTGTGGCCACATCCATTCAGTAGCGAGCGGCCTGTATGTCGGACGCCTGCTGTGCCCCCGGTCGGGAGGGCGAGGCCCGAGGTACCGAACCGATGGGGGAGATGCCTCTGAATGGAGGCCCTGTCCCTCACACTGTTGTCACGGTTCCGGGAGGTCGCTACCCGATGGGGGACGAGTCAGACTGGTCCTACCCCGGCGACGGGGAGGGGCCCCTTCACCAGGTCGACCTCGAACCTTTCCGCATCGACCGCTATGTCGTGAGCAACCAACAGTTCGCCGAGTTCGTCGAGGCCACAGGGTGGCGGACCGACGCCGAGAGGTTCGGGTGGTCCTTCGTCTTTGGTGGACTGCTCCCCGACGACTTCCCGCCCACCAGGGGAGTAGAGAGCGCGCCGTGGTGGCGCCAGGTCATGGGGGCGGACTGGCGTCATCCTGAAGGGCCACACTCGAACACCTCGGACCGGCCCGGCCACCCAGTCGTCCATGTTTCCTGGACCGACGCCCAGGCCTACTGCGCATGGACAGGGACGCGGCTACCCACAGAGGCCGAGTGGGAGGCGGCGGCCAGGGGCGGACTTCACGGGCAGCCATTCCCCTGGGGCGACCAACTCGAACCTGACGGAAAGCACCAGATGAACGTCTTCCAAGGTGATTTCCCGGGAGGCAATACCGGGGACGACGGTTACCTCGGCACCGCCCCGGTCGATGCGTTCGAGGCGAATGGATATGGCCTGCACAACGTGTGCGGCAACGTGTGGGAGTGGTGCGCGGACTGGCTGGACGTGCAGTACTACCGAGTGTCTCCGGTGCACACACCCGCGGGACCGGTGTCCGGCTCATTGCGGGTTCAGCGCGGCGGCTCCTACCTTTGCCATGCGTCATATTGCCGCCGCTACCGGGTGTCCGCCCGCTTCGGCAGCGCACCGGACAGCTCCAGCGGCAATGTCGGATTCCGAGTGGCCGCCGAACTTGGAGAGCTGAGGCAGCCTTGACTTTGCCAGGACGGGTGCACGTACACCATTGAGCCATCTCCTGGCGTGAAATCGCCCTCTTTGGGTGATGGTGAGAGATCCAAGGAGCGCGACGGTAGGTGTATGGCCGATCTAGGAACTACCAAGGCGACACAATCCTCGGTTGCACAGGCGTCCAGCGGGCACTTATCGACTGATGAGCGCCTTGCCTTGGGCAAGGCAGCCCGCAGCACCGCGCCAAGGACCGCCCACGAGGTGTGGGAGGCGTCTCCGACACGACCTGATCCGGTCGCCCTGCTCGAGAGCCAGGCCGAGTCACGGGTCCAAGAGTTGGTGCCTATTCGCTACGGTCGGATGCTGGTATCTCCCTTCACCTTCTACCGCGGAGCGGCTCTGATCATGGCATCGGACCTGGCGACCACTCCGCGGTCCGGGCTGAACGTCCAGGCCTGCGGTGACGCCCACTTGAGCAACTTCGGCGTGTTTGCCTCGGCGGAACGGAATCTGGTCTTCGACGTGAACGACTTCGACGAGACCCTGCCCGGTCCGTGGGAATGGGACGTCAAGAGGCTGGCGGCAAGTCTGGCCATCGCCGGGCGAGATCGCGGATTCACAGACCGAGAACGCGCCGGCGTGGTGCTCGATGCCGTGGCCGGATACCGCACGGAGATGGCGAAGCTGGCCACGATGAAAGATCTCGACGTGTGGTATGCCCGCATGGACATCGAAAAGATCCTCAGCGATCTCGGAGTTGAGCTCGGGCTCACAGGCAAGAAGCACGACGACCAGCCCCTGTCCAAAGCCAAGGTTCAGGCTGAAAAGACGTTGGCCAAGGCGCGCACCCGCGACAGCATGCAGGCGTTGGACAAGCTCACCCAGGTGGTCGACGGGGAGACACGGTTCGTCAGCGATCCTCCGCTGTTGGTTCCGATTGAAGAGCTTCTCTCCGGAGACCAAAGCGCGCTCCTGACCGAACGGATGCACGACTTACTCAACCGTTATCGTCACACGCTGCAAAGCGACCGACGACACTTGCTCAAACAATTCCGGTTCGTCAGCATCGCCCGCAAGGTGGTCGGAGTCGGCAGTGTCGGTACCCGCGCCTGGGTCATCTTGATGGTGGGGAGCGACGGACAGGATCCGTTGTTGCTTCAGGCCAAAGAGGCGCAACGGTCAGTGTTGGCCGAATTCGTGGGCGAGAGTCACTACGCCAACCAGGGCGAGCGGGTCGTCGCAGGTCAGCACCTGATGCAGGCGTCGAGTGACATCTTCTTGGGATGGGACGACGTCGAGGGCATCGATGGCGTACCGCGCGACTTCTACATTCGCCAGCTGCGGGACTGGAAGGGCTCCGCCGATACCGATCAGATGACTCCTCAGTCCATGGCGGTCTACGGCCGGTTGTGCGGTTGGACCCTGGCGCGGGCTCATGCCCGATCCGGCGACCGGATCGCCATCGCCGCGTATCTGGGGTCCGGCAAGTCCTTTGACAATGCGATCGCTTCGTTCTCGGAGTCCTATGCCGATCAGAACCAACGAGACTATGAGGCACTGCAAAAGGCCGCCGCCGACGGGCGCATTGTCGTCGAGTCCGGGCTGTGATTCGGGGTGTAGGTTCGCGTGAATCACCCGATGAGGGTGAGGAATTCGACAACGACGAGTCGTAGCTTGGAAGAACACGAAAGTCGAGGACGGATCACATGACCATAGGACCAGTCGAATACATCGTCGTAGCGTTCCCTGGGAACGAGTTCAACGGTGAGATTGCCCCCGAGTTGATGGCTCTTGTCGAGACCGGCACGGTCCGGATCCTCGACCTGATCTTCATCGGCAAGGATGTCGATGGCTCAGTGGTCGCCTTCGAGATCGACGAGTTGGACGCGGCGGCGGGGTTCGGTGGACTAGACGGCGACGTCGGAGGGCTCATCAGCCCGGCAGATATCGAGTACGTCGCGGCTGCGCTGGAACCCAACTCATCAGCAGCATTGTTGATCTGGGAGGACGTCTGGGCGGCGCGGTTCGCTGAGGCAGTGCGCAATTCCAACGGGATTCTGGTCGAGGGCGCCCGCATTCCACACGAGCTCATCGCACCCGCGCTGGCGGATCTTCCGGCAGCAGTCTGAGTCACACCGAGATAGGAGATCCGACATGATGAGAAGGCGACCCATCGCAAGGGCGGCTGTACGAACGACGGCAGTGGTTGGAACCGCCGCCGTCGTAGGTGGACACATGGCCAACAAGCAGGCGGCTCAAGCTCAACAGGCGGCACCGGAGGCTGCTCCAGCACCGGAGCCGGCTACGGCGGCTCCCGACCCCATCGAGCAGCTCACCCAGCTTGCCGCGCTCAAGGACTCGGGGGCACTCACCGAGGCGGAGTTCGAAGCCCAGAAGGCCAAGATCCTGGGCTAGGCAAGGTTGCCCGGTCACCCAGCGGCCGGCCTCGATTCTCTCGCGCCGGCGGGTGATCGCGTGCCGCGGATGCTTGCTCCAGACGTGGGTGTGAAAGTTGAACCTGCGCTTGATCTTCCTCGAGGTGGTGATGCTCATGAACACCAACGGGCGAGAAGGGCTGCCAAGGTGCGCAGCGTGACGATGCGCAACCTGCCGGGTCTGCTCTCCTACCTGTCCACCGCAGTAGTCGTACTCGATCGACCTGTGTGCGCACCAGTTCCCATTGCCTCGCGCGTCGGTAGCTGAGGGTGCCCAAAATGAACGATACGGGGTCAGAGGACAGGCCCACCGACGCTGTCGCGGGCGCATCCGGGGGCGAGGTGACGCCTAGGCCCGGGCCCCGCGCGCGTTGGACCAGACGGATCAGCGCATGGGTGCTGGTGGTGCTGGCGTCGCTGCTGATCCCGATATCGGTGATCTCGGTATGGGCGATACGCACGGTCACCAATACGGACCAGTACGTCGCCACGCTTGCACCCCTGGCTCGGAACCCGGTCATCGTGGACCACCTGGCGCAGAAGGCAACTGACGAGTTGTTCTCGACGCACATCGTGCAGGACAAGGTGACCGCGGCACTGCCGGCAAAGGCGAAGCCCATCGTCACGCCGATCGTGGCCCAGGTCCACAACTACGTGTACGGCCTCGCACTGAAGGTGTTCTCGAGCCCCAGGTTCGGACAGCTCTGGGACAGCTTGAACCGCCACAGCCACGACGCCGTGATCGACGTCCTCACCGGCAAACAGTCCCCGCTCGTCCAGAAGCTGGAAAAGGGCGGCGGGATCGTCGTCAACGTGACCCCGGCGCTCAACAACCTGATCAACGAAGCCAACTCGAAGGGCGTCACGCTGTTCAATCCGCTCAAGCCGATCCTGACCAAGGGCGACAAGCTGGGCGTCACCGTGGTGTCGAAGTCCCAGGTCTCGAAGTTCACGGGCCTCTTCAACGCCATCGTGACGCTGAAGTGGGCCATCCCCATTGTCGCCCTGGTGCTCGGGATCCTCGGCATCGTGATCGCGGTGGAGCACCGTAAGACCCTGCTCCGAATGGCCATCGGGGTGGCGCTCGTCACCCTGTTATTGCTGGCCGGCCTTTCCCTGGGGCGCATCACGTTCGTCAGCCAGGCCGGGCACACTTTCAACCGGCAGGTGGCCGGCGCGGTCTGGGACACCATGCTCCGCTACCTCGAGACGGACCTGCGTTGGATGCTGCTCATCGCGGTCCTCTTCGCCTTCGCGGCATGGCTGGCCGGCCCGGCCCGCTACGCCGTGTGGATCCGCTCGACGTTCGCCAAGGGCGGCCGTTGGGTGGCCACGCAGGCCCGTGAGCTCAGAGCCGGCACCGGGCGGGCGGCCGCCGGTTCGGACCGGGTCCGTCGCTCCGGCGGGTGGATCTTGGAGCACCTCCACGGCTTGCGCATCGTCGGGGTGGTCGTGGCCGGGCTCTTTCTCGTGTTCGGCGGCAACCTCACGGGGTGGAGTCTCCTGATCATCGTCATCGTGCTGGCGGTGTATCTCGGGCTGCTGCAGCTCGTGGCCGCCTGGGCCCGCAAAGTGTCGGACCCCCTGGCTCGCTCCGACACGGCATCGACCTAAGCGTTCAGCCATCATGATTTCGCAAAACGCCCCTGAGGCGGGGGACGAGGTCGCTCACGCGCCTCTGCCTCCATCACGGCGAGTGGCGATTGGGGAACAAGTTGAGCGCCTGGTGACGGCCATTCGCACCGGGGATGAAGCGATGGTCGAGAGGGCGGTGCTGGCACTCAGCCGACGCAGCCGCTGGCTGGCGCCCTTGGCACTGCTGGTCGGGGCATTCGCGATGCTCTTCCAAGGAGTGAAGCTTCTTTTCACCAACTGGAGGCTCACGCTGGTGCAGATCCTGCCGGCCATGTGGATCTGGGCCGCGATGCTCGATCTCAAGGCCCATGCGCTGCATGGAAAGGAATTCCACCTTCTCCGCGGGCCCCTCCTCTGGCTCGTGCTCCTGGTCATTGCCGGTCTCACGGCTGGCAGCTTCTTTCTCAACGGCGTCTTCGCGTTTGCCATATCCAAGCGAGGCGCACCCGAGATCCGCCCGGCATTCACCGAAGCAAAACGACACCTTCGCACGATCCTCGCCTGGGGTGTGTCCGTGGGATTGGCGCTTGGCTTCGCCACCATGGTTGTCGATCGCTGGGGAAAGTTCTGGTTCTCCCTCACGCTGAGCGTCGTCGTGGCAGTCATGATGGTCGCCTACGTCGCGGTCCCGGCACGGCTCATCGGGGTCAAGTCAGAACGCTCGAGAAGGGACAAACTCACTGCGTCCGCAGTTGGGGGAGCGGTCGGAGCAGCGGTGTGTGCTCCACCCTTTGCCTTGGGCCGGGCCGCGATCCTCCTACTGGGTTCACATACGTTCCGCTATTTGGCCATTCTGTTGTTGATCATCGCCGTCGTGTTGCAAACCGGAGCCACGAGCTCGGTCAAGGCGATAAAGATGAGCGCCAAGCTGGCGGTTGGTAAGAATCCGAAAGAGAGCGCAGCAGCACTCGAGCTCGAGACCGCGGAAACGACATGAGACGAGATCAGCCGGCCATCCATCAGGAGTGTTCGGTACACAGTCGGTGCCCTGGTCTTGGGGTGTCACCAATCAAGGCGGTGTTGGGGCATGCTTGAGACCACTGAGGTCCATCTACCACAGAGCACCCGGGAGGCCGTTCGTCAGCAGATCGCGCTGACGTTTCAGCCCCCCTACGAGACTCCAATTACTGTCGCCGTGAACGGCGCCCTCATGAGTTCGGCGTGGTTCTTCCTCCCCGCCGGGTTGCGAGACAAGGTGTTCACCCTGCACGGAACCCTGGCTTTCGCATTGATACTCGCGGCGTGGATGTACTCGGACGTGCCGTCGACCAACGTCCTTGGGCCGGACGCCGGACGGGTCATGTCCGCCTTGGACGACCCCATGATGTTTCGCCGGTTGCTCTACGCCAAGTACCTCGTCTTGTGGTTGCTGATCACTCCCGTGTGTGCCGTGGTGGCAGTCATCAGTGGGCTCATCAATCACTCGCTGCTGGCCACTTTCTACACGGTCGTCGCGATCGGTGTACTTCCTTTCGGTGTCCTGGCCATCTCGGCCTGGGTGGGCATTTTGTTCCCGTACCACCCGATGCCACTTCGGTATCGGTGGGAGCATCGTCAGCCTCGGAGAAGGATGCTGGTGCGATGGCTCACTCTTGCGGTCACGCCCTACGTCCTTGTTCCGGCGCTGGCCGCACTGATGCTGGCTCCGTCGCTCCTTGTATGGGGCTTCACCTCGCCGCATGGACTTTCTGAGAAGCTGCCGGATCATGACCTCGGGTTGGGGGTTGCCGTGGCCTGTGTGATCGCCCTGATGTGCTCGGCGGGCGGTCAGCGGTTGGGTGTCTGGATCGCCCAACGGAGGCGAGCGAAGCTCGTGGAGTTCCTGTCCGATCCGGTCAGGGGATAGGCGTGACAGCGTCCGGTCATGCATCACTGGGGGACTTTGAACGTTCTCACTTGGTGAAGATGCTGTTGCGCGCCGTGGTCAGCGCTGTGCTGCTCGTTGTCTTGTATTACGTGTTTCCGATTGAACATCGAGCCCACCAATCGGTGGCATTGCGCGTGAGCGCAGCCTTGGTCGTATTCTCCATGGTCCTTGCCGTCGAGGTCCGCCAGATCGCGAAACACGATCATCCGATGCTTCGAGCTGGTGTGGCGATGGCCACCATCATCCCGCTCTTCCTCGTTCTGTTCGCGTGGATTTACCTCACGATGTCCGCTTCGAATCCGGCGTCATTCGGGGGGGTACTCAACCGTACCGGAGCGCTCTATTTCACGGTCACGGTGTTCTCCACCGTGGGATTCGGCGACATCACGCCGAAAACGGATCCGGCCCGGATCGTTGCCATGGTGCAGATGCTTTCGGACCTTGCTGTCCTCGCAGTTGTCGTTCGCCTGATCCTCGGAGCAGCGACCCGTGGGATGGCGCGGCTGCGAACATCAGACGAGTAGCGGTGCTGACCGCCGAGGGGCTGGGGACTCGAGCGCTAGCAGACCGCACTACTGCGAGGACGGACCCAGGCCGATGTGTCTCGATCGACACTGCCCCTGGCCGTTATCGCCCCCCGTGGGCCGGGAGGTTCGGACTCTCGCAGGTGCCCTACTCAACGGTATGGCGCGTGGATGCAGCTGCCGTATGCACACCGTGGCGCCGCCAGCCTGTCCACCACCGATAACTGCTCGCCCGAATGTAAGAGAGCGAGATCGGACGAGGGATCGACTCACCGCCCATCAAGTCGCAGCAAACTCCTTCTCATCGATGTATTTGTCGCTCTGTTGTGATCGCCCAGAGATCGTGCGTAACGGGAAACTCACCCGGACCGACAGGCCGCCATCGGGCCTCGGATCGGCCGTGATGGAGGCGCCATGTGCAGAGGCGATGGCGCGGACGATGGAGAGTCCGAGTCCGTGGCCGTCCTTGTTGACCGCCCGGCGCGGATTCACGCGTTGGAACGGTTGGAAGAGGCGTTCGACTTCGGCAGAAGGAATCACTGGCCCCGTGTTGGCCACAGACAAGAAAGCCCGGTCTTCAGTCACACCCGTCATGACCTCCATATCGCCTCCGACGACGTTGTGGCGCACGGCATTGGTGAGCAGGTTGATGACGAGCCGTTCGACCAGCAGGGAGTCTCCATCGAGCGGCGCCGGTGCTGTCGCTTCATCGACGTGGATCTCGAGTCGCTTGATCTCCGGCTGGAGCCCAGCAAGGGTCCCTTCCACCATGGGCGCGAGGTCGACCGGTTCGCGCTCACTCAGACCACCTTCGCTGCTGGCGAGGGTAAGCAGGGCATCGATCAGATGCGCTTGTTCGTCGTTACAGGCAAGCACTTCTTCTGCAGTAGAGCGCCATTCGGCGGTGCTCGTGTCCGGATCGTCGAGCGCAACCTGGAGGAGATTGCGCTCGGCGGTAAGTGGGGTGCGCAGTTCATGAGAGGCGTTGGCAACGAAGTGTTGTTGGGCGTCAAAGGCACCTTCGAGTCGAGCGAAGAGGCCGTCGAGGGTGTCGCCGAGCTCCTTGAGTTCGTCCTGCGGGCCGGCGAGCCCCAGACGCTCGTGAAGGCTGGTCGAGGAGATCCTCCGGGCGGTGCGGGTGATGGTTCGGATGGGTCGCAGCATTCTGCCGGCGACGAGCCATCCGGCGAGGAGGGCGAGCACGGCGACGATTCCGAGCGCAATGGCCGAGTTCACCAGCAGCTCGTGCGAGTCGGTGGCGCGCTGTGCGGCTTGGATCGAGCCTGCTTGGGCCAGTTGGTGCACCGCCTGCGCCAGGTGATTGGTGGCCTGCGCCAACTGATGCTGGTCCTGCTCCAGGCGAGAAACCAAAATGGTGGCGGGCCCGGAGCCGTCGAGCGGGTGGTTGGTCGAGGACGGCGGACTCACTCCTGCAGCCTGTCCAAGCAGATTCTTGATATGGACCACTTGACTTTGGTCGTTCGTCACCGCCGCAAACGCCTTCGGGAGCGGAAGGTTCTCCAGATCCTGGAGTGAAGGCGCGCGGGGGATCTGCGGTAACACCGGTTTTGTGAATGCGGTCGCCCGCTCGAAGAGGAGGTAGGTGGCGGCAACCAAGGCGGCGCAGGAGATGAGGAAGAGCCCACCATAGAGAGCGGTGAGGCGGATCCGGGCGGTTCGTCTTGGCACGTGTAGCCAGGCGGGCCGTGTGACCTCAAGACGGGAGATGGGCATCATGGTCCTCCGATGCGGTAGCCGCTGTCGCGGACGGTATCGATGATCGACGGTTCTCCGAGCTTGGCCCGCAACCGATTGACGGTTGCCTTGACGGTCGTCGTGAACGGGTCCGTCATGGAGTCCCAAACTCGTTCCAAGAGTTCTTCTGCCGAGACCGGCTTGCCCTGGGCAGCGAGCAAGCATTCCAGGACCGCGAACTCCTTGGGTCGAAGAGCAAGGGTGCGCCCGTCCCGGGTCGCCACCCGTGTGATGGGATCCAGGCGCAGATCGCCATAGGTCAAGCGGCCGCTCTGGGCGGCTCCGGGGCGCCGCCCCAAAGCCTGCACCCGGGCCACCATCTCGGTGAAGTCGAACGGCTTGGGCAGATAGTCGTCTGCTCCCAGGCCGAGCCCTTCGACGCGGTCTTTGACCGAGCTGGCAGCGGTGAGCATGAGGACTCGGCTCTCGGAGCGTTGCGCCACGATGTTCCGACAGATGTCATCACCGTGAGTGCCGGGCAGATCCCGGTCCAAGATCACGACGTCGTAACGGTTGACGTCAAGGCGGGCGAGGGCGTCATCGCCATCGTGCGCCACGTCCACTGTCATCCCGTAGCGGCGCAGCCCGGCTGCGACTGACCGGGCCAGGCGTTCGTGGTCCTCTGCTATCAGTACCCTCATCGTTTCTCCTGGTCACAAGCGTGACATCCGACCACTCCGGGCGGGGGGCGACCCACCGGGACGACCTCGCCTAGGGCACAGAATCGCAGGTCGCACGTCACACGCAGGTCACATGTGTGACCTGCGTGTGACCGTTGCTTTCGTACAACGGTCCCGATGCGGAACGATGAGGTGTCGGCGGCGAGCAGCCTCGAGGGGGCGCGTCGGCTCTCGAGCCGCCGGCTCTCTGGGCTCGCGGTCCTTCTCGCGGCGGCCGCCATCGGCCTGGCGGCTTGCAGCGGCAGCGGCTCACCTCGCGTCGCCAGCCTGGGGAAGGTCAGCGGCGACTCACGCGGGGCCCAGACGACGATGCCCACAGGCAACGCAACGCAACTGCTCGACGAGTGGGCCGCCTGTATGCGCGCCCACGGTGATCCGAACCAGGCCGATCCGATCATCGACGTCAACAACGACATCGACGTCAACTGGAACCCGGCGATCGCCGGAGGGATTTACGGGACGAACAAGGGCGGCCAGGGTAACGGCGGTCCCGGTCAGTACTGCCGGTCGTACCTGAACGCCGCCCAGAAAGCGCTGGGCGGCGACCGGCAGCCCTCGTCTTCTGACCAGATCACGCTGCTCAAGTACTCCGACTGCATGCGGGCCAACGGAATCGCCGACTTCCCCGACCCCGTGAACGGCACCCTGTCGCTCAGCCTGGGGGCGAGCGGCGACTTGAACCCGAACAGCCCGGCGTTCCAGAACGCCTCGAAGCTGTGCGCGGAAAGGACCGGTGCGCACGTGCCTGGTGCGGGCGGAACCCCACCGCCAGGGGTGATCAAGATCGACGGCGCAGGTCCGCTCCCCAATGCCGGTGCGGGCGCCAATGGCTGAGCCCTGCCCCCACAAGTGCTCCGACGTCCACCCCCTGATGCTGCCGAACACCGATTCCAGCCCGGAGGCAAGGCACATGAACGCCACCGAGGGCCAGGCCGAGAGCGCAATCGGCTCTGCCTGGTTGGCGCGGGAACGGTCGCGGGCCGCCGGACGCACTTACCGGCGACCGTGCGGACTTGTCATGCTCGTCGCGGCCGCCGCCATTGGGTTGACCGCGTGTGGTGGCGGCTCGCCGGACTCCCCGCACGTCGCCAATCTGGGAACAAGCACTACTACGGGCGGCAGCCACGGCGGCGGGAGCACGACGACCGCGCCAAAAGGGGGCAACGCGACCCAGCTGATGGACGAGTGGGCCACCTGCATGCGGGCCAATGGCGATCCCAACCAGACCGACCCGATCATCGACCAGTACGGAGTGATCAACATCACGATGCCGCAGGGGGTCTCCCAGGCGTTGTCCTCGGAGGTGCACGGCAGCAGCGGTCCGTGTAGCCAGTACGAGCTGGCCGCCGAGAACGACTTGCGCGCCGCCAACCCGGTGGCACCCCCGCCGACCCAAGGTCAGCTGGTGCAGTACGTCGACTGCATGCGGACCCACGGCGTCCCGAACTACCCCAACGCCGGACCCAACGGCGAAACCAATTTCAATGGGACCGGTGTAGACCCGAACAGCCCGTCGGTCGAAAACGCCAGCAAGGTGTGCGGCGTCAAGCTCAACTTTCCGGCGTGGTGGATCGCCGGCACGGGACCGCCAGGCGACGTCGTTGTGACCAGCGCCGGACTCAATCCCAACGGAGGTCCCGCACCTGGCGCCGGCGTACACACCCCGAGCGGCGGGACGGAAGTCCCCGTGCAAGGCGGCAACGGCGGGTCGGGTTCCAATGGCTGAGTTCTCCCCGAAGCGGATCATCGCCATGGCGACGATCGCCGGCGCCCTGGTCGGAGGTGCGGTAGCCGGCGCGGTGGCCATGTCCACCAGCGGCAACAGCGACAGTCCGGCGTCGGCGTCGGGGGCCAACAGCTCGGTCAGCACCGCGGCGGTGGTGCGGACCACGCTCGCCTCGTCGGTGCAGGAGGGCGGCTCCGTCGGCTTCGAAGGCTCCTACACCATCGCAGCCCCGTCCGGGACGAGCGCCCAGCAGATGGCCCAGGACCAACAGGCCGTGGCCAAGGACCAAGAGAACCTCTCCGCCGACGAGCAGGCTGAAGCCGACGCCTCGACGGCGGACAACCAAGCGATCGCCGCAGCCCAGAGCAGTGTCGGCGCCGCAGCGTCCACCTTGAGCGCAGACCAGGCCACCCAGGCCCAGGACTGCGCGGGGTCGGGCGCAGCAAGCCAGGCGTGCAGCTCGGACACCCAGAAGGTCAGCCAGGATCAAGCTCAGCTGACCCAGACCAACCAGCAGCTGGCCAGCGCCCAGGACGCAGCGACCCGCGACCACGACCAGAACCAGGCCAAGGTCGCCTCCGACCAGACGCAGCTACAGGGTGATCAAGCCACCCTGGCGCTGGCGCAAACGAGCGCGCAGAACCCGGGCACGACCTACACCGCGCTCCCCAGCGCGGGCGATGTCATCAAAGAGGACCAGTCCGTCTACTCGGTCAGCAACGAGGCGGTGCCCCTCCTCTACGGATCCGTCGCCGCCTACCGGGCCTTCTCCGTAGGCATGTCCGACGGTACGGACGTGGGCGAGCTGACCGCCGACCTGATCGCCCTCGGCTACGGCGCGGGCGTGACCCAGTCCAACCACTACTCGTCGGCCACAGCCGCCGCGGTGGAACGTTGGCAGGGGGCGCTGGGGCTCCCGGCGACCGGCGAGATCCTGCTCGGCGCGGTGGTCTTCGAGCCCGGCCCCATCCGGGTCACCGCGGTCACATCGTCGGTCGGCTCGTCCGTCGGGGGCGGTGGTGGCGGGGGAGCCAGCGCCGGAGGTGCGAGCGGTGGCGGAGGTGGTGCGGTGCTGACGGCCACGAGCACCACGCCCATCGTCACGGTCGACCTCGACGTCAGTCAGGAGTACCTGGTGAAACCCGGCGACGCCGTGACGATCGTGCTGCCCAACGGCACCTCGACGGTCGGTGGCCGTATCGAGACGGTCGGCAACGTGGCCACCTGTCCGAGCGGCACCGGCGCCGGGTCCGGCGCCGGTGCGCAGAGCGGCAGTAGTTCGGCCAGCACCTCGACCTGCTCGTCGGGCGGGAGCGGCACCAACTCGGGCCCGACGGTGCCGCTCACCATCACCTTGGACAGCACGCCGGAGCTGGCCACCTTGGACCAGGCCCCGGTGAACGTCGACATCACCACGCAAACGGCCAATGACGTCCTGGCCGTGCCGGTGAACGCGCTCTTGGCCCTCCGAGGCGGCGGCTACGGCGTGGACGTGGTGACCGGCAGCACCAGCCATCTTGTCGGGATCACCACCGGCCTGTACGCCAACAACCTGGTCCAAGTGAGCGGCTCGGGCATCAGCGCCGGCATGCGCGTCCAGGTGCCGTCGTCATGAGTCTGATTCTCCCGGACCCGACCCTCCCACTTCCGGCCCAGCCGCCCGCAAAGGCACCGGTCCTCGAGCTGGTCGACACTGTGAAGGAGTACCCAGGGGACCCCCCGGTCGTGGCCCTGGCCGGCGTCGACCTGCGGATCGACGTTGGCGAACTGGTCGCCATCGTGGGTCCGTCGGGGTCGGGCAAGAGCACCCTGCTCCACGTGATGGGCACCCTGGAACGACCCAGCCGCGGCGTGGTCCGCATCGCCGGGGAGGACACCTCGACCATGTCCGACCCCCAGCTCTCGGGGCTCCGCGCCCGGCGCCTCGGCTTCGTCTTCCAGCAGTTCTTCCTCCTCGACGGCCTGAGCGTGCTCGACAACGTCGCCGACGGACTCTTGTATCGCGGTGGAAAGCTGGCCGAGCGGCGACAGTTGGCGCAGGCGGCCATCGAGCGGGTGGGCCTCGGCCACCGCATGGGCCACCGGCCCAACCAGCTCTCGGGCGGCGAGCAGCAGCGCACGGCTATCGCCCGGGCCCTGGCCGGCCGTCCCGCCCTGGTCATGGCCGACGAGCCGACCGGGAACCTCGACTCAGCGACGGGGGCGTCCATTCTCGACCTCTTGCGCGAGCTGCACGACGAGGGCACGACAATCGTGGTGATCACCCACGACCACGAGGTGGCCGCTGCCATGGAGCGGCGCGTCGAGATCAAAGACGGGAGGATCATCGGTGACGCGCCTACGGGCTCGTGAGGCCGGCGGGTCCAGGTTGACCGGCCGCGACCTCCTCCGCGTCGGGAGCCTCGGGCTGCGCAGCCGGCGGGTACGGGCGGTGCTGTCCGCTCTCGGGATCAGCATCGGCATCGCGGCGATCGTCGGCGTGCTCGGCATCTCCCAGTCGTCGAAGACCGGTCTGCTCAATGAGCTGGGGCAGCTCGGCAACCTCCTCACCGTCCAGGCCTCCAGCACCGCCTTCGGTCAGCAGACCGAGTTGCCCACCACCGCCGAGGGCATGGTGGCGCGCATCGGGCCGGTCACGGACGTGACCGAGATCGGCGCCATCTCCACTACTTACGTGTACCGCACCCCTCTTGTGCCGAGCATCGACACCAACGGCATCTCGCTCACCGCCACCGACGCCGCCCTGCCGGCCACCCTCGGCGCCACTATCGCCCACGGCGCCTTTCTGAACGCCGCCACTGCCCATTTCCCGGCGGTTGTTCTTGGAGCGGAGGCCGCCAGCCTGCTCGGTATCGAGAACCTGGCCCACCCGACGCAGGTGTGGATCGGCGGACAATGGTTCACCGTGGTCGGCATCTTGAATCCCGTGCAGCTGGTCTCCCAGATGGACTCGATGGCCTTCATCGGCTTTCCCATCGCCGAGCAGTACTTCGGTTTCGACGGGCACCCAACCGAGTTGTTCCTGCGCGCCGTGTACACCCAGGTCGGCGCCGTGGCGGGCGTGCTGCCCCAAACCGTGAACCCGCAGAACCCAACCACCGTGGCGTGGACCGAGCCGGCGGACATCTTGAAGGCCGAAGTGGCGGCCAAAGGGGCCTACAACGGGCTGTTCCTCGCTCTCGGTGCCGTGGCTCTCCTCGTCGGCGGCGTCGGCATCGCCAACGTCATGATCATCTCGGTCCTCGAACGGCGCTCCGAGATCGGCCTGCGCCGCGCGCTCGGCGCCACCCGGCGCCACGTGGCCGAGCAGTTCCTCTCAGAAGCCGTACTCCTCTCGGTCCTCGGCGGCGTCGCCGGCACCCTCATCGGCTTGGCCGCCACAGCCGTCTACGCGCGAAGCCAGCACTGGTCGGTGCAGATCCCCGCGGTGGCCCTCTACGGCGGCGTCGGTGCCGCCCTGGTCATCGGTGCTGTGGCCGGCCTGTACCCATCGATGCGGGCCGCCCGCCTGTCGCCGACCGAGGCATTGCGCACGGTATGAGCCCCGTGACAACTCTCCTGGCCATCCCGTGGTGCGGACCCGGCGGTCGACCGAGTTCCGTCTCGGTGAGGCCGCAGTCGGCCATGTGAACCGTGGCGCAACAGTCCTCGTACCACGATCCAATCGACGCGCAAGGAGGAAGCGAGACATGACGACGATGTACCGACGATGGGGCGGACTTGCGGTCCTCGTCACGGGGGCCGCCATCGGGCTGGCCGCATGCTCGGGGTCCAGCTCTCCTCAAATCGCGAGCTTGGGCAAGAACAGCGGCGACGCCGCTCAGCGAACCACGACCAGCATCCCGGCGGGCAGCCCGGCTCAGCTTTTGGACGACTGGGCCTCGTGCATGCGCAGCCACGGGGATCCCGACCAGGTCGACCCCACCGTGGACGCGACCAAGGTGATTCAGATCACATTGGGCGCCGGATACGCCGGTGGGTTGCGCGGCGGGAGTGGCGCGTGCGGCGCGTACCTGAGCGCGGCACAGACGGCGCTGGGCGGTGGCACGCCTCCCGCGTCAACGAACGAGGCGACCGCGCTGAAGTTCGCCCAGTGCATGCGGGCCAACGGTGTTCCGACCTATCCCGACCCGACCGGCAATAGCCAGGCCATCCACGCAAGCAGTGGGAGTGACTTGAATCCGGCCAACCCGACGTTTCAGGCCGCCTCCACCCTGTGTGCCAAGAAGACCGGCTTCGCTTCCAAGTTCAGCTCCGGCGCCCCCCAACCTGGATCGATCAATCTCAACATGGCGGGTGGGTTCGGGGGCAAATCGTGAACCGGGCGGCAATGGCCAGCCGGGCGAGCACGTGGCCCGGCAGGTCACCGCCGCGACCTGAAGACCCCGCCCGGAACGACCGCACCCGTTGCCGTTCGACCCTATCTTCGGGCGGACCCCACTGGTAGTGTCCGAAGCGGTGTTCGAAGTCCGTGGTGGCGCCACGAGGGGCAGGCGGTTCTCTGGACGCGTCGCGCTCCTCGCGGCCGCACTCAGCGCCGGCGCGTGCGTCGTCGCGGCAGCCATCCCCGCGGGGGCCGCGCCCGCCGTCATTCCCGTCTACGGCACCAGTGAGCTCGACGGCATCGCGTGCATGTCCTCGACGTACTGCATCGCCGTCGGGGGCAACGACTACGTCCTCATCGACAGCGGTACCGACGGCGGCGCCAACGAGGTGCCCGGCCTCCAGCTCGATGCCGTCGCCTGCCCCACCTCGGCCAACTGCTACGCCGTGGGCGACGCGCCGGGGAGCACGACGAACGGCGTCGTCGTTCCCTTCCTCTACGGGGAGGAGATGACCCCGATCTCGGTGCCCGGCACGGTCAACCTGGCGGCGATCTCGTGCACGCCCCACACCACGGCCTGCGTCGCGGTCGGCAACGGCTACAACCCCGGCCCGCCGGGGACCTTCTTCGCCACCGTCGTCAATCTGGCCGGCGGCAGCCCCAGCGGGAGCGTGCAGCAGCTCCCGTCCCTGACCGGCCTCAACGGCGTCGCCTGCCCATCGACCTCATGCGTCGCCGTCGGGGACGCGTCCTCGAACACCGGCGGCCTCGTCAGCATCGTGAGCGGCGGGTCGGCGGGCACCGTGGCGACCCCGGCGGGCGTGTACGCCCTTGACAGCGTCACGTGCGAGAGCGTCACGACGTGCTGGGCCGGCACCGCCGACGGCGACGTCGTGCCGTTGACCTCGGGCGTGGCCGGCACCCCCGTCCCGGTCCCGACCACCGACGGTCTCCTGGGCGGGTCCTGCCCCACGGCGACGCAGTGCTACCTGGCCGGCAACCTCTCGGCGGGCGGCGGCTTCGTGCTCCCGATCACGAACGGCATCGTGGGCACGCCCACCACCGACCTGCCCGGTAGCGGCGCGGTCACCGGTCTGGACTGCATCTCGGCCGACGCCTGCCTCGGTGTGGGGTTCACCCCGAACGCGGGGGTCCTCATCACGTCGGCCGTGCCCACGCCGCCGCCCAAGATCTCGTCCGTCTCGTTCTCGGGGACGGGATACGGCGTCACCGTCACGGTCAAGGGCACGAACTTCGAGCCGTGGCAGCCCGAGGCCTCGCCCACCTCGCCCGTCACGTGTGCGCCCGGGTCACCGAGCTACGACTACGCCGCAGGCGTGCTCTCCTTCAGCGACACGACCGAGGGCTGGAGCGCCGGCGCACCGGGCAGCTGCATCGGGCTGGTGGTCAAGTCGTGGTCCAGCACTGCCATCACGTTCGGCTTCGGCACCGGCTACGTCTGGCCCCTGCTCAAGACCGGCGACGCCTACCAGGTGTCCGTGCTGGGGGCGACGTCGACCGCCGCCGCCACCGTGACGGCGAACCCGGCGCCCCACATCACCTCGGTCGTGGTCGCCGGCACCGGCGGTTCGAAGCCGCCGACGCTCACCGTCACCGGCTCCGGCCTCGGCACCCGCGTCCCGCTCAACTCGGGCTCGCCGACCTGCACGGGCGGCGACACCAGCCACCTCTTCCCGGACGACGACGTGTTCGTGACCGACAGCTCCCGGGGCTGGACGGGCGGGGAGTCCGGCGACTGTCTCGGGCTCAGCGTGACGTCGTTCACCAGCACCAAGGTGGTCCTGACCTTCGGAGCGTTCTACGGCAGCGTCGGCGCGCTGCGGCTGGGCGACTCCATCGAGGTCGGACTGCTCAATACGACCTGGACCGGACTGGCGGCCACGACCCCGCCGCCGACCATCACCGCGCTCAAGGTGACCGGCACCGCGGCCGCGCCGGTCATCACCGTGAGCGGCAACGGCTTCGGCGCCTCGCCGCCGTCACCCGACCCCTCCACGCCGATCACGTGCGTCGCCGGCGACACGAGCTTCACCTACCCCGCGGGCCAGTTGCAGCTGTCCGACGTCACGCAGGGCTGGACCGGGGGAGAGACGGGTGACTGCATCGGGCTGATCGTCACGTCGTGGTCGACCACCACGGTCGTCCTGGGCATGGGGGCCGACTACCGCAACTTCACCCCGATCACGGCGGGTGACAGCATCCAGGTCGAGGTCAAGGGCGCGTCGTTCACCGCCGCGGCAGGGGTGTGACGGCGCCGTGAGGGAGGGGAGGCCGACCATGGCGACACCCGGGCGAGGGCGAGGGCGGGAGCGAGCCCGGTCCCGCACCGCGGCAGGCCTCGTGGCGGTCGCGCTGCTCATCGCCGGAGCGCTCCCCGCCGCGGTCGCCGCGGCCGCGGTCACGACACCCAAGGCGTCCGCGGCCCCGACCACCACGACCGGCGGCCTGCACTTCCCCGCCCTCCTCCCGACCAAGGACATCGCCCTCGCGGCGGGCGAGAGCCCGCCGGGCCGGGTGACGCAGACGCCCGGCCTCGCCGGATACGAGGTACCGACCGGTGCCACGACGACCGTGTCCACCGACGTCACCATCCCGAGCTCGCTCGTCTGCAACACGGGATCGAACTCGAACTTCGGCGACGTCGACACCAGCACCCCCTCGGCCGAAGTGGCGATCGGCTTCGATTCCACGTTCCAGGTGGCGACGAACCTGCTCTACAACTGCCAGGCTCGCGACTACGTGGGCGTCTCGACCATCGATCCGGGGTGCTCGGCGTCCTTCGGGCGCGGCGAGTGCCCCTACGAGGGGTTCATCGGCGGCGGCGTCGCCGCCGGCGACGACATCGAGCTGACGGCCAGCCTCGATGCCAGCGGTTCGACGTCGACGATCACCGACCTCACGTCTGGGGCGCACCTCTCCTTCAGCGGCTCCGGCGCCACCGTCACCGGGTCGTCGACCATCATCGGCGCCGACGACTTCTGCTTCCTGCCCGGCGGCTCGAGCGAGACCTGCTCCGTCGACGACCCCAACTCGAGCGTCCCGCCGCCTGGATACGCCGACTATTCGCCGTTCTCCTTCACCAACGCCACGGTCGACGGCACCGGCCTGGGCGCCTACCTGGCCGGGACCAGCAGCGCCGGGTGGATCGAGATCAACGACGTCTGGGGCTCCACGCTCGAGGGTCAGACGACCTACGTCGGCACGGGCAGCTCCTTCACGGACACCAACGCGCAGCTCACGCTCCCCACCGTGTCGCTGTCCTCGCCCCGGATCAATCAGCCCACGTCGAGCAACGGCACGCTGAGCTTCGACGCCACCCTCTCCTTCGCCTCGACGTACCCGATCTACCTCGACTACGCCACCACCAACAACGGGTCGGCCGTCGCCGGCACCAACTACACCCCGACCAGCGGCACGCTCACCTTCTCGCCCGGGACAACCGAGCAGGCAATTCCGGTCACCGTCCTCGCGGGATCCGAGGAGAACGTCGACCAGAACGTGCTCACCGTGAACCTGGCGCTCACCAACCCGAGCTACGTGGTCGGCGGCACAGCTGCGGACGGCTCCATCAACGAGGGACCGATCATCGAGTCGGTGACGCCCAAAACGGTGCCCCTCAACGGCGGGCCGGACACGCAGCTCACGGTGACCGGCTACGACCTGGGCCACGTCAATGCGGTCAAGTTCTGCCCCACGTCCCAGGTGGGCACCGGCAACTGCATCCAGGGATCGGTCTCCTCGCCGACGGACGGCTCCTTTACGGCCACCGCCCCGGATGCGACCAACTACCTCCCAATGGGCTCCCACACAGTGCCCACCGACACCGTCGCCACCGACACCAACGGGGTCTCGAGCCCGGTCAACACGTCGACGGACCTCGAGACCTTCGGGTGCACCGAGGACGTGATCCCCGACGGCAATTACCAGGTCAAGGGGTGCCTGACCGACGAGCCGAACGGCGACGACATCACCCAGCTGCCCTCCCAGGTCGACGGCGTCGGGGTTTCGGCCTCCCCGACCGACGACGTCACCTACATCCCGGGCAGCTCGAACATGCAGACAACGCCAAAGGGCTCGGTCGACGTCACCCTGCCGCTGACGAGCGGCTCCGCCGTCACCATCTTCAGGGGCGCTCTCAACAAGGCGCTCTCCAGCCAAGTGACCTTCGCCGTTCCTTCCGGCACCATGGTGGCCGGAATCGGCATCTCGGGCACCCTCACGCTGACGCCGGGGACCATGGGCCAGGCGACCGGCTCTGTCACGGCCACGCTCCCGGCCGTCCTGGGCGGCGGGACGGGCACGTTGACGTTCACCACGACGACGGGCGGGACTCTGAGCAGCGTGGAGATCATGGTGCCGCAGGCCAACTTCATGCAGCTGTTCTCGCTCACGAACATGACGCTGGCCTTCAACGCGCCCGGCACCTGGAAGGTCGCCGCCACCGCGTCCACCGGCGCGGGCACCAGCACGAAATTCTCCGGCTCGCTGGTCTACGCCAACAACAAGCCCACATCGGGGTCGCTGACGGTGTCCTCCATCGACCTGGCCGGCATGGTGACCATCTCGAACCTGAATGTCACCTACAGCGGCGGCAATTGGTCAGGCAGCGCGTCCATCAAGCAGGCCTCGCAAGCCGCCACCGTGGCGATCACGCTCTCGGGCTCGAAGATCACCTCCGCCTCGGTCAAGACCGGAGCGTTGCCGCTGTTCGGCTATGTCGAGGTGAAGAGTTTCGACCTCGAGTACAACGGGACGAGCTGGAGCCTCGCCGTCACCAGCACGCTCAGCGGCGGTGCCACGGCGTCCGCGGCCCTATCGGTGTCGAACGGCGTGATCACCTCCGCCTCGCTGGGGCTGACCAAGTTCGCGCTCGCCAGCACCGTGACGATCGCGTCAGCCACGGTGTCCTATAGCCAGACCGCTCCCAACTCCGCCTGCAGCACCGTGACCGGCACCGAGATCTGGTGCGGTTCCTGGGACATCCAGCTGCCCCAGGCCACCTCTCTCAACGGGGTCTCGGGCACGCTCGCCTTCGCCAACGACACGTTCAAATCGGGGTCGGTGGACGTGACCGGCAGCGTGCCCCTGTTCGACGGGGTCTTCCTCACCGAGCTCGGCGGATCGCTCTCGCTCGGCCCGCCCGTGGTCGGCGGGAAGGCCACCTTGTCGTTCGGGCCCCAGATCTCCCACACGTCGGTCCTCTCGGTGAGCGGTTCGCTCACCCGCACCTTCGCGTTCGGCGCGACGACCGGCAAGTACGACGCCACGGGCACCGTGACCGCGCTCGCCGGGTCGAGCAATCCGCTCCCGCTCGGCAGCGTCGCCGTCACGGTGCCCGACAGCGGCGCGACTTCGGTCTCCGTGACGCTGGGCGGCGGTCCTAAGGGCCTGACCGTCACCGTCGGGAGCGCCACCGCGAACATCACCGGCCAACTCAGCGGCACCTTCACCGGCTCGACGTTCTCGCTGTCGGGCACGACGTCCATCACGGTGCCGGGGTTCGGCAAACTGAGCGGCAACCTCCTGGCGGACAACCACGGCATCGCTGCCTGCGCCAAGGTGACCTCGGGCACGCAGGTGGGCTTCGAGTACGTCTTCCAGACCGACTCGCTCCAGGTACTCGACACCAGCGGGTGTACCGAGAAGGGGTTCTGAGGAGAGGTCCTTCGGCGCACCGGGCTCCCGCTGGGAGCGAAGCAGGGGCCCGGATGTCGGGTATCAGCGTGGAGCAGATGAAGGTGACTGCGGGGTGGCGAGCCGCATTCATCGCCGGCATCGGTGCGGGCTCCTCGGCCCTGCGCAAAGGTCGTTTGTTTCCAGCGAGTTCGCCACCTGCGTCGGCTTCGAATGGTGGTTAGGCGACTCTTCAGATCGCCCCGGCCTGCCGTATGAAGTGGGCTGACGCAACCTGAGAATGCCGCGGGTGAGCAGGTACGATTGCCCGGGGCAGAAGGAGCGGCCATGGCGGTCTGGAGCGGAACCTTTCTCGTTCGACGCCAGGAGTTGGACCGCGTAGTTCTGACCTGTGGCGCCGAGGGTGCGGGGGCCGTGGTGACGGGCCAGGCCGGCGTGGGAAAGACCACCCTGGTCCGGGAAGCAGCCGCCAACTGGACCGAGAGCGGTGGCCACGTCCTGTGGATCGCTGCCACCGAGTCCAGCCGTCAGTTCACCTTCGGCGCCCTCGCAGGGCTCAGTGCCAATCTCGATCCCTCTGATTTCGTCGGCTCGGCCACCTCGTTCCTCGAAGCGGTAGACGAACCCGACCGGGTGCTCGTGGTGGTGGATGACGCCGATCTTCTCGATCCCGCCTCCGCGGCGCTGATCCTTCGTCTGGCCCTCATGCCGGACCGGCTCGCCCTCCTGGTGACGATGGATGACGCGCAGTCGGCGCCCGATGCGGTCAGGCGCCTGACCAAGGACCGACTCCTGGATGTGATCGAACTCGGTCCATTCGATCGTGAGACAACGGCCGCCATTCTCACCGGATCCCTCGGCGGCCATGTCGAGCGCCCCACCTGCGACCGTCTCTTCGAGCTGTCGGGTGGCAATCCGTTGGTGCTGCACGAACTGGTGGAGGCCGGTGTGACTTCCGGAGTGCTGCGCCAGACCTCTGGCGCGTGGTCGTGGCGGGGAGCCGTCCCCAACCATCCCCGCCTCAAGGATCTGGTGGCCCTTCGCCTCGAACGGGCAGAGCCGGAAGTGAGGTGGATGCTCGAGATCCTCTGCTTGGCCGAGCCCCTCACCCTGGAGCAATTGGGTGATCTGGTGGGCAATGAGGCGGTGGCCGCGGGTGAGGCGGCTGGTCTGATCACCGTGGAGAAGCGGATACATCTGACGGAAGTGCGATTCACCCATGTCCTCTATTCCCAAGTGGTCCGGGCCAGCCTTGGCGAAGTGCGCACCCTCCGCGCTCTGCGGTTGCTCGACAAGGCGCTCGAGAAGACGTCTGAGCGAAGTCCGGCGGACCGACTGAAGCGGGCGGCGATCCGGCTCGACGCCGCTGATCAGCGCCCGGATGATGCCGAGGTCTTCACCGAGGCGTCGCGGCTGGCCCGGCCCGACTACGTACTGGCGGAACGGTTCGCCCGGGCCGGCCTGGTCGCCGGTGGGGGATTCACCGCGCTGGACTACCTGGTCGACGCCCTGTTGTGGCAGGGCAAGATCGATGATGCCAAAGAAGTCGCCGAGGCCGTCACCGCGGATCTGTCGGCTGAGGAGCGGGAGTACTTCTCACTGCGATGGTCGAGGATGTTGTGGTGGATGACCGGCGAGCGACCCGACGGGGCGGCCGAACCCGATGGAGATACGGCGGAACTTGCACCCTCGGCTCGCCTGGGCTCCATTGCCCGCCAAGCGGCCATGGCGGCCACCGCCGGCCGGGGGCCCAGCGTGACGGCCGCGGCGTTGGGGGTCCTGGCCGACGCCGATGCTGACGACGAAGCTCGCTGTTGGGCGGCAGGAGCGGCCATGATCGGGTTCGGTGGCCAAGGCCGCCTGGGCGATGCCTTCCAGCTGGCGGAAGACGCCGCCGCCTGTGCCGGACGCATCGCTGACTTCAACTATCGGCTGTTGCTCTCAGTGGTGATGATCTGGCTGGCCAGGTTGTCGGGGAATCTCGAGCAGGCCCAGACTTTGGTGGACGAGCTCCGCAAGGAGCTTGAGGCCAGGCCGGACCCAAACGCCGGACTGGTGGCGCTGGTCGAGGCCGAGGCCATGGCGGCCTCCGGTCGGTTCCGTGCCGCCGTCCCCCTGTTCCAAGATGCCGTGTTGCGTCTGGACGAGATCGACTTCGGGGGATTGTCGGCGACTGCCCACCTCCGTCTGGCCGAGTCGCTCGTCCTCACCGGTAATCCACTGGCCGCCAAGGTCGAACTGGCGAAGGGGATGGAGCTCGAGCTGCGCACGCTGGAGATGTTCCGCCCTGAGCAGCATCTGATCAAGGCGTGGACGCGAGCCGGGATGGGGGACCTCAAGATGGCCAAGGCGCTGGCCGGCAAGGCGGCATCAGTGGCGGCGGCCCAGGGGGAGCAATTGGTGGAGGTCCACGCCCACCATGCCGGTGTCCGGTGGGGAGATCAAAGCGCAGCCCGTCGCCTGCTCAGGATGGCCCCCTTCGTCGAGGGTCCGTTTTCACTCCTGGCCGCGGTCCATGCCCGGGCGTTCCTCCGACGGGACGTGGATGGACTGGCCAAGGTCGCCGGTCGCTTCGCCGAGCAGGGCTTGCAGGCCGAGGCTTCCGATGCCCTGGCCCAGGCGGCCAAGTTGGCGTCCCGGGCCGATCCATCGACCGCCCAAGGCTTGGCCAATCGGGCGGCGTCGATCGCTGCCAGTGTGGGGGGACTGGACTCTCCGGCTCTCCGGGCGGTGGCCGCAGACGTTCCGCTCACTCGGCGCCAACGCGAGATCGCCACCTTGGCGGCTTCGGGGATGTCGAACCGGGCCATCGCCGAAAATATGGGCATCGGAGTGAGGACCGTGGAGAGCCACCTCGGCGCCACGTACCGACGTCTCGGCGTCACCTGTCGGAGCGAGTTGTCGGTGTTGCTGCCCCACTGACCCCGGGCCCTGGCTGAGGGGATCCAAGTGTCCTGTCTGCGCCGGCGCCCGAGGGTCGCTCCTACGTGTCGTCAGACCTGGCGAAATGTGATCCGACACAGACTTCCGTAGTGCTCTACGGAAGACCGGAGCCACCCCTGGTGCCATCGTGCTCCCTAGAGGTTTCCGTTCGGTTGGCAACCGGCTGGTTGAGAGAACCATCGCCGCGCCGGACTGAGAAAGAGACAACACCGCCCTATGACGATCAGGCGAAATGGGAAGGCCCGAGAGGGCACCAAGATGAGCCGGTCCCCGACTGAGGCCGGCGTGCCTCTACGATCCCGGCTCTGGAAGTGCGCCATCGGCTCGGCCGTGGTGGTCACCGCGCTCATCGGCCTGCCGGGGACGTCCAGCTTCGCCGGGCCCCTCCACCCGGAAGAACCGCTCGGTTCGGGCCGGTTGGCCGTCTCCGCGGTGCCGACCGATCGGGTTCACGGCACCGGTTCGGGGACCGTGGCCGGGCAAGGCGCGCCGATGGCCGATCCGGCAACGCCGGGCCGGGTCGAGCAGTTGGCTGGCCAGGCTGGCTACGCCTTCGACACCACCGGCGACCTCTCGCTGGCCACCACGGTCACCGTCCCCACCCTGCAGTGTTCGGCCGTGCCGCTCTCCGAACGAAACGCCCAGCCCGGTCTGCAGCTCTCGCTCGAGATCGGGGGCCAGTACGTGATGGTGCAGTCCTTCTGCGCCCCCGGCGGTTCGCCCGGCTCGTACCAGCAGTACAGCATCCTCAACGTGTTGCTGTCGGGGGTCCCCTACCAGTCGACCGGCTACATGGCCACGGTCCCCGGCCGCCAGATCCAGCTCTCCGAGACGGTCAGCGCCGGCACCCTGGTGGCATCGATCGAGGACCCGGTCTCGCAGTTCTCCCAGTCATGGACGGTCGACGGCACCTTCACCGGCGCCTTCGTCGGTGCACTCGACCTCTCCGAGAGCTCAGCGGGAGGGGTTCCCCCCTACACCCCGGTGACCTTTGGCTCCACCCTGGTCAACGGGTCGGCGCTGGGTGGCTATCTGACGGGTAACCCGAACCTCGACCCCGCCCAGCAGAACTCGGTCTTCGGGTCGACGCTGCAGGATGAGACCTCAGAGATCGGTACCGGGTCCAGCTTCACCATCACCAACGCCAACCTGACCCTGCCCACCGTGTCGGTCTCGACGGTCGAGGTGGCACGCCCCGCCAGCGGCACGGCCACCGCCTCCTTCACTGTGACACTCTCGTCGGCGAGCACCGAACCGGTGTATCTCGACTATGCGACGGCTGACGACGGCGCCACAGCCGGCACGGACTACACGGCGGTCAGCGGCACGCTGACCTTCTCACCCGGTGCCACCAGCCAGACCGTACCGGTCACCATCCTGTCCGGACCGGAGTCCGCCGGAGGCCCGCTCGACTTCCTGCTCAACATCACCAATCCCAGTTACGCCTACGACCCGCCAGGATTGGCCGGTCTGGGCCAGATCGACACCGGTCCCACCGTGCTCAAGGTCACCCCCGACGTCGTCCCATTGACCGGGGGTGCCAACGTGACCGTCCAGGGCGTCCTCTTCGGCCCTGCCGGGTCTGCGGACACGGTGAAGTTCTGCGATTCGGGGTGCATCCAGGCCCCGTCGGCAACAGTCGTGTCGGATACCAGCATCACCCTGATAGTGCCGAACCTTTCCTCCATCGCCCCGTCGGGGGCAACGTCGTTCACAGCCGACACGGTGGTCACCGACGCCCAATCGGTGTCGAGCCCGCTGGGTGCCGCCGACCAGGTCCAGGTCGGGTGCGACCAAGTCGTCGACCAGACCGACGGGGCATGGGGCTACTCGGGGTGTGTCAACCAGGTCGACAGCACCGACGCCGAGACGTCGCAATCCTCCCAATTGGACGGGTTGAACATCTCGGCGTCACCGTCGGACGAAGTGGACTACTCCGATGGCGGCTCGGGTGGAGACGCGGTCACGTCGACCGGGGACTCGACGGTGTCCCTCGACCTTGCTGGCAAGTTCATCCCCATCCTTCAGGGCCAGTTGGACAAGCTGCTGTCCGGGCCCATCGCCTTCACCGTGCCGGCCGGGACCCAGATCGCCGGGTTCCGCATCTCGGGCAGTCTCACCCTGACCCCGGACGGCTCGCAAGCGGCGACGGGTTCGGTGAAGGTCACCCTGCCCAGCGTGCTGGGTGGGCAGACCGGCACCCTCACCTTCGTCACCGCCCTGGGACAGGGACTCTCGAACGTGAGCCTGACCGTGCCCAAGGCCGACTTCATGAAGCTCTTCTCTCTGACCGATCTGACCGCGTCGTACAACATGTCGACTGGGACCTGGAGCGTCGGTGCCACCGCCAGCACGGGTCCGTCCCAGCAGACGACCTTCGCGGGCTCGATGACGTACAGCGGCAACATACTGAAGGCCGGTTCGCTCTCCGTTGGCAAGATCTCGCTGGCCGGCCTGCTCGACCTCTCCGCCCTCAGCGTCACCTACTCGTCGGCCCAGGTGTGGACCGGAAGTGCCACCATCACACAGTCCACCGTGGCCGGCACGGAGTCGGGGACGGTCTCGCTCAGCGTCGCCAACGGAGTACTGGCCAAGGGCTCCATCCAGGTGAAGAACGTCCCGCTCTACGGGGTGATCACCCTCAACTCCTTCGACATGACCTACGCCTCCGGGGAGTGGACCCTGGCCGTGTCGGCCAGTGTGCCCGGAGGTGGCAAGGGCTCGGGCAGCGCGTCCATGACCGTCACCAACGGGATGATCTCGGCCGCCAAGCTGTCGCTGAGCGACGTCAGCGTGCTGAGCAAGGTGACCATCAAGACGGCGACGCTCACCTACAGCACCGGGGGCGGGAACGAGACCTGGGCCGGCAGCTGGGACGTCGACCTCCCCCAGGCCGCGGCCGCGGCCGTCGACAACATCAACGGCAAGCTCACCTTCACCAACGGCTCGTTCGTGTCGGGCAGCATCGGCATCGGCGCCAATGTGCCCCTGGCCGATGGCGTCTATCTGACCTCCCTCGGCGCATCGCTGGCCCTGGCCACCTCGACCGCGCCGATGGCCATCGGGGGATCCGCCTCCATCTCACTCGGACCCGTGATCAGTGGGTCGACGCTGGCCTCGCTGGCCGGCGGGATCCTGCGGGCTTTTCCTCTGGGCACGGTCGGCGGGTCGTACACATTCAACGGCAACCTCTCCATCCTCGGCACCACCATCGCCAATGGCTCGGTGGTGGTTCCCGACAGCGGGGCCACCACCATGACCCTGTCCGCCGGGCCCCAGAATGGATCGGGGCTGTCCATCCCGGTCACGCTGGGAGGCGTCAACGTGGGCACCGTCTCGGTGGTGGGTGGCCTCACCGGCACCTTCTCGGCCAACTTGTTCAACCTGTCGGGGAAGGTCACGGTCACGATCCCCGGGTTGTCCCCCTTCCAAGCTCACCTGGTGGCAGACAGAACCGGGATGGCGGCCTGCGCCGGGCCCTCGGGCTCACAGCACGGGTTCGAGTACGACTGGGGCGGGGACCCCACCTATCAGGACAGCACCGGCTGCTCCGAACTCGGCTTCTGAGGCCAGTCCCATGGCTACCAGGGGTCGCGAAAACTCGCGTCGACAGGCGGGTCCGCCGCCCGGCGTAAGAGCTCTACGCGTTGAAGTGGAGCATGGGTCCTCATCCTTGGCGGTGAGGATCGCCTGGGCCAGTGGACACGTCCGCATGGAGTAGGACGCGCAGTCTGTATTGGTCAAAACACAGAGAGCCACACATTCGCAAGTAGAGGCCGAGGGTTCAACTCCCTAGCCCTTCACCTCCACCGGATGGAGCCAGGTTGTCCAGGGCATCGTCCACTGAAGAGTCGGCACCACATGGAGTCGTCGTTGCCGGCATCCGTTTTGCAGGTTGGTGTCCCACAGAAGGATGATGCTCCAGCACCGCCGTGGTTCGACGTGATCCCCGCGGTGGCCGGCGAACAACGGGAGAGCACATGAACGGCAACGTGTTCACGGTCGAGAGACTCATAAGCGCACCGCCGGAGGCGGTCTTCGACGTCCTGGCAGACCCGGCCAAGCACGCCCTGATTGATGGCTCCGGCATGCTCCAAGGAGCCCACCAGGCGGACTCCGCGCGGCTTGCCCTCGGCGTGACCTTCGGCATGAGCATGAAGCTGGGGGTCCGCTATTCGACGGTGAACACCGTCGTCGAGTTTGAGGAGAACCGTCGCATCGCGTGGCAGACAGGCCCCAAGGGCAAGCTGGAGCCCTACGTGGCCGGGCGGATCTGGCGGTACGAGCTCGAGCTTCGGGGCGACCGCACGTTGGTGCGGGAGAGTTGGGACATCACGACCGATCACCAAAGGGTGCTGCTGCGGTTGGGAGACATCTACTCGAAGAAGACTCGTCGCGACATGGAGCTGACATTGGCCCGCCTCGATGCGTTGGTGACCACGCCCTGATCCTTTCGCCGAGCGCCGGGTCGGGTGCAGCGGACCCGGAGGTCAGCGGGCGAAGAGGTGATAGCCGGCGAAGCCCCACGCGGCGATGAGGGCGAGATTGGCGAGCCGCGCGGTGGAGATGAAGCGCACGAACTCCTCGGCTGTCGCCCTGTGGCCGCGCGAATGGCGAGCTTCCGCGTCAATGAGTATGGCGGCGGCGGGGACCGCAAGCCAGAACGCGACGCCGGCAGCCGGGCTCTGCGGCAGGATCAGTGCGGCCGTGCTGTGATGGGCCCCCAGTGACCCCGCGGCCAAAGCGAACGCGCCCCCATTCTCCTGAACCCGTGGAGCACTTTCGTTACGCCGCGCCCCGGCGCTGTCGATCGGAGCGCGCACGCGTGCGGCCTCGTAGCCGATGCCGACGAGGATCCAGACAAAGAGGACGGCGGCGTTCAGCGGACGGTAGGCCTGGGACAGCGCGCTGATCGTGAGGTGGTACTGACGCGGCCCGGTGTCGATGCCCAGGACGTCCCAGGCCAGGACCACCACGATGAGCGCCAGCCAGGGCGCCACGCCGCGGAAGGCCGGCCCGTTGCCGCCACGATCCCGTCGGGGCCATGGGTTTCCGGCTGGTTGCAGGTGCAAGCTCCCTCGTCCACCGGTCGTGCCGCGCCGCAGCGCGACGTCGAACAGGAGCACCGCGACCAGGCTGACCGCCCATGTGATCTCAGCAGACACCGTCGTCCGGTGGAAGCCGCTCACCCAACCGCACCAGGCGCATAACGCCAGAGCGGCAATGCTTCGAGCAACGCGGTGGCCACGCACGGTGCCGGTCTATCTCAGACGGCCGGTGGACGGTGGGGGAGACGATGTCCTCCGTCGGGCTTGAGCCGAGCGGGTCATCGGCCTCGCGTTAGGGTCCGCCGATGGCCAAGGGCTCCCTCGTCCGCCACCGGGACTTCCGGCTGCTCTGGGGTGGCGAAACCGTGAGCGAATTGGGCTCGCAGGTAAGCCTGCTCGCCATTCCGCTCCTGGCCGTGAAGACGCTCCATGCCACCACATTCGAAATGGGGCTGCTCACCGCCGCGTCGACCGCGGCCTTCCTGATCGTCGGGCTCCCGGCCGGCGTTTGGGTGGATCGGGTGCGCCGCCGCCGGCTCATGATCGGCGCCGACCTGGGACGATTCCTCGCATTGGGCTCCATTCCGATCGCTTATGCCGTGGGTGGCCTGACGCTGGTCCAGCTCTTCGTCGTCACGCTGGCCAGCGGTATTCTCACCGTCTTCTTCGACGTCGCCTACCAGTCGTATCTCCCGGCCTTGGTGGGGCGGGAGCACCTGGTGGAGGGCAATGCCAAGCTCACCGGCAGCGCGCAAGTCGCAGCGGTGGCCGGACCGAGTGTCGCCGGTGGCCTCGTCCAGGCCATCGGGAGCTCTGCCGCCGTGGCTCTCGACTCGGCGAGCTTCCTGATCTCCGCCGTGGCCGTCGGTGCCATCCGCGCGCCTGAACCGAAGCCGACGGTGCCCGAAAGCGGGCACACCAGGCTCGTGCATGGCATTGGGGAAGGCCTGCGCTTCGTGTTCGGCAGTGCGCTGCTACGGGCCATCGCCGCCACTACCGCCACCTCCAACTTGTTCAGTGGCATCGCCGCCGCTGTCGAGATCGTGTTCCTGGTGCGCCAGGTCCACGCCTCACCGGGGGTGATCGGTCTTCTCTTCGCCCTCGGCGGCATCGGCGGTGTCGCCGGCGCCTTCGCGGCCGGGCCGATCGCCCGCCGCGTCGGCGGGGCGCGGGCCACCATAATCGGGATTGCGGGCAGCGTCGGAGCGCTGCTGATCCCTCTCACCATGCCTGGGGCAGGACTCCTCTACTTCGGCTTCGGCCTGCTCATGGTGTCCTTCTCGGCGACTGTCTACAACGTGAACCAGGTCAGCTTCCGGCAGCGCCTGTGTCCCGACCGCCTGCTCGGCCGCATGAACGCGACAATGCGCTTCGTCGTCTGGGGGGTGCTCCCCATCGGGGCGCTGATCGGCGGGGTCCTGGGGGCGGCCTTCGGACTGCGCACCACTCTCTGGATCGGTGCGCTGGGCCAGACCCTCGCAGGAATCTGGTTGCTCGCCTCGCCGATGCGTCACTTGCGTGACTTCCCGGACGCGCCTCCCGAGGCGGAGCAGAACGGCGGAGCCTGACGAGCGGCGCCGGCGCCCCGACTGCTACCGGTGGTGCTCGGTGACGCCGACGGCCGGGAGGGCCTCGATCTCGTGCTTGGTCAGCTTGACCGTGATCCCGTGGTCGATCTTCTCGACCTCGCTGATCGGAATGGCGACCTGCTTGCGTCCCCACAGATGGCCTTCCTGCAAGAGCACGTGGGTCACCTGTCCCTCGGCAGTCGCAACGACGAAGCCCTCGACCTTGCCGATCTCGCCATCACTCGCGTGCACTGCTTCACCGCGCCGAACGCCGATCTCTCCCGTCGGGAGCATGTCGCGGGTCTCGACCGCACTCGCCAGCGTCAGCCTGGGATCGGCCCCGCCCTCCAGGCCGAAGTAGGGCCAGTAGTAGGCCTCGTGTGCGGCATAGGCGTCATAGCCGCTGCCACCGGGGAGGAAGTCGGTCTCCTCGGCGGAGGGGAGCTTCTCGAACTCGGCGAGGGTGTAGCGCAGGCGGACGTCGCCGTCGCCGGCCTCGACCATGTCGAGCGGGACGAGGCGTCCCAGGCCGCTGCGGTGCTCGGGCTCAATGACGAGGTGGGTGAGCTCCCGGGCTACCGGGTCAACGACCACCCTGCTCACGGCGCCGCAGGGCCCGTCGCTGCACGCGGCAGCGGCCCCGATCGTGAACGTGGTGTCTGTCATACCGGCCTCCTTTGTCCGGCAAGACCCTACCGGGGCGCCGAAGCCGTTCCGGGTCCTTCAACCGTGAGGGGCAGCGCGGTCACCATCCCCGTAAGTCGACATCCCAGCGCTCGACCACCTCATCGCCGTCGACCACGTAGAGGGAGTCGTGGTACGCCACGGTCGGGTCGACGTGCGCCGGGAGCACCCGCACACGGTCTCCGACCCGCAGCGGGGAGGCCGGGGCGAAGGTCAGGTGCTCGTCCGAACAGAACCACACCTCGCCTCCCTCGACAGACGGGTCGCCGTGGTCCATTCCCAACGCCTTGAGCCCGCAGTCGGCCACGGTCCAGCCCGCCGAAACCGAGATCACGGTGGACAGGACCGAGAGCGCCTGGGTGAACGGCAGGCCGAGCTTGCCGTAGGCCGTGTCCATGAGTGCGTACGAGCCGGCCTGAATCTCGGTGGCCCAGGAGTTGAGATCATAAGTCCCGGTGCCGCCCGCCGAGATCACTTCGCCGCCCACCTCTCCGGCCGCCAGCATGAGCTGGCCCATGGAGTCTTCGAGCATCGCCGTGCGTGCGGACCGCTCCGTCAGTCCCACGATGTGACCCTCGTACCCCATGACCCCGCGCACGCTGAGACCCGCGGCGCGGGAGCGATCAGCCAGCCGGCCCGCCTCCCCAGGCGAGCAGCCACACCGGGGGAGGCCCACGTTGACGTCGATCAGCACCTCGGGCACACCGGCGCGTGCCACCGCGTCGATTGTGGCGTCGGAGTCGACAGCGACGGTGACGCGAGCGCCGGTTCGGGCGAGGACGCCGAGGCGGGTGGCGTCGGCGACTTCGTTCGCCAACAGGAGGTCCTCGCTCAACCCCGCCCGCACCATCCCCTCCATCTCGCGCACGGTGGCGCAGGTGAACCCCGAATGACCCGCCGCCGCCTGGCGCGTCGCCAGTGCCGTGCACTTGTGCGCCTTCACGTGCGGCCGCAGCCGATTTCCGGGCAAGGCCTCCGCCATGACGCGGATGTTGTCCTCCAACCGGCGGGCGTCGACGAGGAGCGCGGGCGTCGTGAGCTCCGAGGTCCGCATACCCGCACGCTACTGACCATGACGGTGCCACGGCGAGCGGTCGCGGGTAGCCTCCGCGCGTGGACGCGCCGTGGTTGGGGGATGCCTGCGGCTTGGTCGATGCGTTCCGGGCCGGGGAGCTGTCGCCGCTGGAGGCTTTGGATATCTCCATTGCCGCCATCGAAACGTCGCCGCTGAATGCCTTCAGTTTCACCGACTTCGATCGGGCGAGGGACTCGGCGCGCCGGGCCGACGTCTCTCTGCCTTTCGGCGGCGTGCCCTTCGGCATCAAGGAGCTCGAGAAGGTGGAGGGCTGGCCCTACACGGGGGCATCCGTCATCTTCCGGGACCGGATCGCTAACCACGATGACACGTCGCTCTCGCGACTGCGCGTCAGCGGCGCCGTGCTGGCCGCCCAGACGACGGCACCCGAATTCGGGGGCATCAACTGCACCTCGACAGCGCTGCACGGGACGACGCGCAACCCGTGGAACCCTGCGCGCACTCCGGGCGGGTCCTCGGGTGGCACGGCGGCGGCAGTTGCCGGCGGCCTCCTCCCAATCGCGACGGGCAGCGACGGCGGCGGGTCCATTCGTGGCCCGGCGGGTTTCAGCGGGTTGTTCGGCCTCAAGGCGACCTACGGTCGGATTCCGAAAGGTCCTGACGGCACGATTGAGCCGATGACCACCGTTCTGGGGTGCCTGACCCGGTCGGTGCGGGACACCGCCCGCTACTTCGACGTGTGCAGCGGGTTCGACCGCCGCGATCCGCTGAGCCTGCCCCGGGTGGAGGGTTGGGAGCCGGAACTCGGCACGCACGATCTGTCAGGCAGGACTGCAGTGATCCTGGTCGACCTGGGGATTGCGCAGGTCCGGGACGAGGTTGCCGCGCTCGTCACGGCCAGCGCCGAGCGCCTGGCCCGGGCGGCCGGACTGAAGCTCGTGACGGTATCGGCGACGCTGCCGCCGCTCCGAGGTGCATGGGCCATGGCGAACCAGCCCCCTCTGGTGGCCGACCTGGGCGAGGCCTATCCAGATCGCATCGATGAAATGTCGCGTGAGATCGCGGCGGGACTCGAGAGCGCCCGGGCGCGCTACACGCTCGAGAGGGCGGCGTCGGTCGAGCAGTACCGGCGGCGGCTCAACGGAGCAATCGCCGACCTTTTCGACGAGGCCGACTTCGTGTTCTGCTCGACCCATCCAGACGTGGCCTTCAACGCGGAGGGGCCGCCACCCTCCACGCTCCCCGGTCGGGACCTCATTGATGAGATCGGGTTCACCCGGGCGATCATGAACCAGGCTGCGCTGACGGCGCCGTCCAACCTCAACGGCAGCCCGGCGGTAAGCATCCCGGCCGGACTGGTTGACGGGTTGCCGGTGGGACTGCAGGTGCTGGCGGGTCACCACCGGGAACCGTTGTTGCTCGACCTCGCGCTGGCGGCAGAGCGAGCCGAGCCCTGGCCCCTGGTGGCACCCGGTTCGCCCCTGCGTCTCGCGTGACCTTCAGTCCTGCGCTTCTCTCCAAGGTTTCATGTCGAGGCCCGGGTAACGAGCTTGGACGCCGGCCAGCGTCGCCTCGTTCCAGTACGGATGGCCGGGCTCGGGCACGCCCATGAGCGCCAGCTGACGTGGTGTGGCCTGCTGGACGTATTTCGTGAGCTCGGGCGAGAAGCCGCGGAAGGGCCAGGCCTGATAGCCGCCCCACGTGGCGTCCCGGTGGCGGAACGAGACGTGGAGCATGACGCGGTGGCGGGTGGGATCGATGAAGTCCGCCGACCGGTGGTAGACGTCCGGACGGTAGGCAACAACCGATCCGGCCGGTGCCGCCGCGTCCGATGGGTCTGCGTAGAGTTCGGGATACTCGACGTAGCTCAAGGTGTGCCTCTCGACTGGGATGTCCTTCGTCTTCTGCCATGAGACGAAGCGGGTGGCACCGTCCTCGGTGGTCACGTCGGTCAGATAGACGAAGAACTCCACTTGTTGGAAGCCGAGTGCATGGCGAGGCACGACCAGCATGTGGTTGGGATAGTCGGCATGCAGGAGTTGGTTGTAGCCCGATGCCTGGTGTGCGTACTTGGCCGTCACGATGCCCATGTAGAGCGCCAGATCCGGGGTATCGAGCAACCCTTCGGCAAGCTCGACAACTCGGTCGTGGAGCACCAGCGCGTTGAGGCGCGAGCTCTGAAAGGGGAACTCCGGCCATGGCGCGTCCCAGGTGTGCCACTTGCCGGCCCCGGCGCCACCGCTTTCTGCCATCTCGGCCGGGGTGGGGAAATGGCGGTGTGTGGCTTCTTGCGCTGCCGCGAGCTCGCGGGGTGGGATCAAGTTCGGCACAACGCACCACCCGTCGCGGTCCCATTGTTCCTTCAGCGCGGGTGCGAGCGCGGGCATGACGGCAGGATAATCCCGGTATCTGCTAACATCTTTGTGCCTCGGGTGTTCGCCCGGCGGGGCCCGTTCGAGATTCCAGATCGAGTAGGCCACTTTTCCTCGATTGGAGTCTCATCATTTCTTCCTTTTCAGACCTTGGCGTCCCCGCGGCGTACACCGACCGCCTCACGCGTCAGGGCATCACCGAACCCCTCACCATTCAGTCAGAAACGATCCCTCCCGCGCTCGCGGGCCGGGACATCTGCGGCAAGGCGCCCACCGGATCGGGCAAGACGCTCGCCTTCGGGATCCCACTCGTCGTCAGCTCCGTGCAATCACGCCCGCGCCAGCCGCGGGCGCTGGTCCTCGTGCCGACACGCGAGCTGGCGACGCAGGTCCACGACGTCATCGGGGGCCTCTTGGGTCATGACAGCAAGCGCGTCATCTCCATCTTCGGTGGCACCGGCTACCGCGACCAGGTGCGTGCCCTGCACAAGGGCGTCAACATCGTGGTGGCCTGTCCGGGACGCCTCGAGGACCTGATCGAGCGGGGCGACGTGCGCCTCGACGATGTGACGACGGTGGTGCTGGACGAGGCGGATCGCATGGCGGACATGGGTTTCCTGCCTGCGGTACGTCGCCTGCTGGACCAGACGGCGCAGAACCGCCAGGTCCTCTTGTTCTCGGCCACCATCGGTCGCGAGGTGGAGTCGATCATCCGGAGTTACCAGCGCGACCCCGTCAGGGTTGCCATTGAGGCCACTGAGGAGGCGAAGGGCGACGTGGCCCATCACTTCTGGAAGGTGGATCGGGCCGAACGGGTGGCGATCACAGCCAAATTGATCGAGCACCACGGGCAGGCCTTCGTGTTCTGCCGCACCAAGCGCGGGGCCGACCGCGTCGTCCGGCAGCTGCAGGCGCACGGCGTGCGTGCGGTCCCCATGCATGGCGACCGCACCCAGGGTCAGCGCGAGCGGGCACTGGATTCGTTCGCCAAGGGGAAGGCAGACGCCCTCGTGGCGACCGACGTCGTGGCGCGGGGCATCCATGTCGACGCCTTGCCGTGTGTGGTCCATTTCGACCCGCCGACGGATCACGTGGACTACGTGCACCGTTCGGGTCGGACGGGCCGGGCAGGCCACACGGGGACGGTCGTGTCCCTGGTCACGCCTGAGCAGCACAAGGATGTCCGTGGGGTGCAGCACGCGCTCGGGCTCGAACCCGGCCTCCTGGCTCCGTTCTCGGCACCGATGCCGGTTCCGTCGGCCC
>Ga0182024_10002938_pt1 | contig 41516 bp, 40 predicted proteins | sample P32metaG_FD_120480 | JGI IMG/M metagenome (GOLD analysis project Ga0182024, IMG submission 120480) | Permafrost microbial communities from Stordalen Mire, Sweden - P3-2 metaG (Illumina Assembly) | ecosystem: Environmental > Terrestrial > Soil > Wetlands > Permafrost | place: Sweden: Stordalen...
CAATTAGCCTCTCCACGCACTTGCCGAACCTATCGCCAAGTCGATTTCAAGCCGGCCTATGACCCTTCCTGCGCGATCCGCACCGCAGCTCACCACCAAATCGATCCCTGTGAGAAATGGCGGTTAGGTTCGCTGTGCCCGCCAGGCTCAGTACATGCGCCGCGGCGTTGCCCTTGACGGCGAGAACGATGACTTCGCCGAACGCAGCCGCATCGGCAAAGCTGCCCGTCAAACCTGAAGGATTCTGCTTTGCCCAGTCCGCAAGTTTACCGGGCGTTCCTGTGCCAACCGTAACTTGATGGCCATGCTTCATGAAGCCGACAGCCAAAGTCGTCGCCACATCGCCCGATCCTAAAATTCCGACTTTCATGTTGCACTCCATCGTAAAAATGATTACCCGGGTGGGTCGGTGGATTCAGATTTCATGGGCCCGCGCGGGCCGCTAGAGCGCTAGCACGGGATAGAGAGGGCATATTCGGGGAGGACGCCGAGTTCGGCGGCCATGCGGAAGAAGCCCTTCATGCCATCGATACATTCTTCGTCGAGCACATAGTGAATATTGGTGGTCAGATAGGAACGGATTGTCTCTTCAGAGATCGGGAGCCGCGCCGACCACTCGGCCACCAGCACATCCATGTTCTCCAGGCCATGATTGCGAGATTGGATGAAATCTTCCGCGACACTCTCGTCCAATAGGCTGCCGTGCGCAGCACCCCAGACGGCGGAGACGAAAGGAAGGCCTGTGAGGGCTCGCCACTCTTCGGCGAGATCGTGATAGACAAGCTCTTCTCCGGTGCGCTCGAAGCGGTTGGCTCGTTCTTCCAGAGCCAATAGTGCTGGGTCGCCGATGAGGATGGCAGCGTCGGCCCTCTGAAGCATGGCGTCGAGGTCGGCTGCCAAGGGCAGAAAGGGGACGGCCGCGTTGCCCCACTTGTGAAAGAGGATGCGCGCATAGGCCAGGGTGGTGCGACTGGCGACGTCGGCGGCTACGGAACGCAGGGCGGCAAGAGGCTGGGTGGCGCGGCGGACCAACAGCAGGGAGCGCACGCGGCCCTTGGAGGCGATGGTGCAGCCGGGGAGAATGCGCAGGCCGGGAGTGGTGGCGAGTGCGGCGATGGGGATGAGACCGATGTCGGAGGCTTCCGAAGCCAAACGGGCGGCGCATTCGGAGGGCGACATGCGATCGATTTGGTAACGCAGAGCGAGCGGGGCGCTGAGAGGCGGATGCTCGAAGTCCCACATGAGGGGCGCGGGATTGAGGAAGTTGATGGCGGCGACACGCAAGCGGGAATTTGGGGTGGGATTCACTGCTTGTTAGAGTACCAAGCCGTCGCGAAGGATTCCGGGTCTTCCTGGAGAGGCGCTGTGAGGTAAATCACCGATTTGGCAGGCTATAGGGAGTAAGAATGGCTTGGTGAGCACAACTGCACAAAATTCCTCCTCCAAGAATGCGGATTCGAGTCCAGCGTTGGACGAGGATCGTCTGGCGTGGCTGGCGCTAGCGCTGGCGCCGGGTCTGGGACCAAAGCGAATTCTCGACGCGATGAAGCAGTTGGGCGCTCCCAGTCAGATATTTGCCCTCACCCTGACAGAACTCGAGGGCTTAAGGCTTCCCGCACAGTCGGCGCAGTTCATCTTCGACGGCAAGGCGCGCCAATCAGCTGAAGAAGAATGGGTGCGCGTGGCGGCGCAGGGCGCGACCTTGCTGAGTTTCAGTTGCGCCGAATATCCGGAGCGCCTCAAAGAAATCTACGACCCGCCACCGGTGCTTTGGGTGCGCGGGGCGGTGAGCTTGCTGAGCAGGCCGGCGATTGCGGTGGTGGGCACGCGACACCCCAGCCCCTATGGGTCTGGTGTGGCGGAGATGCTGGCGCGCGACCTGGCCGTGCGGCGTCTGCTGATCGTAAGCGGGATGGCGCGGGGCATCGACAGTTGCGCGCACCGTGGCGCACTGGCGGCGCGCATGCCCACGGTGGCCGTTTGGGGAACCGGCATCGACGTCGTCTATCCCAAGGAGAACAAGAAGCTGGCCGATGAGATATTGGCTAGCGGCGGGGCGATTGTGAGCGAACTGCCAATGGGCACATTCCCCGCGCCACAGAACTTTCCCCGGCGCAACCGCATTTTGAGCGGGCTGAGCATTGCAGTGCTGGTCGTGGAGGCGGCGGAGAACTCCGGCACGCGGGTGACGGCGCGCTGCGCCGCCGAACAGAATCGCGACCTGTTTGCGGTGCCGGGCAATGTGACCAACAAAGGCTCATGGACTCCCAATACGCTGATTAAGCAGGGGGCAAAGCTGGTGGCTACCTGGGAAGACGTTTGGGAGGATCTGCCTTCGCAAGTGCGACTGGAGCTTGAGGCGGAAGCCCCGGCGGCATCAAAGTCGGAGACGACGGCATCTCTGTTGCCTGACCCCGTTCTGCGGCCCGAGGAGGCAATGGTGCTGGAGGTTCTCCACTCAGATGCAAGTCTACAGATTGACGAGATTCTCGAGCTGCTGGAAACGCAATTAACCTCATCCGAGGTATTTACGGCACTGTTCGAGCTGGAAATCACGGGGCGGGTTCGGTGTATGCCGGGTAAGAATTACGTGCGAGCGCTCTGAGCCGACTACAGCCGGTTTGAGGTTGGAAACCTCGCTTTAAGGCAAAAAGAGGCTTACCCCGTTCGGAAGCTACAGGGAGGGTTTCAGCAAATCGAGGCCAGCTTTCGAGACTTGGACGTCGTCTTCGGACTTGCCTCCGCTGAAGGCTACGATCACGTAGCCGGTCTTTGCACGGGCAATGACGCCGCCCTGCCAGCCGAATTCACCGGTCATGGGCGGGCGCTTGGCGGTACCGCTGTCCTGGAGCGTGTCGGCCATCTCGGCCGCCTTGGCATAGGCGATTCCAAGCATATTATTGCCCTTGTCCCCAGCCGCGGGATCTTTCATCCGGCCCACAATCGCCATCTTCGAGGTCCATCCCTGAATGCTGTCGCCCTGGGCGTAAGACACAACCGCGACTCCCGTGATATTGAGTTCGGCGGCGCGCTTCTTCATCGCATCAAGCGCCGCGCTAGCCAAGGCATCGAATTTCTTGGCGGAGACCGGTTTTGGGGCACTCGCCGCGCTGGCTGTTCCATTGTTGGCGGCGAAGCTCACCGCGATCAGCATTCCTATTGCAAGCAGGCGTGTCTTCATTGTGTCCCTCTCCGATTGGCCAAGTTCCGCGCCGGTTTGCGCCCGGCTGGAACTCAAGGAATTGTAATCGCCTACACCCAAAAACGGCATTCCGAGCTAACCAGCATCCCGTCACGGTAATCTTAAAGGCAACGTGATCAAGGTAAACCCCCAACCCGCGGCTCCGCCGTTGCCCACTTCGGACGACAGCCCTGCGGAGTTGGCGCCGCCCATCCAAGCCACGGACAAGGCTCCGTCTGAGCTGACACCGTTCATGCGGCAGTGGACGGCGGCGAAGCGCGAGAATCCGGACGCGCTGCTGTTTTTCAGGATGGGTGATTTCTACGAGCTGTTCTACGACGATGCGGTGACTGTGAGCCGGGAGTTGCAGTTGACATTGACGGCGAGGGACCGGGAGCGTTCCCAGCCGATGTGCGGGGTTCCTTATCACGCCGTGGAAAGCTACCTGACGCGTCTCCTGCGCAAAGGCTACCGCATCGCTATCTGCGACCAGATGGAGGATCCCAAGCTCACAAAGAAGATTGTGCGGCGCGAGGTGACGCGGGTGCTGACGCCGGGGACCGCTCTGGACGCGGCGCTGGGACAGGAGCAGAACAATTTTCTGGCGGCGCTGTTCGAGAGCGCAGCTGGGAAAGAGCCGGTGTGCGCAGTGGCTCTGCTGGATGTTTCTACGGGGGAGTTTCGAACGGCGGAGTTTTCGGGCGCGACCGCCCTGCAGCAGGCGGTGGATGAGATTGTAAAGGCCGGGCCGAGCGAGGTGCTGGTGGCGGAGAGTGCCGAGTTGCCGGCGCGGCTTGAGCGGATTCCGGCGCGGACGCGGGTTCCCGACTGGGTGTGGACGCGGGATTTTGCCGTGCCGCTGGTCGAACGCCAGCTCAGTGTGAGGTCACTGGAGGGGTTTGGGCTGGACCTGCATCCAGCGGCGGCGATTGCGGCGGGGGCAGTGCTGCACTATGTGCGGACAACGCAGAAGATCGAGGCGCTGCACATTGACAGCTTGAGATTTGAGGAGCACTCGACAGCGCTCGAACTAGATCAGGTGACGGTGCGCAACCTTGAACTCGTTGAGCCGCTGTTTGTGGGGCAGGACAGCCGAGCGACGCTCTTCCACACACTCGACGCGTGCCAGACGCCGATGGGCAAGCGGCTGCTGCGAGCAACGATTCTGCGGCCTTTGCTGGATGCCGAGGTGCTGGAAGCTCGCTATGAGGCGGTGGGCGAGGCACATGGAGACCTGCTGAAGCGCGAGGAGATTCGACGTGCGTTTGGTGGAATCTTGGATTTGGAGCGGCTGCTGGCGAGGTTGAGCCTCGATTCAGCGGGACCGCGCGACATTCGGACGCTGGCGGCGAGTTTGAGCAGGCTGCCAGGGTTGAAGATCGCGCTCGATGTGATGCTTGCTGCCCAGTGGCTAGACGCGGCCGCACGGCTGGATACGCTCGCCGACGTGACGGAACGAATTGGCGCGACGCTAGTAGAAGAGCCGCCGTTGACCCTGGTCGACGGGGGCGCGATTACGGCGGGCGTGGATGCGGAGTTAGATGAGTTACGCACGATTTCGACGACTGGAAGGCAGGCAATTGCGGCCATCGAGGAGCGGGAGCGTCAGCGGACAGGGATAGGTTCGTTAAAAGTGCGGTATAACTCGGTGTTTGGGTATTACATCGAGATCACCAAAGCGAACATGGCTCTAGCGCCGGCGGACTACGAGCGCAAGCAGACGCTGGTGAATGCGGAGCGGTTTACGACGCCGGAACTGAAAGAGTACGAGCGGAAGATACTGACAGCGCACGATAGATCGATCGAGATCGAGAAACGGATCTTTATCGAGCTGCGACGCGCGGTGCTGGAGGCGGCGGGACGGATACGAAGGACATCGTCAGCGGTCGCCGAAGCCGATCTGCTGGCGAACTTCGCGCATCTGGCGGCGCTGCGGCGGTATGTGCGCCCCACGATCGTCGAGGAACTGGTAATCGAAGCCGTAGCGGGGCGTCATCCGGTAATCGAGCAGTGGATGGAGGAAACGCGCGAGGGGCGGTTCATTGCCAACGATTTATATCTGAATGCAGCGGGGGATGGGCCTAGTTTATTGCTAATTACTGGGCCTAACATGGGCGGCAAAAGCACTTATCTGCGGCAGGCGGCGATGTTAGTCTTGCTAGCGCAGATGGGCAGCTTTGTTCCGGCGGAGAGTTTGCGCTTTGGACTGGTGGACCGCATCTATACGCGCATCGGAGCCAGCGACAATGTGGCGCGCGGGCGATCGACGTTCATGGTAGAGATGACGGAGACGGCCACGATTCTCAACACAGCGACCAACAAATCGCTGATTCTTCTGGATGAGATGGGGCGTGGTACGGCGACCTTCGACGGGTTGAGTCTGGCTTGGGCCACAGTGGAATATCTGCACGCGGAGACAGGAGCGAGGACACTGTTTGCCACGCACTATCATGAGCTGACCATGCTCGCCGAGAAGTTGCCACGCGTGCGCAATCTGCGGGTAGGCGTCAAGGAAGCGGCGGGCGGAATTGTTTTTCTGCATAACATTGAGCCGGGCGCGGCCAGCAAGAGTTATGGAATTGAAGTGGCGCGATTGGCGGGGTTGCCTTCGGTGGTGATCGAGCGGGCCAAGCGTGTGCTGCGGCAACATGAGAAGGCGGAGCGGCAGAGCGTGCAGGTGGAGACGGCCGAGCCGGTACAGTTGACCATCTTTACCCCTCTCTCGCAGCGAATAGTGGACAGGATCGAAGCTACGGATGTGAATTCGCTGACGCCGCTCCAAGCACTGAATCTGCTGGAAGAATTACAGCAAGAACTGAAGGAAAAGGGATGACAGCTAATTTGCGCCAAGCCGCGGGCAGTCTGCTCGTTGTAGGGTTGTCGGGCACCGAGCTTACGAAGCTGGAGCACGCATGGCTCAAGCTGGTGAGGCCGGGGGGGATCATTCTGTTTCGGCGAAACATTGAAGACGCGCGACAGACGCGGGCGCTGCTTGACGAGGCAACAGGGCTGTGCGCGGCACACAGTTTTCGCTGCGTCGACGTGGAAGGCGGGACCGTAGACAGGCTGCGCGACGCGCTGGCGCCCATGCCCTCCGCCCAGGCTGTGACGCTAGCAGCCAAGCGAACAGGGAAGGTTGGGCTGATTCGCAAACAAGGCGAGCTGGTGGCAGAGGGCGTGCGAGCCTTCGGATTCAACACGACGCTGGCGCCAGTGGTGGACCTGGCCCTACCCGATTCAGCCGAGGTTCTGGGCACGCGGGCTGCGGCTGCGACTGCACCGGAGGTAGTGGACTATGCGCGCAATTTTCTGGCCGGACTGGCGAAGCACGGAGTAGTGGGCTGCGGCAAGCATTTTCCGGGGCTGGGTGGAGGCACGCTTGATTCGCATCTGGAAACCCCGGCAATCCGCCGGAGCGGCCGCGAGCTATGGCATAAGGACCTGGCTCCCTATCGCGAATTGCGCAATGAGTTGCCGATGATTATGGTGAACCACGCGGCTTATCCCGATACGCCGGGGAAGGATCGGCCAGCGAGCGCGTCTCCCTATTGGATTACGACAGTACTGCGTAAGCGGCTTGGTTACTGGGGCATCATCTTCTCCGACGACATGGAGATGGGGGGCATTCTGAAGTTCATGTCGATGGAACAAGCCGCGATTGCGGCCATCCGCGCGGGGATGGATCTGCTGGAGATCTGCCACAGCCCGGAGTTGATTCTGCGGGCCTACGAAGCGCTGATTGCAGAGAGCGAGCACTCGCCCGCCTTCCGCAATCTGCTGCTGGCACGTGCAACGCAGACTGCACGGGCGCGCGCGAGGTTGTTTGCGGACGGGGTTCCCAAGGCGCTTTCGGCGCGGCAGTTCGAGGCGCTGCGGGAGCGGATTCTGCGATTTGGGGAGACAGTCTCAAAAGCGCAGCCAGCGCCGGAGGCGCAATCGGCATGAACGCGAAGGCAATGACCGTGGCCGGCATCATGAGCGGAACCTCTGCCGACGGAATCGATGTAGCCGCGGTGCGAATCGAAGCGGGCAAACTACGGCCAAAGCTAACCCTGTTGGCCCATGAGGGATTTGCTTTTCCGGTTGCGCTACGGCGCGCTGTGCTGACGGCGATGAATGCAGCGTCGACTTCCACATCGGAACTGGCGCGGCTCAACTGGCGGCTGGGAATAGCCTACGCCGAGGCCGTGGGCGCAACGCTCAAACGGCACAACGTGGAACTGGACCTCATCGGCTGCCACGGTCAAACTCTCTATCATCAGCCGCGCGCGGCGACGTACGCGGGCCGGCGTTTTGCCTGCACCTGGCAGGCGGGCGAAGCGGCGGTGATTGCAGCAGCGCTGGGCATTCCGGTGGTCTCAAACTTTCGGCCGGCAGATATGCTGGCCGGCGGGCAGGGCGCGCCGTTGGTGCCGTTGCTCGACTATGTGCTGTTTGCGGACTCGAAGCGCGGGCGCGTTCTGCAAAATATAGGCGGCATCGCTAACCTGACGGCGATTCCCGCCGGGGCAGCGGCAGATCAAGTGATCGCCTTCGATACCGGCCCCGGCAACATGGTGATCGATGCGCTCGCTCAGGAGCTCTTCGGCAAGCGCTTCGACCGCAACGGAGCCTTAGCCGCCGAGGGACGAGTAATTGCACCGGTTTTGGGATCGGCATTGCGCAATCCTTACTTTCAGCTCAAACCTCCGCGCACGGCGGGACGGGAGCAATTTGGCCGCGAGTATGCCGCAAAGTTTCTTGCAGCTTGCAAGCGGAGAAGCAACAAGCCCGAAGATGCATTGGCTACGGCCACGGCACTTACCGCGGAGATAATTGCAATGAGTTACAAGCGGTTCTGCCGAGCAAAGATGAAAGGCAAAGTGGATTACATCGTCTCTGGCGGCGGAGCGCGCAACCATACGCTGATGGCCATGCTGGCGCAGAGGCTGGAGCCGCTGGGTTGCGAGCTGGCCGCGAGCGAGGAGTTCGGTTTGCCAGTGGAGGCCAAGGAAGCAGCGGCCTTTGCGCTGCTGGCTTGGCAAACCTGGCATCACCGGGCCGGCAACGTTTCGGTAGCCACCGGGGCGACGCGGCCCGCAATTCTGGGCCAGGTGACGTATGCGTAGGTTGCTTGCATTGGCCGCACTGCTGGCGCTGGCTGGCTGCTATGGAGCGCAGAGGGATCCCAACACGGTGATCTTTCTCATCGAGAGCAGTCCCGCGAATCTCGATCCGCGTATTGGCACCGACGCTCAGTCGCAGCGGATCGACGCGCTCATCTTTGACGGCCTGGTGGCTCGCAATGCCAGCTTTCAATTTACTCCGGCTTTGGCCGAGAGCTGGGAGCAGCCGAACCCGCTGACGCTTGTCTTTCATCTGCGCAGCGGCGTAAAGTTCCACGACGGGCGGTCGCTGACGGCTCGCGATGTCGCATGGACGATCGAGTCTATGATCGACCCTGGGCGTTTCGGCTCCGTGATCTCGCCAAAGGCAAACTCTTACTCGTCCGTGAACATTGTGGAAGCTCCTGACGAGCGGACCGTGGTTTTCCATCTAAAGCACGCGGACAATTTTCTGCTCACTAACCTTTCCACGGGGGCCATGGGCATTGTTCCCGAGGGCAGCGGAAGAGACTTCTGGCAGCATCCGGTGGGCACGGGGCCTTTCAAATTTGTCAGCCAGCAGATCGATCAGGATGTGATTGTAGCGCGCAATCCACAGAGTTGGGATGTGACGCCGAAGCTCGCGCGGGTGCGCTTCGCCGTAGTGCCCGATGCGATAACGGAATCGCTTGAGCTCGAAAAAGGTTCGGGCGACGTGGCCGTCAATTCCCTGCCCATGGATTCGTTGCCTGTGCTGGCAGCGAATCCCAATTTACAACTGGAAGAGACAGGCGGCACAGAGATTCAATACCTCGGCTTCAACCTCCTCGACCCGCTGCTGAAGGACGTGCGCGTGCGCCAGGCGATTGCCTGCGCCATTGATCGAGAACTCATGATCAAGACGCTGCTGGGCGGCCATGCGCAGCCGGCGTCGAGCTTACTACCCATCAATCATTGGGCGCGGAGCGGCAATGTCGCGCGCTACGATTTCGATCCGGCGCGGGCGGCGCGGCTGCTGGATGAGGCTGGCCGTCCGCGTGGCAAAGATGGAATCCGCTTTCACCTGACGATGAAGACCAGCAACGACGAGGGGACACGCCTGCTGGCTGCCGTGTTGCAGCAGCAACTCGGTGCGGTGGGGATCGCGCTGGATCTGCGCAGCTATGAATACGCCACGTTCTACTCGGACGTGTCGCGCGGCGCTTTTCAAATGTATTCGCTGCGCTGGGTCGGCATTGTGCAGCCGGATATCTTCAGCTACGCTTTCTCGACGGCATACTTCACTCCCAGGGGCGCGAACCGGGGGCACTATTCAAACCCACGTCTCGACGCACTGCTCGACGATGCGGCTCAAAGCGAAGACACAGTCCAGCGGCGAGCGGAGTATGTGGAGGCGCAGCAGATTCTGGCCCGCGATCTGCCCGCCATCAATCTTTGGTACACGGATACCGTTGTGGTACACAACCGGCGGCTAACGCACGTGGTTCCTTCGCCGTCAGGAAGCTACACATTTCTGGAGACGGCGGAGCTGGCGGATTGAGGCGACCCGGCCGTTGTGTGATCCAAACGTTGATCTTCCTACAAGTGAAAGAAATATATAGCTTTACGTCCATTCTTCAAGAAATATTTAGCAGACCGTCACAGTGTGGTGTGTTTGCACAACCTTTTGGCGGACTGGCTCGTCTACAAAAATGGTAATTCACTTTCCTGCCCCGGCAATCGGTAAGATGTGGCCGCGGAGAAACGGCTTATGAAGAGCAAGATGAAGATTCGATTTCCTGGGTTGAAGGCGTTCACATTTCTGGTTGCAATGCTGATGATGACATCCGCAGCTGGAGCCCAAGCGCCTAGCCGCTTTCTGGGCACGGTAACGGCCATCAGCGGGAACACGCTGACGGTGAAGACCGATGCTGGGGACGTTCGTCAGGTCGATGTCCCCGATACGGCAATGATCAAGCGCATCGCCCCTGGGCAAAAAGATCTGAGCACCGCGGAGACCATTCAGTTCAGCGATCTGGCGAGCGGAGACCGCGTGCTTGTGAGGCTCGATCCCGCCGCGACCGGCGCAAACGGACAAGCTTCGCAGATCATCGCTATCAAGCAAGCGGATGTAGCGCAAAAGCAACAGAAGGATCGCGAGGACTGGCAGCGTCGAGGCGTGGGCGGCCTGGTGAAGAGCGTTGACAGCCCGGGCGGCGTCATAGTTTTGACCAGCGGTGTTGGCGCCACTGCCAAGACGATCACCATCAACACCACAAAGGCAACAGTGCTGAAGCGGTACGCACCGGCATCCGTGAGTTACGATGCGGCACTCCCTGCTCCAATCGATGCGATTCATGCGGGCGACCAGTTGCGGGCACGAGGAACAAGGAATGCGGACGGTACGGAGATGAGCGCGGAAGAGGTGATCTCGGGTACCTTCCGCAATATCTCCGGAACGATCTCATCGCTGGATACCGCCGGTTCGACGTTGGTAGTGAAGGATCTGGCGACCAAGAGGCAGGTGACTATCCACATCACCGGCGATGCGCAAATGCGCCGGTTACCGGATATGATGGCGCGGATGCTGGCGGCGCGGCTGCAAGGAGCCTCGAACGGTTCCGGCGGCGCAGCAGGGGCCGGAAGCGCTGGATCTGGCCAGCGTGGTGGCGGCGGCGATCCGCAGCAGTTTCTTAACCGCGCGCCGGCGATTCAATTGGCCGACCTGAAGAAGGGCGACGCCGTGATGCTGGTTGCAACGGACGGTGCAACGGAAGTCACCGCCATCACACTATTGGCGGGCGTTGAGCCTCTGCTTGAGGCTCCTGCTGCTAGCCAGAGCCTGCTCAACAACTGGAGCATGAACTCCGGTGCAGGCGCCGCAGACGCCGCGATCCAGTAAACGTACTCACATATTTCATCGGAAGCAAGCGAGGGACTGGTGTATTCAAAATTGCATAGCTTTCATCTTTTTCTGATTGCGTTGATGCTCGGATTTGCGGGTGCGCTCACGGCACAGGGCCAAACGCCTGTGCAGACTCCGGCGTCAACCGCGCCCGTGACTACAGCTACTCTAAGAGGCCACATCGCCGACCCAACGGGCGCTTTGATCCCCGGCGCAGTGGTCACCATCGTCACGTCGGCGGGGACCGCTGTGACCACCACCACCGCTGACTCGGCAGGCGCCTATCAAGTGAACGGTCTGGCCCCCGGCGGCTATATTGTACGGGCGTCGTATGCGGGCTTCGCGCCGTTTCAATCGCCCACGATCTCGCTGATGGCGGGCCAGAGCAAACGCGTGGACATTTCGATGGCTATCGAGGTTGCGCAGCAAAGTGTAACTGTCACCGAGGATTCGCCCACGGTCAACGTGGAAGCCGGAGGCAACGCCAGCGCCGTTGTCATCAAGGGCAAGGATCTGGAGGCGCTCTCCGACGATCCCGATGAACTATCGAGCGAACTGACCGCTCTGGCCGGACCCTCAGCCGGGCCGAACGGCGGCCAGATTTATATCGATGGATTTACTGGCGGCCAACTTCCGCCTAAGTCGGCTATTCGCGAGATTCGCATCAACCAGAATCCGTTTTCGGCCGAGTTCGACAAACTTGGTTACGGGCGCATCGAGATCCTCACCAAGCCCGGCACCGACAAGCTGCACGGGCAGTTCTTCATGATGGGTAACGACGATCTGTTCAACACCAGCAATCCATTCGCGCCGGACGTTCTGCCGTATAACCGCATTCAGTACAACGGCACCATCAACGGCGCCATCAATAAGTGGGCTTCCTTCTTCTTTAGTTTCGAGCAACGCGACAATCATGACGTGCAGCTCTATGATTTCGCCCCGACCTTTGAGCCGGCCTGCGACTTCGGTTACGGAACTTACTCCGCCGCAACGAATGATTGCTCGGGAACCGTGAACAATCCCCATAACCGCATCAATCTTTCTCCCCGCATCGACCTGCAACTCGGACAGAAGAATACCCTGACCATCCGATACCAGTTTTACCGCGATACTGAGCAAGGGGATATCAACTCAGCCCAACTCCAGCTGCCATCGCAGTCGGTGGTTGAGTATTCAACCGAGCATCAGTTGCAGCTCAGCGACGCCGAAATCATCAACGATCACATCGTGAATGAGTCGCGCTTCCAGTATGTGCGCGACATCGGCGCCAATACACCGGTGTTCACCACCCCGACGATCCAAGTGCAGGGCGATTTCGTTGGCGGTGGGGCATCCAGCCAGATTTCGAACACACATGAAGACCGCTACGAGTACCAGAACCTGACCACCATGTCCATTGGGGCGCAGGCGCTAAAATTCGGAACGCGCATTCGCGATTATCGAGAGGCCACCACGACAACAGGAAACTTCAACGGGACTTTTACGTTCACGCAGGCCAATTACCTCTCCACTCTCACCGCACAGCAAAATAACGTTCCACTAACTCCGGGTACCGGGCCAAGCAAGTTGACTTATACCACGGGCCCGCAGGATTTTACAGTGAACTTGTTCGATGCGGCGCTCTTCCTTCAGGATGATTGGAAGGTCAACAAGAACCTGACAGCCTCCGCCGGACTGCGCTGGGAGTCGCAGAACCACGTCTCCGATCACAGCGACTGGGCGCCTCGAGTCTCCTTCGCCTACGCCCTCGATGGGCATAAAGACAGCAAGCAGGCGAAGACGGTGCTTCGCGGCGGATACGGCATCTTCTACGACCGCCTGCCGTTGTCCGATTTGCTCTCGGCCACTCGCCAGAGCATCACAGGCTCAAGCCAGAAGCAGGTAGCCATCACCAATCCAACGTGCTTCGATCCGAATAGCTTGAGCAACATCGCCGCCAATCCGAACGACCTCCCTGCCAAGTGCGGCGAAACCAGTGGCGCCGCAAGTACGAATGTCGTGATTGCGCCCAGCTATAAATCGCCGTCGACGCAGCAAACCGGGGTCAGCCTGGAGCGGCAGCTGACCAAGGCGAGCACGGTTACGCTAACCTATCTGCATTCGTTCGGCGCGCATCAGATCGTGGAGCGCGACTCGAATGCCTATGAGCCTTTACCGGAAACGACGTACTATAACAGTTCCACAGGTCCAAGGCCCAATCCATCGTTAGGTATCGTTGACGAATACTATCCCGAGGCTGTTTTCAAACAGGATCAGTTCATTGCCAATGTCAACGCGCGCTTCACGCCAAACTTTAGCGTCATAGGTTTCTATAACCTGACCTCCGCCAATACCGATGGTGCTGGGAGCATCGCTTCTAACTCATACAATTTGGGCCAAGATTATGGGCGCGCAAGCTTTGCATCCCGTAACATGGTCTTTCTGATGGCGAATTACATGGGACCATGGGCGCTGCGCTTCAATCCATTTCTGATTGCTCAGTCCGGCAGGCCTTTTAATATAACCACAGAAAACGACTTGACCGGAGATAACTTTTTTAATGATCGCCCGGCAATTGTAGATGGCTCTCAATGTGATACGGCGTCCGATCGTTACGCGCAGACATCTTACGGCTGCCTCGATACAGAACCGACCAGCACTGAAACGCCACTTGCATACAACCTTGGCAATGGCCCAGCCGCAGTGGCCGTGAATCTGCGTGTCAGCCGTGCATTTGGCCTCGGCCCCAAGCTGGCGACAGCGAACGGCGGAGCCCCACCTCCGGGAGGCGGTCCCGGCGGTGGGGGTGGCGGGCGTGGCGGTCCTGGCGGCGGACTTGGTCCCGGCGGGCTTGGGGGCGGAGGGCGTGGAATGGGTGCGATGTTTGCGCCAACCAATACAGGCCGCAAATACAGCCTCACATTCAGTGCCCAGGCATTGAACCTGTTTAACGATATTGACTACGGGACTCCAGTCGGAACCGTGACTCCCCCTCTAAACCCCGGAACAAACACAGTGGCCCCGCCGGATCGTTTTGGTAAGTCGACAAGTCTCGCCGGTGGAATCTTCTCGCAGGGCCCGGCCGCCCGGCGCATCTTCTTTCAGGCGACGTTCTCATTCTGATTGCCAGAAGAGGGTGAAGGCTAATGGCCGGAGCACAAAATCAAGATCGCCTTTGAATGATGAGCAAGTTATTATCGTAATCGTTGAAGGGGTTAGGCAATTCGGCCAGAGCGAAGTCGCAATTGGGAAATTGACTTGCATAACTTGGCAATTGTTTCTTCCAGTTAGCGAAGTCGGCAGTCTTGATGTCTTCGACGATATAAAAGCCGGTGGGGCGAAGATGCTCCAGCGATTCGGATAAAAATAATGCATTTGCCTGAAATGTGTGCAGTCCGTCGTCAACGATGATATCCATCCCGCCCTGCATTGACGGCTGGGCCCATAGATTGCGGATCGCGATGCTATCCAATTGGTCGCAATAGAACGTTTGAATTCTGTCTTCGGCGAACAGAACGTCGCGGTCTAGGTCCGCTCCGAAAATCAACGCATGCGGGAAAATCTCTCGCCAACCGCGCAGAGAGGCGCCGGGTACACCCTCCACTCCCATATTGAAGACGAAGTGCGGGTTCGCGGTACCGATGCCCATCTCAAAGATCCGGAGCGGGCGACCGCGAAGCCCTCTAAAAAGCCTGGAATACACCGCGGTGTAGTTATGCCGGCGGCTGCCCTTGTCGCTGCCGTATTTGGTCATGATGCTGCACATCGCGGTCAGAGCGATGAGATTGACTTCACGCAATTGATCCACAAGGCCGGAAGGCTGGCCTTGGACCACCGGTGAGCGCCGCATACAAATCGAAGCTACACGCCGCGGCAGGTAGAACCTGCCATACCACCAGAAAGAACGAACGCTCTTATATGCGCCGGGAGGCAACTCTCTTTGTAATCGCTCCCGGACTGAAGCCTTCAAGTTCACCAACATAGTGCATCTCGCATTCTCCGCGCGGGCAAATCCCGGTGATTCATCCTACTTTGTCGCCGCAACCGTAGCGCCTTGATGGCCGGTGGTAAAGGCATCGGTGAGCGAGACGACCTTTAACTGCGCCTTTAGAGCGTCGAGAGAAGCTGCGCTTGTGACCGTGGTCTCGACCGTCTCGCCCGGCAGGATATCGAAGTAGTTGTCGGAAAGTTTTACGTCGAGATTGCCAAGGGAGAGATAGACACTGCGGGCCAGCACCGAGGAGGTTGTACGAATCTTATAGCTTCCGTTTGCTCCTGTCGTCTCGATTTTAAGCGCGGCTGGCTTGAGATGAATCTCTTTGACGGGCGCAAGATAGACGAGGTTGCGCGAAACCTGCGATCCATCGGCGGTAAGTTCGGCAACCACAAAGACGCGCGATGTATCCGCCGCGCCCGCATCGGCCAGTTTCTTGAGCGGCCAATCGAGATAGACCTTACTGGCGAGTTGCGTAACGTCAACCGCATGCGACTCCTCAAGCAGCACGTTGCCGTCAAAGTCCATCAGGCGCACGCGCAGAGTGGCCGGCTCCGCCTTGGTTTTGTCGGAGACGATGTAGACCTTGAGCGAGCCGTTTTCGACATGCGGCGAGACAAGGATCGGCGCATAGAAGCGGCGCGCATAGTATTGCAGCGCTTTCCAACGGCCGTAGTAGTCGATCGAGGACCAGGAGGCGACGGGCCAACAGTCGTTCAACTGCCAGAAGATGGAGCCCATGGTTTCAGGACGGCTGCGGCGGAAGTGCTCCGCGCCGATCTTGATCCCCTCGGCCTGGAGCACTTGGCTGACATAGAGAAAGCTGGCAAAATCCTTCGGCTCCGAGTAATCCCGGAGCAGATAGTCGTGGATGATCGCGTTGCCTTCATTGTTCTTCTGGTGGGCAAGCATCACCGGTGTGAAGATGCCGATGCGATCCTCGGCTTGTGTGAATGCTTCGATCGTCTTCATCTCTGGAAACGATTGGAACCCGTATTCCGTAATGAAGCGCTCATGATGCGCTTCGTACGTCGAGAACGGCACCCGCCCGTGCCATACGTCCCAGATGTGAGCGTCCCCCGACTGGTAGTGATCGCTGAGCGGTTCATAGTCCGCACTGGGAGAACTGGGCCAGTAAGGCGTCTCGGAGTCGAGCCGCGCAACGACTCTGGGCAGAATACCGCTGAACTCTGTGAGGTAGTCTTGCCACATCTGGAACTTGATATCCAGGGGCAAAGTCGCACGGTCTTTCCAGTTCAAAGCTGACTCGGTCTCATTGTTGCCGCACCACACCACGATGCTGGGGTGGTTGCGCAAACGGCGAACCTGGTCGTCGGCTTCGGCTTCGATATTGAGCTTGAAGTCATAGGTTCCGGGCTGCCAGTCGTTGCCGAACATGAAGTCTTGCCAGACCATAATGCCCAGCTCATCACAGATCGAGTAGAACTCGTCGCTCTCATAGTAGCCGCCGCCCCAGTGGCGGATCATGTTCATGTTGGCGTCGCCGGCGGATTCCAAGATGCGGTGATAGTCGGCGGTCGTCACGCGATTGGGAAAGCTGTCGAAGGGAATGACGTCTGCGCCTTTGGCGAAGACCGGAATGCCATTCACAATCAGCTCGAAGGACCGGCCCCATTGGTCAGGCTCGCGGTGAAGCACGATGGAACGAAGACCTGCCTTCACCTTGCGCTGGTCCGCAGGTTGCACGCCCACGCCGATTTGTGCAGTGAATTCATAAAGCGGCTGGTCGCCGTAGCCGGCCGGATACCACAGCTTTGGCTGGCGAACCTCGACAGGAAGATCGATCACGTTGCGACCGGCATGGAGGCTCGCCACGGTGCTGAGCGTGACGGGCTTTCCGTTGTCAATGTACCGAACGCTGACCTTGGCCGTGCCGGAAGTTGCGGCCTCGACTTCCACCTCCGCATCCATATGGGCCACATCCTTGCTGACGTCGCGCTGGCGGATGGCGAAGTCCGCGATGCGCACCTTGTCCCACGCCTCAAGCCGTACCGGCCGCCAGATGCCGCTGGTCACAAAGCGCGGCCCCCAATCCCAACCGTACTCATACGCTGCCTTGCGGATATAGGTCTTGGCTGCGGTTTTGGTCTTCGGCTGCCATGGATCGCCGGCGGCCACTTCGTCCGCGGCTTTAATCGGTGATGGAAACACGACGCGCAGCAGGTTCTTGCCCGCATGCAAGTGACCCTTCACCGGGACGCGCCAGATGCGGAACATGTTATCGGCCGTGAGTACCTGGACGCCGTTCAAGTAGACTTGCGCGGCTGCATCAAGGCCATCAAAAACCAGATCGACGTTGGAGCGCGCCAACAACGCCGGGGTCGCGTCAAAGCTCACTCGATACTCCCAGCTCTCTTTCTCGATCCATTGCAGCTTGGATTCGTTATCGCGGAAGAAGGGGTCGGGAATTTTCTTGTTGGCCAGCAGATCCAGGTGGACGTCGCCGGGGACAGTCGCCGCCAGCCAGCCAGTCTCCGCGTCCTGCGCGCCAGCGGCAATCTGCCGGAACTGCCAGCCGTGTTCGAGCGTGAGAACCGCATTCTGCAACGGTCTGGACTGCGCGCTCGCCGCTTCATTCCCCATCCCGAAAGCCCCTCCAGCCAAGACGCAGCAAACTACTCCCCGGGCAATTGCTTCTCGCATCGCACTCCTTCAAGGCTTCTTTCGGAGAGCTTTTGTGAATTGCGAAGGCTCTCTCTTCAATCCGATGATAAGGGTACCACGGGCATTGCGGAATGCGCCGAGCCAGTCATCCGTCTCGCTCCAGGATGGTCGTGTAGAGCGTTTCCCACTCATCGGCTTTGGCATCGATGCTGAAGTTGCTTTGGATGCGGCCACGCGCCGCGAGGCCAAGCGTCTGCCGGTCTTGCGGCGGCCATTGCATCAGGTTGAGCATGACGTGGGCAAGCGCATCGGAATCCCTGGACGGCACAATCAAGCCTGCATCGCCCACCAGTTCGTGCACGCCGCCCACATCGGTGGCCACCACCGGCTTCTCCATAGCCATCGCCTCGCCGACAACCAGAGGCATACCCTCCCACGCCGACCCCAGCACGAAACCGTCAGCCGCGTCCAGCAAAGCAGGCAGGTCGCGGCGCAATCCAAGCCAACGGACCGAAGCTTCCAGACTCAGTTCTTCCGCCAGGCGCTGAACCATCGAGAACTCTGAATCGGAAGCTTCGCCGGCAACCCAAAGTTGCGTTTCCAGGCGAGCCGCCCGCACCCGCGCAAAGGCCCACAGCAGATTCGGAAAATCCTTGGCCGGCACAATGCGGCCTGCGGTCAGCCAGATAAATTGGGCATTCGCGCCCATGTCAGCTCGCGTGCGTTCACGGCGTTCCGCGCTGGGCGCAAACTCGGCGGTATCGATTCCATTGGTCAAGACGACGCACTTATGTTGCGGTACGGCCTTGAGGCGGACAAAGCGATCGGCAGCGGCCTGGCTCACGGCAATGGTTCGATAGGCCAGGCTATCGGTGAGCCGGTAAGCCAACATGCGCAGCCATCTGCCCTCATATACGTTATGAACGGTGGAGACCACCGGCGGCAGGCCCTTCAGTAATCGCGCTACGATGTTGGCGTGGAAGCTGTGGCTGTGAATCAGGTCGGGGCGAAACTTGCGTAGAAAACGGCGCCCACGAGCCATGCCGATAAGCACGCTGACTGGCGATCTGCGCATTCCCAAGTGGACGACGCGCAGATCGGTGGGCCATTGCTCGGCGACGGGCGGACGCAGCACGAGAAAGGCAACCGTGTGGCCGCGTTGAGCCATGCGGCTTGCCAGTGCCAGCGCTATCCGTTCCGCTCCGCCCATGCCCAGCGAGGTGAGCACATAGACAATCCGCATGAAACCCACACCTGACGACGAAAGATTGGTTGGGTCGATCATACCGCGAGGGGACCATGTACGGATGCTCCACGTCTGCGCCGATGGTATCCTCGAATGCAAATGGAAACGCTAAGGGCACAACTACTCCTCCTATCGGGACTGCTTGCAGCCGCGTGTATCGCACATGCGCAGGTTGCTCCACTTCCCCCTCCAGCCGTAACGCAAGACAAGACGGTTCGCTTCGATGATTCCTCCACCGCAACGCTGGTTTTGCAGGCTCGCGGCGAGGGGGTGCAAATCTACGCATGCGTGAAGGACGTCGATTGGGCTTGGAAGCTCAAGGCGCCCGACGCGACACTATTCGACGAAAACCATCATGCGATCGGAAAACATTTTGCTGGGCCCACCTGGCGGCTCGACGATGGGAGTGAGATACAGGGCAAACTGCTGGAAAGCAAGCAGCAGCCCGGCACGATTCCGTGGCTGATCCTTTCGGCCAGGTCGACTGGCGGCGAAGGCCGCCTGAGCCGTGTGGATGCTGTCCGCCGCTCAGAAACGCAGGGCGGATTAGCGCCATCCACCGGGTGCGATGCGCAGCATACGGGTGCCGAGGTGCGCGTGCCGTATTCGGCTACCTATAGTTTCTTCGACGCGAAGGATTAACGGATTTTCTGAAGGGTGCCTGCATTCCACAATGATGGCGTTGGGCGTAGCAGCGTGACCGAATCAAGAGGGGCCTTTAACAATGTCTAATTATGCCAGCAGCGCGCAGGATATTCTACGCAGAATGCATGAATGCTTTGACGAGATAGCTGCGCGGCACGGCATGAAGTGCGTTGCTGAGATTGCAGGATACACCGTAACCTACGAAAACGAATTGTCCCGGTTGACTGTGAGCTATGATTCTCGTAGATCGCGCGAGGTTTACGTATTAATTAGCGCGATACAGACCCATGGCGGCCCGCATCCACCTCCGTTCGATCAGGCCGAGGTGCTTGGTTCAAAGAACTCTCCCGACGCCACGTCCGTTGGATGCGTGCGCGCTGAGGACCCACCGAGTCTTCGGCTTGTGTTGGAAAAGCTGGCAAATCTAACAGATATCTGGGCGGGCAAGCTGTTGGATGGGGATGCGGAAGAATTTGCGGCTCTGGCAAAGTTTCGTGAGTGGCGAAGCGTCGTCTATGCCCAAGATGTTAAGTCTAGGGCGAGAATACGAAGTCGGATTGGTGTTGCCTGGGAGAAGAAGGATTACGAAGACGTTTTGGACCTGTACAGAGCACTTGGCCTCCACATTACCGACCCTGAGCGCCAAAGGCTGGCGGAAGCCGAGAGGCTGCTCGGTGGGCAAGCCATATCTGAGGGAAGTTAGAATCTACATGGTATCGCGCGAAGCCACGACAGAATGAGCCAATACCAGCTCAGAAAAAATGCTCCGTTATGCTCCCATCGGCTGGGCGAGTCGCATAGGAGAATTGCGGTCAGGCCTTGGACTTTGGGGCCAAAAAGCGCGCGATGAGGGTATCCACAGCGACAAAGCCAGGGCCAAAGACCAGGATCAGCAGCGCCGCAAACCAGTAGGTATACGGCGATGCGCCGTAGAAGTCACCCGGGTTCGACAGAATATGGAAGAAGTTAATGCGGTCGTCGGGCACGCTGAGATAGGCAACGGTCATGTTGATGAAGAGAACCAGTGCGGTGAGCCGGGAAGCGAGGCCGAGGGCGAAGAAAATGCCGCCAACTAGTTCAATGAGGGCGACGGCGAGGGCGGTCATGCCGGGGGCGGGCAGATTCAAACTGGCAAAGAACTGCGTGACCTTGTCGAGATGGGTAAGCTTGCCCCAGCCGTCCTGGGCAAACTGGATGCCCCAGTAGAGGCGGATCGCCAACAGCAACGGGCATTGCAGCCAGTTCAAGGCGGTGCAGGCATGGCCGTATGCGATGCGAATGAAATTGAAGATCGATTTCATGGCGATTCCTTCTACTCCTGCGTAAGTGAATCGAGATCGGGAGCACAGATCCAGCCGAGTTCAGCCCAGTTGGCAAACCACTCCTGGACCTGACGCGGGCGGCGCGCTTCAGGTATGCGCGAGTCTCGAAAACCTGTATCGAGAGCCTCAGCCAGCGGCAGGCCCTGACGAATAGCAGCCAGCGTGAGGAACTCCTCGCGCTTGAGCCGACGGTAGTAAACCGAGAGGTCGACGCGATGCGCTGCGACCCAGGTGGGCTTGCGACGGAGTTTGGGCAGCTTGGCTGGGGCGGCTGGGCCGTCGCCATGCTTGAGGCCGGCCTCGCTGGCTTCGCGTTTCTGCCGGTCGTGCAGGGCAAGCACAAGATCGTCGGCTTCATAGTCCAGCGCGATCAGTCGCAGATGGGGCTGAAGCGAGAGCTTTGAACCGGCGTCGAGGGTTGCAATCTCGTCGAGGGTAAGCGGGGTGCGATCCGCGCTGTCAAAGGCCTCAACAAACGCCCACTCGATGCGAACCACATCGAGTGCGAGGCGGTTCCGGCGTCCCGCCCATTGCGAATTCGCGACCAGCCATTCGGGCAGCTTGGAACCCAGGTTGCGCAGCGTGAAGGACCGGCTGGGATGCGCGGTCAGGTAGGCGACGGACAAAGCCTCAAAGGCCCGGCTTCCTATGACTGCGCGCAAGGCCCGGAAATCCTCTGCCAGCGCACCCATCACGCGAAACCAATACTGGCGGTTGTAGATCTCCAACCGCTCAAAGGCGCTCAGGCGGCTATTGGGCGCTATGAACGATTCGGCTACGGCTGCCATGGCGCGGCCGTCAGCGGCTTTGACGCGCATCTCCTCATCGGGCGTTAGCGGCAACATTACGGCTGCGGCCATTTCGCGCTGTAACTCGGCCAGATTCATCGCGCGGCCTCCGCCAAAGCTCCAGCCTCGCGATGGAGGTAGCGCTCCGCCTTCTTTGCTTCAGAATGAACCTCGTCAAAGCTTGGGATGTGGTCGTCCCATTCGAGAAGCGTTGGCGTCGGCCCGCAGCGCTCGATGGCCCGTGCGTAAAGTTCCCAGACCGGATCAATCACCGGATGGTCGTGCGTATCGAGAATGTATTTTTCATACTTCGAGTGGCCGGCAATGTGAATCTGCGCCACGCGCTCGGCGGGAACGGCGTTCACATAGTCCATGGGTGCGAACTCATGATTCACGGAGGACACGTAAATGTTGTTCACGTCGAGCAGAATCCCGCAGTCGGCGCGTTCCACGACCTCAGTCAGAAACTCCCACTCTGTCATCTGGGAGCCGGTGAAGGCGGCATAGCTACTGACATTCTCGACGGCGACCGGAATCTCGAGGGTTTCCTGTACCATGCGGACGCGTTCTACGGTGCGCTCGACGGCCTCCCATGTGTAAGGGAGCGGAAGCAGGTCGTGCGTGTAGGTTCCGTCCACGCTGCCCCAGCACAGGTGGTCGCTGAGCCAAGGAGTTTGCGTGCGCCGGACTAAAGTTTTGAGCCGGCGCAGGTGCTCGGGATCGGGCGCTGTCGCAGAGCCGAAGTACATGGAGACGCCGTGCTGGACGACACGGTATTGCTCTAGGATTCGATCCAGCATAGCCAGCGGCCTGCCTGCGTCGATCATGAAGTTTTCCGAGATGATCTCGAACCAATCCACGACAGGCTTCCGCACAAAGATGTGCTCGTAGTGCGGAATGCGGAGACCGATTCCGACGCCGTGATCCTGAAACGCATTGAAGCGATTGCCCGTCATAGAACAGTTCTCAGTAACAGTGGTCAGGGATCAGAAAAAGTTCTGAAGGAATGGCGCGGCGAGAGGAAGAATTGACGGTGCCGCTGCCGCGCCAGCAGTTGGATGGGAGTTTAGACGACCGATGGCGGCTTGGAGCCGTCGGTGGCGCAGCCGCCCTTGCCCTTGCAACTGTTCTTGCCCTTGCAGCCGTTGTCGCCGGTCTTGCAGCCACCCTTGCCGGAACAGTCGTTCTTGCCTTTACAGGAGTGCTTGGAGGTGTCTTGAGCGGTGTAGCGCAAGCCGGCCTTGGTCGCGGTCACCTTGTTAGCCGAGCTGTGGTTGGCCGTCTGGGCCGCTACGGAGGTTCCACCGACCAGGCCGGAGAGAGCCGCCGTCAGAAGCAGTGCATTCAGCTGGTTCTTCATGATTGTTTTGACCTCGTTTGGGGGTTGGGGCGGATGGGGTCCGCCGGGTTGCAGCCACTCGGGACTCTCGAAGACCAATCCCGCACAAGTCTGTGTTACGCACCTTATGAGTGACTACCGTGAAGAAAGGTTACAGGGAAAATCGATACGGTGGAGATGAATTTCTTGCCGGGCTCCTTCCCGGTTTGTTGAAAGCGGCGATCCGGCCGGCAGATTGGCTACCGTTCCCCGCTTAGGTTACCCTGATTCTGCTTAGACGGAGCTGGACACAGCTCCGGTATCGGGAGGCCGATTGGAAAATCCGAAGGGCATGCGCGTATTGACGGGCGCAAGTCTGATTTTGGCGCTGCTGCAAAGCTTGTGTACGGCCATACTGACCATCAGCGGCGTTCGCATTGCGATTGGACTGAGCGCTTTTGCAGCGTCCAGTGTCTACGCGCCGATCCTGGGATTTCATGGGGACGGGCTGCGCATCCCCATGCTGGCGCTGGCTACAATTGGCGCGGTGGTCAACCTGCTGGTGTTGGCCTGGATCTGGTGGTTGCGGGCGCGGCCTTCGGCTCAATGGCGTAGGCGCGAACTCAGTAAAAATGAACGGCGCTCCGAACGGATCCAGGTAGTCTTAGCGATTCTGACGCTGGTTCTGGTCGGGCTGGAGAGCTGGTCTCACGTGATCGTTCACAGGCCCGCAGCGCCCGTGGCTGTCCGGTCGAGTTCGTAATCTATTTCTCGTCAAAGTCAAGGTCCGGCCAGCTCAAATTCCTTCTCCAGCCGCGCGTGCAGCCGCTCACTGAAGCCGGCAGGCAGCTCGAAAACACGGTCGTCGGCGATGAGTACCACGACGTTGCGCGTCGAATCCAGGACTGCGGAGCAGATTTCGCAGGTTTCGAGATGCCCGTCGATGTCGGCGCGCAGGGCCGCGTCCACCTCGCCGTCGATGTAAGCGGAGATGTGCTCCCAGACGTGTTTGCAGTCAATCCTCATGCGCCCCACCCAAACAACCCTTTGCGCTTGGGCGCAAACCCTTTCAGCCGCGGCGCCAGATCCCGCTGTAGCAGAGCCCGCGCCCGGTGCAGCCGTACTTTGACCGCCCCCTCGGTGACGCCCAGAGATGCGGCGGTCTCGCGCACATCCATCTCTTCGATGTCCCGGAGCAGCACGACGTTACGGTAAATCTCCGGCAGCCCCTCGATGGCCTTACGCAAAATCGCGCCCAGCTCCTTCCGCTCAAGCGCTTCCGACGGAACTTCGCGCCAGCTGGTCAGGACGGTTGGAGTGTAGTCGCCAGTTTGCTGCTCAATCTCGGCGTCCAGTGAATCTTCGCGCCGGGTCCCAGCCTTGCGCAACCGGCCCAGTCCCTCATTACGGGCAATCGAGAGCACCCAGGTACGGAACTGCGACTCGCCGCGAAACTTCTCGAGGTTCAGATAGACCTTGATGGCAGTCTCCTGCGCAGCGTCCTCCGCCTCGGCCTCGCTGCGTAACAGCGAAAGCAGCAGAAAGTAGATGGCGCGCTCGCAGGGACGGATGAGGTCATGGAACAGATGCTTTTCGCCCGCAAGGATGCGGCGTATGCAGTCCACCTCGGTTTCTGGATTGGATGCAGTCATTCAGGTCCTGGGTCGCGACGAAAACTCTCCGCGCCGCCCAACCGATCCTCATAGCTCTCAAAAGGACTATAGCGTGCCCGACCTCTTCCCTGCGCCGCAATCCTGGACGCAAAAAACCGTCGCCTCCGAGCGCAAAGTTAATCGACTAAAAAGAATCCTTGCACGTAGATGCCAATTGGGCTGTACAATCTCCACGAGGAGACACATGGCCGGAGATATTCAACTTACGTGCAGCGACTGTGGACAGGACTTCACGTTCACATCGGCTGATCAGGCGTTCTTTCAGGAACGTGGTTACTCGACCCCGAAGCGTTGCAAGAATTGCCGTCAGGCAAAGAAGAACGACCAGGGGGGCTCCGGCTACCGTTCGGCTCCAGCACAGGGAACACCTGTGATTTGTTCGGGTTGCGGCCAGCCTACAACAGTGCCTTTCGAGCCTCGTGGCGACCGTCCGGTCTTTTGCCGGGACTGTTATCAGGCGCGCAAAGGCAGCGGTGGTGGTGGCGGCGGCAGTTCGCGCGGACGCGGCCGTTAACGATTTTGTAGGGGTCCGAAGCGCGATGCTCCTGTCGCGCTTCACGCCTATGTTTTCAGTGTGTACATTCAAGCAACGATCTCCACTGCAGCGGCTGACTCGGCTCTGGTTGGCTCTATCGTTCTTTGGAGAGTATTTGTCTGTCTTCTCCCCTTCCGGGAACTTCCGGGCAGCCGACATAGGGATTCGAGATAAGCTGCCGCCGCGAAAGCGGTTCCCCGTAAGGTTTCCGTTTGGCAGTGGGACCGAGTTCCAAGCCGGCCACCCGAATGAGTTCTCCACAGCTTGTTTGGCAGGAAATCGGTTTCAATGCGCTTAGGTGCGCTATAAAGCCCTCCCCCCTCGAACGCCAGCTTGTGCTGTGATTCCCTAAAGGGTGCATGGACTTTTGCGGCTACGGCTCGATAAACTGGCTCTTACAGACTTCTTTTCAATACCGAGCACGCAAGGACTCATCCCGACCTCATGGCCTCCCAATTATCCTTCGCAGGTTTTGCATGGAAGAATCTCTGGCGCAGGCGTCTCAGGACTTTCTTGACGCTCGGCGGCATCGCCATGGCGATCGGCGCGTTTGTCTCGCTGGTAGGTTTCTCTCGCTCCTTTGAGCACGAATGGATGCGCCTGTACTCCAGCGCCGGCACCGACATTGCGGTGTCGGAGAAGAGCTTCCTCAATACCTCGCTGGATGAGTCGGTGGGCGCCAAGCTCCGCGCACTCCCTGTCGTCGATCGCGCTTCGCCCATGATCTTCAACCTGATGGATCTGACCCCTGAGATCAATGCCCTAGTCTTCGGCTTTCAAGTGGACTCCTATGAGCTCGATTCCCTCACTTTCCTCTCCGGGCGGCGCTTTCAAAAGGGGCACCCTGAAGTTCTACTGGGCGACGTCTTGGCAAACAGCATGAGCAAAAAGGTAGGCGATACGCTGGAAATTCAGGGGACCACATTCACGGTCGTCGGTATATATCACGGAGATTCTGCGCTGGATGCCGACGCGGTCATGATGCCTTTGGATCAGTTGCAGCAGCTTTCCAGCCTGCAAGGCAAGGTTGCGGCGTTTCATGTTCGCCTCAAGCCCGCTCCTCCCGGCGAATCGCATGAGGCTTATCTGAAGCGGGCCCAGGCAGAGATTGAGGCCGCCCTTCCCGGCTTGCACGCTACACCGGCAGCCGAGCGCGCTTCCAATAACGAACTCGTCGGGCTGGCGCACGCCGTCGCCTGGGGCACTTCGACCATTGCAATGATGGTTGGCATCATGGGCATCGTCAACACGATGGCCATGTCAGTCTTTGAAAGGACGCGCGAGATTGGTATCCTGCGCGCGCTTGGCTGGAAGAGCTGGAACATCCTGCTGCTCATCCAGACAGAAGCAGCCGTGCTTGGCCTGGTTGGCGGTCTCCTCGGTATCTGCGTCGGATGGGGCGCACTGCGCGTGCTCTCCATCCTGCCACAAACTTCAAGCGTCGTCTCCGCATACGTTTCCCCACTTCATTTGTTGGAGGCGCTCGGCATCTCGATACTTTCAGGCTTGGTAGCCGGAGCCGTTCCCGCTTGGCGCGGAGCTCATCTGTCCCCGGTGGAGGCGCTGCGCCATGACTAGCCCTCAACTGGAAGTTCGCAAGCTTTGCAAGAGCTATGACGAGGGTCGCATCGAAGCCCTGCGCGGAGTGGATCTCTCCATCGCTGCCGGGGAATTTCTGGCCATCAGCGGAGCCAGCGGCAGCGGCAAATCCACGTTATTGCAACTGCTCGGCGGACTCGATACACCTACCAGCGGCGAGGTGCTTTTTGAGAACGCGGCGCTCGGAACCGCCATCGGCCTCGACACCTACCGGGCTCTTCGTGTGGGATTCATCTTCCAGGCTTTTTATCTGCTGCCCACCCTGCGCGCCGTTGAAAACGTGCAGGCGCCGATGCTGGCAGTGAGCCAGAACGCGCACAACCGCGCCGAGCGAGCCGAGGCGCTTCTCTGCGAAATGGGCCTCGAAAACCGCCTCAACCAGTATCCGAATGAGCTATCCGCCGGGGAGCGCCAGCGTGTGGCAATTGCGCGAGCGCTGGCCAATGATCCCTCGATCCTGCTGGCGGACGAGCCAACAGGCAACCTCGACAGTGTCAACTCCGCGCGCATCCTTGAGATGCTGGTTGGGATTCAACAAAAGCGCGGCATGACGCTGATCGTCATCACCCACGAAAACGAGATCGCCGATGCTGCGCCGCGTCATATTCGCATTCGCGACGGAAGGATTGTGTCTTGAGGCGCGCCGCTATCGCGCTGGCCGCCGCATTGCTGTGCGCGGCCACTCCGGCAAACCCGGCGGATACCCATGCTGTGCTTGCAACCGCGCGGCAGCGCGTACAAACAGCGGACTTCCGTGCCAGCGGCCACCTTGTGCGGGTAGATGCGAACGGCGGGCGCACCAGCTATGCCATTTCCATCAAGGCACATTGGTTTCCCGGCGTGCTCCGAGTGATAGTGGAGACAACTCCACCTGCTGGAAACAAAACACAGCCGGGATCCGGCGCCCGTTCCCACATCCTGATCGAAATGCATCCCGATGGCCAGACTGTAATCAAAATTGCTCATCCTGGAGACACAGCGCCAGCTACTATGCCGTTCGATAAATGGAGCGACGGCCCGCTCGGCGACGGATTCAGCTATGAAGATTTCCTCGAACAGCAGTACTTTTGGCCTAGCCAGACGGTGCTGGGAGAGGCCAAATATGGCGCACGCGATTGTGAGATCTTGAAGAGCACGCCAGGCGCGGCGGACCGCACGCACTACGCCGAGATAAAAACATGGCTGGACCAAGGTATCGGCTTTCCTGTATACGTTGAAAAAACGCTGAAGGGAACCGGGACGGTCAAAGAGTTCACCTATTACGGCCTCCGTCGTGTAGATGGGGTTTGGTCGGCAAGCCAGGTGGAAGCAAAAACGCACGGACGTGCCGGCTCCACGCTGCTCATTATCGATCGCGGCAGCGCCAAGGCAAAGCTCGACCTCGGGGACTTCAGCCCTGAGCAACTTACTCGCTTCTAGGATTGTTTATGTATGTGCTTCTGGGGATCGCCGGTACGATAACTGCCCTGATCGGCGCAGGGTATCTCTATCAGGTGATCGGTGGCCACCGCGACCGGATGCGCTTTGCTCATCCTGGACGCTGGGTGACGATCGGACGCGGGTGCAAGCTCTATCTGCTCGAAAAGGGCTCGAAGGGATCGACTGGCCCTACAGTGCTCTTTGAAGCCGGCATCGCCGCCACCAATCTGAACTGGTTTCACATTCAGGAGATCGTCTCCCGTTTCGCCGACACCGCCTCCTACGATCGCAGCGGACTCGGCTGGAGCAGCCCCTGCCGCACGGCGCGCACCCCTGGCAATATTGCGGTGGAGTTGCACGACCTGCTGGACAGAGCCCAGATCAAGCCGCCCTACATTCTGGTCGGCCACTCCTTCGGCGGACTCGTGATGCGCCGCTATGCGCTGCTGTTTCCCGAAGACGTCGCGGGCGTGCTGCTCGTCGACCCGATGCGTTGCGAAGAATGGCCGCCGCTGAACCCCAGCAAGCAGTCCGAGTTGGACCGCGGCAAGAAACTGTCCAGTTATGCGGTTCCCATTGCGCGATTCGGGCTCGCCCGTCTGGCAGTCACCTCGCTGCTGTGTCGCTCGGGCCGCGTTGCCAAGCGGTTGGCTGGAGCCGCCGGGGATGGTGGCCGCCATGTGCTGGGACGTGTGACAGACGAGGTGGGCAAGATGCCGAGCGAAGTATGGCCTATCGTCGCTGCCCATTGGTCGCGTCCCGGCTATTATGTCGGCATGCGCAGCCACGTCGAGGCCGTTCCCGATACCGTCAGAGAGATGCAGGACGCTGAGCCGATCCGGGATATTCCAGTGCTGGTGCTGACCCCGGGGAAATCGACGCCATTATCGGTCGAGCGTCTTGGCCGCATCGGCGATAACGTTCAGCAGGTGATCGCGGCGGCCAGTGCGCATTGGATTCACCTCGATGAGCCCGATCTGGTCATCGATTCGATTCGCGATATGGTTGTGACCGCAGCCACTACCCAGGAAGCTGTCGCAGCTGCGGTCTGAGGCGGCGCTTTTGCGATTTACGCGACATTCCAGCTGTTCGGCCGGAGATTTCAGCGCTTCTTCGCAGTCTTAGAAACCGGCTTTTTCTTGATCGGCGTGGATGGCTTGGGCGACGGCTTAGCCTTCGTCGGCTTTTGAGTCGGCTTCCCCTTGGCCGACGCGGATTTGGCCACCTGAGTCTTGGCCGCAGGCTTGGCCTGAGTTTTGGCCGGTGCCTTGGCTGGAGTCTTGGCCGCGGGCTTCTTCGCGGAGGCGGCGACGGGCTGGGCCGGCTTGCTCCCTTTGGCTGCAACCGGGGCAGGCGCAGGCTTCTTCACGGCCGGGGCTGCCTTTGCTTTGGCCGGAGACGTTTTTGCGGGTATAACCTTGCCTGAAGACCCACTCGGCTTGGCAGCGCTCGCAATCGGCTTCGCCGCTGGGGCTGGCGCAGGTTTCGCTATCGGCTTTGGCTTGGACGCCGCCTGAGCCTTTTCTGCCTTTTCAGTTTTTGGCGGAGCCGGCTTGGCGACCGGTACCGGAGCGGCAGGCTGCGCAGCTTTTCCAACGGGGGGAACTGGCGCGGGGGCCAGAGCTTCCTTCGATGCCTTCTTTGGAGCTGGCTTCTGGGCGCTACGCTTCGCAGAAGCCGAAACCGGTTCTGGCTCTTCAGCCTCCAGATCGTCTTCGACCGATTCGATTTCATCGGATTCGACTAAATCTGGGATCTCCGCATCCAGGTCCCCCTTCGGCAGGTTCATGCCCAGGTCGATTACGTCCTCGTCTCCGCCAAGATCGTCAAGCTCCTCATCCTCATCCAAATCGGCTTCGGATTCCTCGTCGTCGTCATAGGAATGCTCTTTCGCCTTGGCGTCAGCGCCTCGCTTGGCTCGCGGCCTCTTGATGGTCACTTGCGGCGGCGGCGCGGGTGGCGAATGCGGCTCAAGGAAGGCACGAAGCTCCTCGGGCGTGGTCAGCCGGCCGTCGATCAATTCCAGGAAAACCGCCTGCACAATCTCTCGATAGCCAGCCAATTCGGGTGTAATGCGCATCTCCTGCATCAGGGCGTGGGGGATGCGCTGACGGGCTTCCGGCCAGACTTTCAGGAACAGATTGAAGCGCTCTTGAACCGCAGGGTCTTTGCTGGTAAATCCAAGCCACAGAATTGCTTCCGGGTCATAACTCGTGAAAAGCTTGAAGCCAGCGGAGGGTGTGAAATTCTCCTTCGACAACAGCACCTTGGCGAAGCCAGCAGCCAGTGCATCCAGACTATTCCACTCCTCGACAAATCCAGGACGCAGCATCATCTTCTTCAGTGCAGTTCGATCTTTGGGGGCCAATCCCTCCGTCAACAGCTGCATCTGCGCCGCGGACATATCTGCGTGGACGCCCTGCGCTAGCAGCTCGGTGGCCAGATCGTGAAGGGCTTTAAGCTTCTCTTCGTCGGCCTTGGCGGAGGTCCAGGCCGGAAACAGGTCCTTCATCCAGCCCTCGGCCTCGAGCGCCCGCAGCACGGTGAGCGCCTCCGCTTCATGGCCAATCTGCTCCAGCTCCTGCCTGCGCTCCTGCTCCGACAGATGTTCGATGACGCCCTCGGCCTTAGCATTCTCGTAACGAGTTGCTGACTTTGGATCCAGTTCCCAACCCAGACGCGCACGGTAGCACGTGGCGCGAATCAGAAGCGCAGGCTCATCGAGAAAACCATAATTTGAGACCAGCCGGAGGGTCTGGGTCTCGATGTCCGCTGCCCCGTTCATGGGGTCCATGAACAAGCCGAACGACCCCTCGTTGAGTGAGATGGCCATCGCGTTGACGGTGAAGTCCCGGCGCCGCAAGTCTTCCTGGATGGAAGCCGCATGGAAAACCGGCTTGCCAGGCTTGGGATACTCAGCGCGATGGGCGCTGATAACGTCTACCCGAACAGTGCCCGGAAAACACAGATAGAGAGACCGTGAAGCCTCATCCTGACCCCAGACAACGCCACCGAGTTTCTCGATTGTTTTCTTTAGGTTAATGGCATTTCCATGAATGGATACTTCAAGACCGCGGACGAGGTGTCCACCAGTCAAATCGCGAACCGCATCGCCGGTCAAAAAGAGGATCGTTCCGGCTTCGCGGGCGGCCTCACGCAACTGGCGCAGAGCATTCTGCTGGTCGGCTGATAGCCGGTTTTCCAGAAGATAGATGTAGTCGGGCATTCACTTCCCTGCTTCCGCCGTCAAACCCTCTGCCAAGTGTCTGATGTTGTTACTGTTAAGCAACTCGCGGCAGGGGCGGCAAACCAGTACATTAACACAACTCAGGCCGAATGGCCAGCATTTGTTGCACTGGATTTGCGGCTTTTGCGTCCGCGGCGCCTGCCGGTACATGCGACAATCCAGAACAATGGCCTCCGCGCGCAAACCCGTGATTGTTCGCAAGTTCTCACGAGACTGGTGCGCGGGTTACGCGACAGCAAGTTTCGGCCCAGCCCCGCCTCTGGCAGAGCCGGAATTGGAGATCCTCGATCTAACGGGAAAAGTGCTGCGCCTCGGCTGGGACCAGGTGAAATGGGTCTGCTATGTGCGGGACCTGCCCGGCTCCTCCGGGGACCAAATGAACCCCGAGCGGCTGCTGCACAGGCGCTTCACCATCCGGCCCCGGACCGCGGGACTCTGGCTGCGGATGACCTTGACCGACGGCGATGAGCTTGAGGGCCTTGCAGCCAACGATCGTTCGCTCGTCGAAGGTGCAGGGCTGCTGGTCACCCCACCCGATACGCGCTCGAACACGCAAAGGATTTACGTGCCCCGGCAGGCCATCCAGACATTAGAGGTGGTTAGCCTGATCGGTGCAGGTGGGCGCAGACGGGCGGGCGCTGCTGAACCAGCCATCGATCAGCCGGAGCTGTTTTCCAGTGAACCGGAGACGCCGTAGAACGGGGTCTTCAATCATTCCAGACGTGGCCCGATACCGTCCGTCAAAGGATGCCCTCAGGATCGCTCGTACAGGCTCGGCAATTCGAGTTCCCTCCTCTGCCATTCCGGTATGCGAAAGACACCGAGAACCTGCTCCGGCTCTCGAACGCATATCTGAATATGGGTCTTGTCTTGAAAACCCGCGCCAGGGTAGAGTTCGGAACCCTCCGGAAACAGCGCGCGCACGGTCGTGTAAGGCTGGCTCTTGGGGTCCGGTTCCTGGACAGTTTGCAGCACATCGTCAAACAGGTGATTCATTACGGCACAATCCAAGCGCCTGATGATTTTGTAGCCACTGGGCTCCATGGCTGGGTCCACGTTCTCCGGGATGGGATCTCCGTTCTCGTTTGCCATTCGAATGAGCTGGTTATATGCAAGCTTGACCGCCTCAATTCCTGACTGCGTCGTCAGGTCGAGACAGTTACCCAGTTCGATGGCAGCACCTACAACCGTGGGGTGGACAAAGTTTCGGCGGTGTTCGGCTGCCCATTTATATGCGCGAACTACGTCATTTTCCCAAAAATAAATACCGGCGCCAAGCCAATCATAGTCCCGTTTACTGGGCTGAAACGGCGAACCGCCCAAGAGTTGCTGGGCGGTTTTGAGATCGCATCCGTGATATGCAAGAACTAAAGACAACGAGAGCAGCCTATCTGTATTTCTCCGCCAGTTGACCGCCAGCGGTCAGGTAGCCAATCTTGATGAGGTACTCTCTCGCCTTCTCGGGGGTGTTATTTTCGCGATCGATCTTCTCTATGGCTTCCTTGAATTTCTTCAATTCTTTCGGACTCATCGCACCCTCCGGGCCTCAAGACGCACTTGCTTGCACACGCATCTGCGGGTATGCTGTTCAAAGGCTCCGTAGTTCAGACGGATAGAACACCGTCGGCCAACCTAGTGTCATGCAGGACCCTTGGGCAGGCCATCTGAGGCGGAGGTCGCAGGTTCAAATCCTGCCGGAGCCCCTCCTTAAATCACCCCATCCGCAAAAACATAGAACAAACGCTTCATTATCCTGTTGCAAATCAAGCGTTTCGGCTGATGTTTCCACCGAAAAGCCATAGTGCCACAGTGGCACTATATAGCTAGAATAGCAAAAAGCGCGAAGTTTGCAACCAACTAGTTGGTTGCAAACTAAAAAACATGTTCTTAAATGGCATTTTTTGCCCTTCCATTTTTTTCGCACTGTTCCTAAATACACCACTACTCTGCACACAAAAACGATTTCTTAAATCGGATCATGAACAGGACCATGCAAATCTGCTCCGTCTACATTGCATTGAGCAAACACCGCTTCCACTCCGGTACAATCTCAATCGATGAAGCTAGGCGAATTGGCAAGCCGGTTGGGAGCGGAGCTGCGTGGAGACGCCGAGCTGGAAGTGACAGGCGTAAAAGGGATTGAGGACGCTGGGCCGACCGAGATCACGTTCGTAGCCAACCCCCGGTATACGGCGTTGGCGCGGAAAACGCGGGCCGCCGCGGTGCTTGTCGAACCGGAGTTTCAGGAAATTGAGACGGCGACTCTCCGCCTCAAGAACCCCTATCTTGCGTTCTCCCGCGCTCTGGGTCTCTTTTACCAGCCCCCGGCTTATGCTCCAGGCATTCACCCCACGGCAGTCATCGACCCAACCGCCGAGATCGGCGAGGGTGCGCATATTGGGGCTTATGTGGTGGTAGGGCCGGGCGTCCACCTTGGTACTCAAGCCACACTTCTGCCCCATGTGGTGCTCTACCCCGGCGTCCAAGCCGGCAGCCATCTGTTTGCCCACGCCCATGCTATCGTCCGCGAAAACTGCATCCTGGGCGACCACGTGACGCTCGAGAACGGCGCAGTCGTCGGCGCCGATGGCTTCGGCTTTGCCAAAAATGAGGCTGGGCACTGGGAGAAGATTCCGCAATCGGGTCCGGTGCGCCTGGGCAACCGCGTGGACGTTCAGGCCAACGCCTGCATCGACCGGGCCACGGTAGGCGCAACCCAGATCGGTGACGGGACGAAGGTAGACAATCTAGTGCAGGTGGGCCATGGTTCGCGGGTTGGGGAGAACACTCTGCTGTGCGCGCAAACCGGGCTGGCGGGTTCATCCGTGATCGGGAACAACGTGATTCTCGCGGGGCAGACAGGCATCGCCGGACACTGCGCCGTGGGTGACGGCGTGATTCTAACCGCGCAGTCGGCCGTCTCGCACGATGTGCCGCCCGGAAAGGTCATCTCAGGCTCGCCCGGCTTCGACAACCGCGTGTGGCTGCGGGCCGTTACCATCTTCCAGCGCCTTCCCGAGCTGCTCAAGCGACTGGACCGCGTGGAAAGACAAGTTGCAGCCCACGAGCCGCCGCAAGGCGCGCGGGACGAAAGCGGGAATCGGCAATGAAGAATCGAATCGGAAGCCGCAGCTGGATTTTGGCTTCAATCGCGATGCCTGCGCTGGTGGCGACCGGCTGCCACTCCTATCACATTGAAACCACTGTGGAGAACCGGACCGGAGCGCCTATTCAACTGCTCGAGGTGGACTACCCAAGCGCCAGCTTTGGAGCCGACAGCCTGGCTGCGGATGGCATCTTCCACTATCGCATCCAATTGCAGGGCAGCGGCCCCCTCAAGGTGCTCTATATGGCCAGCGATGGCAGTCAGGCGCAGCGGCAGGTACAAATCGATGGCCCGACGGTAGCCGAGCGGGAGGAGGGCCAACTGGAGATTGTGCTGCTGCGGGGAGGCAAGGCCGAGTTCCACCCCAAATTAACGCCGGCGCCCTGAGAGCGCCGGGCCCAATCTACTTCAAATCATACAAACAGGAGAATCTCTTCAGCGCACCATGCTTGTGAAGAGCGACGAGTGCAACAGGCTGTCGAAATCCCCATCGGATGCGGCAAAGTGGATGGACATCTTCCCGGCATCGGAGGCGATGGCGGTTCCACTCAAGGCCTGCTTCTCCGTGTCTGTACCGCTCACTTTGCGAACCATCACCGCAGCGGTCAAGAGCGAAGAAATGGTGGCCGCGGCAAAGGAATCCCCGGTGGAGATGGTCAGGTCGAACTTGACGCCGTGCTGAAAGTCCATGCCGTACCACGAAGCCAACAGGCGCTTGCGCACCGTGTCGAAGTCGGTGACCGCACCGGCCTGGCCCATCACCTGGCGCATCATGAACTGGGTGCCCTTGTCGTCGAGGATGCTCCATAGCGGCGCGGAATCCACGGATCTCATCGCGTCCATCATCGTCGCGTTGGTCAGCAGGTTGGCGGAGACTCCATCACGGGCATCGAGGGCCTTGTCGACCGCATCCTTGTCGCCGAAGACCATAGTGGAAGGATCGACAAAGCAAAGGACCATGCCTGTCTTAGCCAGCGGGTAGATCCGGTTGGTGCGAAGACGAACAGGCAATACCTTCTGCTTGCGGAAGTTGGCTAGAATGTCCTGCGTGGCGAACTGGCCTTGAGCGATGCCCACAGTAACCACCGCATCGCTGGATGCAGTGGGGCGGAAAAGGGCAAAAGCCAACTCCTCCACATCGTGGTTGTCGTTCAATCCCGACTTGCGCAGCGCGTCGTCGAACTCCTTGAGATTGGGCGGCATCACGCGGTCGCGCAAATCCATGGCGGCAGTCGAGTTCTGCATAGCCCGGTAGTCGATCACGACCAACTGCTGCACTTCATGGGGAATCGCCGTACGAGCATCGGTAGACAATTGCGCCGCCGGAGCCAAAGTAGCCGCGGCCAGCAACATGGGTGCAATCGAAAATTTAACAAAAGCCTTGAACAATTTCATCCTCCGGGATCCACTTGTCTTGCGAATCGAACGATTGGGCGCCGTATGCGCTTCAGAGCCGCTCTCACTCCGCAAACTCCGAAAACGCCTACAATCCTATGCCGCTATTGTACCTGCGGAAGTCTTTCTTTTGCCGATCCAACCTAGTCCGTTTTCTTACCCGATCGGCAATGCCCTTCCAGGCTCTTCTCCCGGCCAAGCCAGTGGAGCTCCCAATCTGCGCTCCAGAATCTTTGTCTCGGGATCGAACCCAGTCAATTGACGCATCCAATCGCTTTCCCGCTCACAGGCAGCTTCGGGAAGCAGGCCAATCACCTCTCCCTCGACCGGCACAGCGTTGTGCCGACGCCCCAGGTTGCAGACCGAGCGATAAACCTGCGAGATCGGCGTCGCCAGGAAGTCGGTGATGTTCATTGAGAGCTGCGCCCGTCCATGGGCAAGAAGCCCCAGCGCTTTGACGCCCTTCAATCCGCCGGAAGCGGCGCGAATCTCGCGGGCGATGGCCCTCACCGTGGCAACGTCGGCGGAATCGAAATAAATGTTGTAGGCCACGAGGAACTTGCGCGCGCCGACGGCACATGCGCCGGCGGTGGGATGCAGGCCGGGACCGCCCAAATCGGGCCGGAGCGCCGCATCCTTGCGGACTGCGTCCTTCAGCCCCTCGAACTGCCCGCGGCGCACGTCTTCCAGGTTGGCCCGATCGGGCCGCGCCGCCGCCGCTTCGTAAAAGAATACCGGCACACTATAGCGGCGCCAGATTTCCAGGCCGGCCTGACGGGCCAGCAAGGCGCATTGCTCCAGCTTAATGCCGGAGACAGGCACGAAGGGAACCACGTCGGCCGCGCCGATGCGTGGATGCACCCCCTGCTGGCGGGTCAGGTCGATCAGCTCAGCGGCCTTGCCCACGCCGCGCACAGCGGCCTCGACCACCGCGGAGGGTTCCCCGGCAATGGTCACGACCGAGCGGTTGTGGTCGGCGTCCATCGACCAGTCGAGCAGGCGTACACCCGGCACGCGCATCGCGGCCACAATCGCCTCAACCCGCCGGACATCCTTGCCTTCGGAAAAGTTCGGAACGCACTCCACAACCGGCTCGCTCATCTTGGCTCCACCCCCACGGCCGAATTCCTGTCCGTGAGGATCCCGATTCTCAGCCCCAGCGTCGAAAAAATGTACCACACGAGGTGCCGTGGGATTATTTCCAGAATGTGTAGCCCACTTGGACCTGAACACTGGCGTTCACGCCGGGATTGCGGTCGCCCAGAGAGGCTGAGGAAATGTGTACACCATTCACACCAACATCGATCGAGCACTTAGGGCGGATAAAGTAGTGAAATCCGCCGCCGCCCTGCGGCGAGAAGTTCCAGACCGAAGTCCCGCCGTCGATCCCCGGTACGCCATTGACCGGCTTCGTACTCAATACATTGGGCGGGAACTTGTGGGTGGTATAAATGAGCCCGCCAGCCGCCTGAAACCATGGCTGAAAATGCTGTGACTTGGTAAGGAAGTTCCAGCGCAGGATCACTGGAGTAAGGCTCACGCCGCGGAAAGTGCCGCCGCCGAACGGCAGGGAGCAACTCGCGTTTTGCCCATCAATGGTACAAGGATATTGCTGTAAATGCGGCGCAGGCGTGTACGCCTGCCACAGCGGCATGATGTTGCCACCAAACTCAAACTGACCGCTGAAGAATCCGGCATGTACGACCGGGCTAAGCGGCTTAACAAGCTGGAAACCACCCGAGAAGAACTTGAAGTCCGAGCGGTTGCCCAAGCCGGTGCCCCAGTTGGCAAAAGGCCCGTACTCCCAGCTCCTATCCTGGCGAACCTCGGCTACGGGATTGATGGGCAAATTGGAAATTCCGGGGCCGTTCATGACCGACGCTGTGCCCGCATCGGGTTCAGACCCGCCGGAAGCCTGAGCAATAGCAGCGTTCGCCCCCGCCGTGAGAATCCCCGCCACCCAGACAAAAAAGAACAACCTTGCAGTTCGGGTCAATGTTCTTCCCTTCCCTCAATTGAAGCTAAATATTCTTCAAAAAAAGGCCGCCACAACCGGGCGGCCTTTTGAGTGCCAATCGTGCAAAAATCAGCCGGCCGCCTCTTCCATCTGCTCGGCGTCCATATCGAAGTTCGAGTAAACATTCTGCGTGTCGTCTAGGTCTTCAAGAACTTCGAGCAAACGCATCATCTGATTGGCCGGCGCGCCTTCAAGCTTGGTATACGTGGAGGCGACCAAGGTCACTTCGCTCATCACCGTGGGAATGCCGGCAGCCTTCACCGCTGCAAGTACGGCGTCGTAAGACGCAGGATCGGTGAGGATCTCCCAGGTGTCACCTTCGTCGTTCAGATCCTCGCCGCCGTGTTCGAGCACAATATCCATCAGCTGATCTTCAGCAGCAGCGGATTTCTCGACAGCGATGAGCCCCTTTTTGGCGAACATGAATCGGACCGAGCCGTTCTCACCCAGGTTGCCGCCGTTCTTCGAGAAAGCATGGCGGATTTCGCTCACCGCGCGGTTGCGATTGTCGGTCATGACATCGACGATGATGGCCACGCCGCCGGGACCGTAGCCCTCGAACGTGATCTCCTCGTAGCTGACGCCTTCCAGCTCGCCGGTACCGCGCAGGATGGCGCGCTTGATGTTCTCCTGCGGCATGTTTTCCGCTTTGGCTGCCAGAACGGCAGTGCGCAGCCGGGCATTACTGTCTGGGTTACCGCCGCCCTTGGCGGCTACAGCGATTTCCTTGAGCAGACGGGTGAATATCTTGCCGCGCTTGGCATCCAGCGCGCCCTTCTTGTGCTTGATTGTGGCCCATTTTGAATGGCCGGACATGGGAACCTCAGATGAAAAGAAGATGCCGGCGCGGACCCGCGCCTGACCATGTGAGTATACCACCGGGGGGGGTGCCATACTGAGGTGGTGTTCAGCCTTACCAGACCTACGCCGGAGGCGATCGAGAGGCAGATCGCGGCCGCCGGGCATTTGCCCTCGAGCGTGGCGCCACTCTTGTCGCTGGAGAGTGGGCTTGGCGATGTCCGGCTCCCGTTAGGCTTCGCCCACGACCGTTTGCGTACCTGCCTCGGCCAAGGACAGTCCGTATTCCTGGTGGCAAAGCGAGCATTCGAGCGATGGACCATGTTCGACCTGGGTTGGGTGCGCGTCGCAAATGCCCCGGCCTTGATCGCCATCGAACAGATCGTTGCGGTTGAGGTGCATACTATCGGACTCTGGACGCTCAATTTGAGCCGGATCACGGCGGCGGTCGATACTCCGGGCCGGTTTGGTTTTGTCTACGCCACGACCGCAATGCACGTCGAGCAGGGCGAAGAGCGATTCCTGCTTGAATATGACTCAGCAACGAGCAGCGTCTGGTACGACCTGGAGGCCGTTTCCCGTCCCCGTCATCCTCTGACTCGCCTGGGTTTCCCCGTAACACGAGCATTCCAGCACCGATTTGCGCGCGACTCACATGAGCGCATGCGGGAAGAAATCCAGACCCCACGTCCCTGACGCGCCTCGATCTCGAAGATCAGTTCCCCGTCGATGCGCGGTCAACTCAGCACAAAAACCTCCCATCGTCCCGCCCCGAAACTGATACCCTAGAAGCATGAAATTCGGGGTATTGGTCTTTCCCGGTTCCAATTGCGATCACGACACATTTCATGTGATTGCCGAGGTTGCCCACCAGCCGGTCACCTTTCTTTGGCACGATTCCGAGGATTTGCAGGGCGTGGATGCGGTTCTGGTTCCGGGCGGGTTTGCCTACGGCGACTACCTGCGCACCGGCGCCATCGCCCGCTTTTCTCCCGTCATGCAGGCGGTGCAGCGGTTTGCCGCGGGCGGCGGCCTCGTAGCGGGGATCTGCAATGGATTCCAGATTCTGACCGAAGCGGGCTCGCTCCCCGGCGCTCTCATGCGCAACGCCGGGCTTAAATATATCTGCAAACAGGTTCATCTCCGCGTCGAAACCGCCGATAGCCCTTTCACGAGTGGGCTTACTAAGGGCGACGTGCTCCAGATGCCCATCGGACACATGGAGGGCAACTACTTTTGTGAGCCGGAGGAGTTGCGCCGCCTGGAAGCCGAGGACCGCATCGCCTTCCGCTACGCCACTCCGGCTGGAGAAATTACCCCGGAAGCGAACCCCAATGGATCACTCAGCAACATTGCCGGCATCCTGAATGAGAAGAGGAACGTTCTGGGGATGATGCCGCACCCTGACCGGTCAAGCGAAATCCTGCTAGGTTCGGCGGACGGATGGAAGATTTTCGCTTCGATGGTCGAAGCCTTGGCGACACATTGAGTTCTTTGCATCCAAGCTAAAGAGCGGGAAACAATGATCGATATTCATCATCATCTGATCTACGGGGTCGACGACGGGGCAGCCGATCTGGAGATGTCTCTGGCCTTGGCGCGCGAGGCGGCGGCGGAGGGCGTGACCCGCATTGTCTGCACCCCCCATGCCAGCGATGAGCATCCCTATCAGGCCGCGTTGATCGCGGAGCGCCTGGCCGAGTTGCGCGGGCTGCTAAACGGTGTGGTCGAATTAAGCCTTGCATGCGACTTCCACATGAGCGCGGAAAATATCTTCGAGGCAGTGGCCAACCCACCGCGCTATTCCATCGACGGCAAAGGGTATCTGCTGATCGAGTTTCCCAACATGACAATCCCGCCTCAGATGATCGATGCCATCTACAGGCTTCAATCTGCCGGCTATACGCTGATCGTCACCCATCCCGAACGCTACGCTGCTCTGCAACGCCAGCCTGACATGTTGGCTGAGTGGATGCGCAAGGGTTGCCTTGTTCAGGTCACCGCCAGTTCCTTGTATGGTCGCTTCGGCCCTATGGCGCAGGCCATTGCCAATGAGCTGCTCGACCGCAACTGGATTCATTTTCTAGCCACCGACGCCCACAATCCTGACTGGCGGCCACCCCACCTGAAAAAGGCATACGACTACGTGGCCAAGCGTTCCGGCGAGGAAACGGCGCGGCGGCTCTGCGTCACCAATCCCCAGGCTGCCGTCGAGGGAGCCAAGTGGCCCGCGCAGCCTGAACCGTGGGGTCTATGGGATCAGGTACCACTGAAAATCGACCCTAAGCGCTATGGTGCCAACTCCCAGCCCACGAACGGCAAGAACGGCAAAAGCGCGCCCAAGACAGGTACAAGAAGCTTTTGGGACCGTCTGTTTGCGCGGTAATTGCCAAGAGCGTGTTTCAAAAACCCGTCTTGTGTCAGGGCACGACTTCAGAGGCTGCGGAAAAAACTCCTTTGAAGCGTCGAATAGGGAGCCTTGTAACAAGTCCTCCACCGGCATTGCCGACCCGCCATGGATGAAACGGTGGAGGGCATGGGATAGAGTTTTCTTGTGCGGCCGGCACAGAGGCCGGTATTTCCCTGGTGCTCTGAGCCCGTTCAACAAGTCGGACCCGGAACCCTTGAGCACCCCCGATTGTCGCCACGGACGTTTTCGTC